>Ga0233411_10000179_pt1 | contig 21421 bp, 15 predicted proteins | sample Na_anoxic_2_MG_FD_179799 | JGI IMG/M metagenome (GOLD analysis project Ga0233411, IMG submission 179799) | Seawater microbial communities from Saanich Inlet, British Columbia, Canada - Na_anoxic_2_MG | ecosystem: Environmental > Aquatic > Marine > Inlet | place: Canada: British Columbia...
GGCCGTAACGGCGTACCGTATCCATGAATGTTCCATAAAAATTGGAGCTCTGTTTATACCTGGCCTTGCCTTCTGCTGCTGCCAGACGTTTAAGCGCCCCCATAGTCTCAGTAAGGGGCAGCCCCCTGGGGCAGCGTAGTGTGCAATAATAGCAGGCAGAGCAGAGATAAAAGGTCTTGGAGTTGAAGATTTCATCCTTTTCCCCCAGTTGCGCCAGCCTCCAAAGTTGCCGGGGAGTCAGGTCCATGGCAAAGGAATTGGGACAAGAGCCTGTGCAGGTTCCGCATTGCATACATGCCTGCACCTTTTCCTGGATGTCGGCCATGAAGTCCCGCTCTTGCATTTCATGGGACTGGGCCGAAAGAACAACGCTTTGTTCCGTCATTGAGCACTTTCTCCTTTCAAAAGACCGTCGCCAGGGCTGCATCAATGGTCTCAAACATCTGCTGGTCCTCATAGCCCCGAAGTATAGATGCGCTGTTCTGACAGACAGCCGCACAGGAACCGCACCCCTGGCACATGAGTTCATCAACAACGATCCTTCCCTCTTCTTCATCCTTCATGCGCGCACCGTAAGGGCAGGCCTCAATACACCGCTCACATAGTGCGCAAATGGCATGACGCACCTCGGCCACGGTCTTTCCCGAGGCCAGCCTCTCGTTGTTCAGAATTCTCAACGATCGTTCCGCCGCTGCCTCAGCAGTTGCAATGGTCTCAGCAACCGACCGGGGCGAGTGTGCAATACCGGCCATAAAGACGCCTTCTTTTATAAAGTCTACGGGCCGCCATTTGTATTCGGCCTCCTGGAAAAAACCGTCTTGATTGATTTCAACCCCAAACAGTTCCCCGAGTTCCTTTGCATCATTGGGTCTAATTCCGGTGCTTAGCACCACTACATCAGGGTGCACTATTATCTCGCGGCCAAGGATAGGATCAACAGCAGAGATCCGCGGCTTCCCGCTGTCAACAGTCACCTGTGGTTTGCTGTCCACTTCATAGTGGATAAAAATGACTCCCGCCTTTCGGGCCTGTGTATAAAATGTCTCGAGGAAACCGTAGGCCATGATGTCCCTGTAATAAATATAAACATTAGTTTCAGGATTCTGCTCCTTGAGATAGAGGGCATTCTTCAATGAAGAGGTGCAGCAGATGCGGCTACAGTAATTGCGTGGTTCCTCTCTTGAATCGACGCACTGTATCATAGCCACGGATGTCAGGCTTTTGGGGTCCAGGGTTCCATGGGCAAGCTTTTCTTCCAGTTCATGGTGCGTCATAATAGCATCATCCTGACCAAAGGCATAACTTTCGGTTTTGGCCTCCTGACCTCCTGTGCACAGAATTGTCACCCCATGTTCAAGGGTCTCGGCAGCCCCGTCTTCTTTTTCAATAATGGTAGTGAAGCGACCGACACATCCATGTGAATGAACCACTCTCGATTTTTTGAACACCCGGATATTGGGGTGTTTTCCCAGCCCGGCTACGGTCTCCTCCAGAAGTTCTTGAGGCAAATGACCTTGAATGGTCCGATGGAGTTTCCGGAGATTGCCTCCCAGATCTTCTGCCTGTTCCACCAGGTCCACCTCAAAGCCGTGATCGGCAATGGCAAGTGCAGCCGTCATCCCTGCAATACCACCCCCAATCACTAAGGCCCTCTGGATTATCCTTGTAAAGGGTATCGGGAGAGGGTCCGCGCCCTTAAGCTTGCTTATGCCCATTAACATCACTGCCCTGATACCCTCAATCATCTGCTCCTTGCTCATATCAAAGCCCGGAAATGCCGGGGTGCGAATGTCCACCACATCAATCAGCGCTGGATTGAGCCCTGCAGCCTTACTCAACCCGCGAAGTTTTCCGGTATATACATAAGGCATACACGCTGCGATCAGAATACGATTAGCGCTGCTTTGATTAATCGCCTCTTCAAGTTCATCCCAGCCTTCCCGGGTGCATATACGATCAATAAGCAGTACTTCATTCACTGCTCCCTGGACCTTTAATGACTCAGTCAGTTCTTCTAAATCAGCCGAATCGACCAAGGTCCCGCCGCAACTACATGTTATTGCCAGGACCTTTGGCACCTCACGGGAAACATCGCGCATTTCTATTTCAGGCCCCACTTCCTCGGCCAGACTGCCTCCTTTGGAATGAACCAGTTTCGAAGCTCCTAAGGAGGCGGAATTGGCATGTATAACTGATTCCGATATATCCCTGAGCCCTGAAAGAGACCCCGCCACAAAGATGCCCTCCTGACCGGTTTGGGTCAGTGAAAAGTCTTCCGTCGGGCAGAAACCCCACGGATTCAGTTCCACCCCGGTCATCTCCGCCAATTCCTGGAGGCCGGTCGGCGGACATTGACCCGCGGACAATACAACGAGATCAAATTCCTCTTCATATCTTTTGCCCATCATGTCAACATAAACAATCTTCAGATTACCATCAGGGCCTGAGCGTTCAACAGTGTGCACCCGGTTTCTACGGAAGCGGATGCCATGTTCTTTTTCGGCCTGATCCCGGTATCTCTGGAAGTCTTTTCCGAAAGTACGCATGTCCATATAGAAAATAGATGCGTCAATTTGATCATCGCTTTTTTGTTTTGCCAGCAGTGCTTCCTTGATGGCAAACATGCAGCAGATGGAAGAGCAGAAATCGGTATCAGCCTGCTGATCACGGGAGCCTACACATTGAAGCCAGGCTGCCTTGTGGATCTCATTGCCATCACTGGGCCGCAGGAGTTTCCCTTGACTGGGCCCGATGCCGCTGACTATGCGCTCAAACTCAACACTGGTTACTACATTGGGAAGCACACCGTAACCGTAGGTGTTGCTGCCTGTGGAAGGATCAAAAGATTCAAAGCCGGCAGATAAGACTATTGCCCCTACATCTATTTGTTGCTCACCGGTTTGTTCAATAGATTGGTATAGCTGGACGATCATGGGTATCAGAGTTTCGGGGTCGAAGGGTTTCATCAGATAATCAAGGGTCCCGATCTTCATGGCTTCAACGGCAGTCTCGACAGTGGCATATGCAGTCATCATCATCACTGGCAGATCCGGGTGAATTTCTTTTGACCGTTTGAGCACCTCAACACCATCCATACCAGGCATTTTGATGTCCAGGAGCATTAAATGAAAGTTGTCTTTGGTCAATTTTTCCAATGCTTCGGCGCCCGATTCTGCCATAACCACCTGAAAGCCCTCATCTTCCAGCCATTCTTTCAGGGAATCACGAACCACAAGTTCATCATCGACTACAAGAATTCGAAATTCCCGACGTGCTTCTGTCCCGAAGTCGATAGCCTGGGTAGGGCAAATTTTTTCACATTCGCCGCACAAAGTGCACGAGTCCATGTCCACAACATAAGTGTTGGGGATGTTATGAGGTATCGGCAGGTAAATCGCTTTCCTTTTGGTAAGCCCTTCATTAAATTCATCGGGCAATTCCACCGGGCAAACCTGCGAACACTCACCGCAGCCGACGCACTGCTCAGGGTCAACCGCCGTGGGCTTTTTATGTAAAGTTGCCTGGAATTTCCCGGGCTCACCCTCCAGGGCCGTAATTTCCGTTGAGAGCATGATATCAATATTCTCATGAAACAGGCCCTTTCGCAGACAGAACTGGGATGACGTATCTCGTTCCAGCAACGGCAGCATCTTGCACATGCCGCAATGATCCGTAGGAAACTGGTAATCAAGCTGGGAGAGCACACCACCTATGCTCGGCGCCTTGTCTATAAGGGTGACATGGTATCCCGTTTCACCCAAATCCAGGGCCGAGCGGATACCGCTGATTCCAGCCCCCACTACCAGCACTGAACCAATCTTTTTTTTCATATATTTACCTCTTTTTTAATCTTTCCCCCCGGTAAGTTCGCGAAACTCCACCTCACGAAATACAGACAGTGGCGGCTCATCTTCCAGACTGCGCCCGGCCTCGTAATCAAATGCCTTTTGAGTGTAGTTGGCAACGGTCCGGAATATTTCCATGACAGGGATATCATTCGGGCATGCATTGGAGCACTGTCCGCACCCTATGCAGGCCGTACTCATGTGGGCCAGTCGAGTTAAGTGATAAAAGATGGTGTCTGTGGGCATCTTAATAATGCCTTTCCGCTTGGCCCAGCGAAGGTACTGGGATGGTTCATGATCAAAAACGTTTGTAGCAAATACGCACTCCTTGCAATAGCAGACAGGGCAGGCGACCCGACAGTTGTAACAGTTGATACAATTGGCCAGATAGGCTGTGAGTTTTTTAATGTCGGATGTAGCCTGACTGGTTTCTTCAAACATCTGATCCCGGTAAGCAATCCGTTCCGAGACAAGGTCTTCAATCGCCTTGGTTCGTTCTTTCGGTTCCTGTATCTTGGGCAAACACAATTTCCCAAGGAGGTCTTCGCCCCTGGGCGTATTTCCTTTGAGTAGCAGATGATCGCTGCTGTCAACACCCAGAAATCCAATAAGAAGATCGGCATTTTCAGGAACGGGGTATTCACAGGCCTTACAGGCAGGAGATATATCAAAATCCTCATGGGCTGTCCCTTTCCCGGAAATGGCATTCTGGAAAAACCGGAGTGTGGACTCAGCCCCATCTTCTCCGGCAAAACGTGAGTAATTGACATTGCCGTATGCGCCCAGGCAATCCAATCCCACCAGTACCACGTCTGCCATACTTCCCTGTTTGAGTTTCACCAATTCAATAAAGGCACGAATCTCACAAGGACGTAATACCACTGCCACAGGTTCGCCAATGGGCCGGCGGGCAAGTCTCGACACTACCTTAGCGGCATTTGTCGGAAATAGCGGCGCCAGTGGATCAATCCCGTTGAGTTTTTCCGGATCGGTCACCAGTGTGGGCATCACCACATTTTTCATGGGAAGCCGCTGGGGCACAAGAAGGGCCTGTACCTCGCCTTTCTCAAGAACTGCCTTGAAAAACACCTGCAATGAGGCTAGGATATCCTGGCCCGTTACTTCAATTTTAGCTATGTTAGCCATTGGTTTCCTCCAGTAAATTGTCGAATGAAGATTGAATGTTTTAGCGGATTTCATGTTCTTCAATCTTCAATTGCCAATCATCAATATTAAATCATAAGACCATTTGCTCTCTGACCTCATTGGGGCCTATTTTCTTGATTTCAGCCACCATCTCCCGGATGATTTCAGCAAAATCCACTCCCTCACTGGCGCCGATCCAGGTCAGTTTCAGCCGGCTCTCGTCAAAACCGAATCTCGGTAATATCTCTTTCAGCAATTTCACCCGCCGGCGGGCCTTATAGTTGCCGTTAATGTAATGGCAGTCTCCCGGATGACAGCCGCTGATAAGCACAGCATCCGCTCCCTCCAGAAAGGCCTTGATTACGTATTTGGGGTCCACCATGCCCGTACACATCATGCGGATCAAGCGCACATTGGGAGGATAGATCAACCTGGAAGTCCCTGCCAGGTCAGCCGCGGTATATGTGCACCAGTTGCACACAAAGGCAATGATTGTAGGTTCATGTTCTGCCATTGTATCCCTCCATTTTTATTTAGGACGCAGATCTACGCAGACAAACGCAGATATTTATTTTCTCAAATTGTCAAATGCCTTTCGTTTAACTTCCGGCTTGACGCCAAAATTCAGTAAAAGCCCAACTTCAATATCGGTAGCTTTTAAATAGTTTAATAACTGAGCTTCATTTTCTTCTACTAAACGCCTTGATGCCTTAATCTCTACAATTACTTTGTTATCGACCAGTATATTACTCCGGCAATTAAATACTTCAATATTGTCATTCCGGCGAAAGCCGGAATCCAGGAGGGTACTGGATGCCGGATCAAGTCCGGCATGACGGAGTTAGACTATTCAGTTGCCAGGTTAATATCAGCAAAATATTCACCAATAATTTCCCCTTCATAATACACCTTTATTGCATATTGAGAGACAGCAGGAATCCCTTCTCTTTGTCCTAAGAGGCTGTCCGAGAATGAGATATTCTTTCCAAGATCAAGAAAGGCGAAAATTATAACCACAGGAATACATTAAAGTATTTCGAGGATTATAATTTGAGCCTGACGCAGAGATTGGGAAAAATAGCCATTCTCGGATAGCCTCCTAATTTAAATTCCGATTTCCGCCAGGGCATCCATGACACCGTCAAGCTCTGCAAAAACCTGTCTCTCATTGAAATGCTTCACCTGTGCAGCCCCGCTGGGGCAGAATCCGGCACAGCTCCCGCAGCCCTTGCAAAGGGCCTCATTTACTACGGAAACCTTCCTTCGTTCATCAAACTCGATGGCGGTGTAAGGGCACAGTTCAATGCAGGTCTGGCAACCCGCGCAAACATCAGGGTCTATCCAGGAGACCGTAGGCGACACGTCCACATGTCCCCGCGTAGCCAGCGCAAGGGCCTTTGCAGCGGCACCTGATGCCTGGGCCACAGTATCAGGGATATCTCTCGGGGCCTGGCACGCCCCTGCCAGGAAGACTCCGTCCGTTGCTGTATTGAGGGGCCCCAGTTTGGGATGTTCTTCCAAGAAAAACCCGTCTGCTCCCTGGCTCATCCCAAAAATTCTTCCCACGTCTATTGCATCCGCTTGAGCCTGCATGGCGGCACATAGAACGACCATATCCACCGGGGTCCGATACATCTGTCCCAAAAGTGTATCTTCACCGATCACAATCAGCTTGCCTTCCTCCTGAGGGTTAATGGCCTGGTCATTGACCTCTGCAGGCTTGCCCCTGATAAAGGTAATCCCCTCTTCCTGGCATCTCCGATAGAACTCCTCGTAGCCCTTTCCAAAACAGCGCATATCAATGTAATAGTCATAGACCTTCACATGGTGTCCCACCTTGTCCTTGAGAATATGGCCATACTTGAGAGCATACATACAACAGACCCTTGAGCAATACTCGTGATAATTATCATCCCGACTGCCCACACAGTGGACAATGCCCACGCTCCCCGGAGGCGTTGTGAATTCGCCTTTTTCATCTCTCATCAGGATCTTGCCGTCGGTAGGTCCGGTAGCATTGTTAAGACGCTCGAACTCCAGACTGGTGAAAACATTCGGATATTTTCCGTAACCGAACTGCTTCATTGGCGTGGGATCCATAAGTTCATAACCGGTTGCAACGATAATACTGCCCACCTGGATCTCTTGAATCTCCGGTTTTGCGGTATGATCAATAGCCTTGGCCTCGCAGACCCGCACACATTCCATGCACTCAGAGCATACCCCGCAATTCAGGCACCGGAGGGCTTCCTGCCGGGCCTCCTCCTGAGGAAATCCGAGATCCACCTCATCAAAGGTGGCTAATCTTTTCATGGGTTCGCTGAGATGTGCGTGCACCCGCTGTGCCCGGGGCAGATCGTGCGGGATCTCGTCCCAGTCTCGACCGGGCGGCTCCTCGGCCTTGAGTTCCTCCGCATAGGCACTCAAATCCTCTTCTCTGAGATAGCGATCCATGGCCTCAACGACCTTGTGGCCGGCACCCACAGCCTCGATCACTGTAGCCGGACCGGTTACAATATCACCCGCAGCAAATATGTAGGGAATGCCGGCCTGCATGGTCTGTGCATTCACCTTCAACGTTCCCCATCGGGTTATCTCCAGACCGTTTTGATCAGTCGCCCATTCCATATCCGGGCGCTGACCAATGGCCGGGATAATGGCATCGCATTCGATCACAAATTCAGTTCCTTCAATAGGTATCGGCCGTCTTCGGCCGCTTGCATCCGGTACGCCAAGCTCAGTCTTAATGCACTCGAACCCCGTTACCCTGCCGTTCTCTCCCTTCACACAAACCGGGGAGGTAAGATAGTGCATCTCGACACCTTCTTCCAGTGCACCTTCGATTTCCTCTGTATAGGCCGGCATTTCCTGGCGGCTTCGTCGGTAGACAACGGTCACTTCTTTGCAGCCCAGACGCCTGGCAACCCGTGCAGTATCAATGGCCACATTCCCGCCGCCGATAATCAGAACTTTATCCCCAGGCAGTTTACGGCTCCCTGTATTGACCCCTCTGAGAAAATCCATGGCATCCAGGACCCCCTCATATGCCTCTTCTCCCGGGATATTTGTTTTGAGGCTCCGGTGCGCCCCGGTACCGAGAAATACGGCTTTGAAAGACTCATTTTCCAGGTCGGATAGAGTGAAATCCTTTCCCAGCACCTGTTCCGTTCGAACCTCCACGCCATGCCGCAAAATGTAGTCGATCTCTTTGTCGAGGACCTTCGGGGGGAGACGGAAATCCGGGATACCCACTCTCAGCATGCCCCCCAAGACCTTCAGTGCCTCAAAAAGGGTCACCTGATATCCTTTCAATCGCAGATAATATGCCACCGTCAACCCGGCCGGACCGGAGCCGATTACCGCCACCTTTTCCGGGCGATCCTGGATTTCAGGTATGGGCATTTCATCCATGTTCACCTGATCGGCGGCAAAACGTTTGAGATCCCTTATGGCAATCGCTTCCTCCACCTCCAATCTTCGGCACTGGGCCTCGCATGGATGCGGGCAGACCCTGCCGAGCACACCCGGGAGAGGAAGTCTCTCCATGATAAGCTGGATCGCCTCCTTGTATTTTCCTTGTCCGATGAGCTGGACATAACCCTGGACATTGATCCCGGCCGGGCAGGTGATAGTGCAGGGCGCTCGATCCAGTTTCTCTATAGCATATGTAATTGGCACAGCCTGGGGAAATGACCGGTAGATAGCATTTCTTGTGCCCAGGCCTTCGTCCCATTCGCTCGGCCTTGTAACAGGGCAGACCGTTGCGCACTCTCCACAGCCGGTGCAGATTCCTTCCTTGACATAGCGGGGATGAAGACGGATCTTCACCGTGTAGTTCCCAATAAAGCCGGAGACCTCTTCCACCTCACTGTATGTTATCAGTTCTATGTTCGGGCTTTGCCCCACAGAGACCATCTTGGGGGTCCCGATACAAGCGGCACAATCCAGCGTTGGGAAGGTCTTGTCAAACTGTAACATGTGGCCGCCAATGGTGGGTTGTCTTTCTACGAGATACACTTTAAGATCTGAATCAACGATATCAAGCGCAGCCTGCATTCCTGCAATACCGCCTCCCACAACGAGGACATCAGGGTGAACACTCACTGTCCGGGAATAGAGACTCTGGTGGAAGTTGACCCGGTTGATGGCAGCAGCAGACAGAGTTTTTGCCTTTCTCGTGGCCGCATCAGGATCCTCAGTCACCCAGGAAACCTGTTCGCGAACAGAGGCCATCTGGAAAAAATAAGGATTGATCCCAGCCCGCTGACAAGCCCCTTGAAAGGTCTTTTCATGCAGCCTGGGACTACAGGAGGCCACAACGACCCGGTTTAGACCGAATTCCTTAATATCCGTTTCAATCATCTCCTGGCCCGGATCGGAACACATGAATTTGTAGTCTTTCGATACCACTACATTATCCAGACCACTGGAGAATTCAGCCACTTCTTTAACATTGACTTTGCTGGCGATGTTCACCCCGCAATGGCAAATAAAAAACCCAATCCTGTTTGACATGGTCTAACCCCTATCTTGTGAATAATATGGCCTTAAATGCATGGCATTATCCCTGAAAAATCCTGCTCCCATATTCAAGTTAATACTCCTCATCCAGATCAATATCATCTCTTTCATACTGGGCATCTCTTAGTTCATGAGATTTTTTTATCTCTTCCTCACTCCATGGATCAACAATTAGCGAGTCCGAAACAAGTTCCCATAAATATTTTGTCTCAATGTCAAGATCAAACTCTTTGGTCAGGGTCTTCATGATCTGATCCCGGCAATTATGGCAGGGCGCTACAACCATTTTGGCCTTCGTATCCATTATCTGTTTCGCCTTCACCCGACCATAATATATCCTTTCAGCTTCATAGGGCATGGCCCAGGCACCCCCGCCCGCTCCGCAGCAGAAGTTGTTCATCCTGTTGGGGTGCATCTCTACAAAATTTTCGCAGCACTGCTGGGTCACCCACCGCGGCTCTTCAAAAAAGGCCTGACCACAGGCTTTCAGACTCTTTCGGCCGTAATTGCAGGGGTCGTGAATAGTTGTCAGTTCTTTATGGATGGACTTGTCTACCTTTATCCTTCCCGTCTCAATATATTCCTTTAAAAGATCGTGTACAGAGATAACCTTATATTTCTCAAATACTTCCGGAAACCAGTTTTGCAGACCAACACGGGTCGCAAAGTATGCGTGCCCTCATTCGGGCAAGAGGAGCGTCTTGCACTTCAGCCGCTCCATGTGCTCCACGATCCGGCCCACAAGGGTCTTCCAGGATTCATCATCTCCTGAGAACAGCCCCCAGTTGACTCCTTCCCACTTCTCCGATGGTACGGTCCAGTCTTCCCTCGCAGCATAAAAGATCTTCCACCAGAACTTCATGTCGTCCGGTTCGCTAAAGGGCTCTTTGGAATTGATAGTCACCAATATATTTGCCCCCTCCTTGTCAACAGGGGCATAAAAACCGGGGAACCCTTCATCCTCTTCCATCTCTTTTGAAAGATCCGCCAAAAGGAACAGAAAATCATCCCTCGGAATGCCTAAGTTGTTCCCCCTCTCAAGATCCATGACCACGCCCTTATGTATCGGTCCCGGGACCTTGTCCCTCTCCCTGAGGCTTCTTGCCCCTCGCAATACCTTCATAAGCTCTACCCCCTGGGGGCAGGCATATTCACATCGGCCGCAGAGGGTGCAAATCCATGGAAACCGCGAATCAATCAGCTCCTGGTCCAGCCCAAGGGCTGCCATGCGGATAACCTTTCGGGGATCAAGCCCATCCACCCCAGTGATGGGACAGCCGCCTGCACAGGTCCCGCATGTGAAACAGACATCCGCCCATTCAGGAGCAACCCTTAGTTTGCTTCCCTCTCGATTTATTGTTATCGCCTCCATCTATGAACCTCCTAAATCTACCTTGTGCGTTGAGATTAATTCATTACTAATTTTATTCGTTTTCTACACTGTTTGGAAATGGAAGTCAATCAGCAAAATTAGAAAAAACTTTGCACAATTTCCTTTGATATTGATAGTCAAACTTAAATAAATTCTGTTTGACCACAAAAAATATTCTGTTTTTTATATTGTTTTAAAATAAAGGTCAATCAGCAAAGCTGCGGGGAGTTTTGTATGATTATCTTTTAATTTTGGTACTCAGGTATTTAGGTTGAAGACTGAAGGCTGAAGTATATTAATCATCGGCGTGACTGTCACACGCGCAACCTTCAACGATGTTAGAAGGAACCGAAACCGCTGCCCGCCGCATTTGAGAAGTCAGACCATACAGCTCTTCTCTCGGAAATCCTGCGGTCACCCGATAAACCAATACTGCTACCTCGTCAGCCAGTTCAAATGCCCTAAGTTTTGTGTAATCGCGCATGATTTGTCCCTAAAAGCCTTCTACCTTCAGTCTATCCACCTGAGTACGTCGCAGATTTTTATTGCTAAGGGCCTTTGAATCTGAATACAATAAATGATAACCAAAATCATAGACAATGTCATTCAATATTTATGGCGTTTTTTTATGCAATATTGGGGTTTACTTTTATAAAGGAAGGTAATAAAGAATGATATAATATATTTCAGGAGGGGTCAGAGATGAATGATATCCAGGATTATTTTTTGTGTGATAATTGTGCAAACAAAGACTTCAAGCTTATATACAATTTTTCTCTTAAGTTCCACAGGGTCAATTTTTCTGATGATCTTATCTATGATAATCTAACCGAAGAGAGGTATCAGTGCACTGAATGCCAGGAGATATTTACAAAAAAACAGATTGAAGATGGTTTAGATGAATATAAAAAAAGACGAAAAAACGATTAGAATGGCAAACGTTGTTGCAGAATAAATTATCCAAAGATTTGTTTGGTTTTCATTACTCTTATATCATTGGTATTACTATTTTCCAAGGAGAAAATACTCCTGACTATTTCAACTGGTTTAAGTTCAGGGCCAATAGCGTGTTTCAAGGCCAAATTTATCTTATTGGGTGAGATTAGACTCATGGATTTAACCAGGGGTCTGGCGTTAATCTCCCGTTTTCCCTTCTTATTAATTTTGGTAACAGGAAAATGATCTGACTTTAAAAATCCTTTTAGATCCTGTCCTTTCAATTCAAATCCATTTAGAGTAACAATAAAATGGCTTTCTTTTAAGTGTGCCCTTTTCTTTTCCCGGTAGATCTTTTCAATGAAGGTTACAGTAATACCATCAGGTAATTGTTCATTAATGGTTTCTTTTAAAGACAGGAAATCAGGCGGTTCAATGATTTCAATATCTACAGTTTCTTGCATGCTTTCAGTGCCTACAGGTAAAGCACAGCCAAAGGATACTTTGGGCATGGGGTGAAACCCTTTTGAATAAACAAGATTTAATCCAGATCTCCTAAAGGCCCTGATAAAGACTCGAACGAGCTCCAAATGACTGAGGTATCTGGCATGGTTTAGTTTTGAGAAAGTGAGACGACATTTTTTTGAAGGTGAAATCACAGACCCTAAAGGAAACTTTTTTTGGTTAAATGAGAAACCCTGGTCTTTATTCAGGACCGGATCAACAGTTGTATGGTCACATACACCACACTCTATACATCTTTCCCTGCAATCAGGTGTCGATTTTCCCTGTTGCGCCCTTTTCCATTCAGTCTCGAAAAAACCTTTGGTAACCCCTGATGTAATATGGCTCCAGGGCATAATTTCATCGGAGGCTCTTTCTCTATTGAGATAGAAACGCGGATCTAATCCCATGCAAGTGAATGCCTCTTCCCATATATCCATTCTGAAATGCTGTGTCCATGCATCAAATCTGGCTCCTGATTTCCATGCTTCAATAAGGGCCCTGGTCAGTCTCCTGTCACCCCTTGAAAATATACCTTCGAGCCAGCTCAATTCAGGTTGATTCCACTTGACCCGGACAGGGCTTCCCTTGAGCCCTTCACGTATAAATTGAATACGGCGTCGGCTTTCTTCAACAGGAATTTGGGGCATCCACATAAACGGAGTATGAGATTTGGGTATAAAGGTTGAAATGCTGACATTGAGTTTATTCCTCTTCCCTTTTTTACCACATAAACTTACGACCTGTTTTGCCAGATCAACGATATCCTGAAGATCCCTCTCCTCCTCAAAGGGAAGGCCTATCATAAAGTAAAGTTTGATCAAATTCCATCCTGCCCCATAGACTTCCTGAGCCATTTCCAGGATGTCTTTTTGGGTCAGGCCTTTATTGATAATTCTTCTTAAGCGATCGCTACCTGCCTCCGGAGCAAGTGTGAAGCCGGTTTTTCTAACCCTTTTTATCTGTTCGATTAATGAAGGGCTCAGACTGTCTACCCTCAGAGAGGGAAGGCTCACAGCGATTTTCTCGCTGGACTGTTTATCCATTAAAGACTTGAGAAGCAGCTCAATACAGGAATAGTCTCCGGAACTCAAAGATAGGAGAGACAGGTCTTCGTAACCAGTATTTTTTAAGGCCTTTTCAGCATTTTCAAAAATTGATTTCGGGCTTCGTTCTCGCACTGGACGATAGATCATGCCTGCCTGACAGAAACGGCAACCGCGTGTACATCCGCGTGCAATTTCAATTGCAACACGGTCATGAATCAATTCTATAAAAGGGACAATCTGATGAATGGGAAAAGGGTAATCATCTATGTCCGGAAGGACAGCTTTCTTTACTACATTGTAACCTGGAACTAATGGTTCAATATTAGTGATAGGTCCTTCAGGGCTATAATGGATTCGGAAAAAGGATGGGATATAAACACCTTTGATATGGCATAACTTAGAGAGAAGTTCTCTTTTGCATAAAATCTTTTGTTGTTTTGCTTTACGTACCATCTGACACAGTTCGATAGTTGCGGCTTCACCATCCCCGATTACTAAAACATCAAAAATCTCAGCAACCGGCTCGGGGTTGAAGCAGGCTGGACCGCCGGCAATGATTAGAGGATCATCGTCTTTCCTTTCCGCAGAGAGAAAGGGAATTCCTGCGAGATCAAGCATATTCAAAACATTAGTATAGGAAAGCTCGTACTGAAGGCTGAAACCTATAATATCAAAACTTGAGAGAGGGCGCTCCGATTCCAGTGTGGTGGCAGAGATTTGATTACTTCTTAATTCTTTTTCCAGGTCAATCCAGGGCGAGAAGGCCCTTTCAGCAGCCAGCCAATATTGACTATTCAGGATATTATACAGGATCTTAAGCCCAATATGAGACATGCCAATTTCATAGATATCAGGAAAGACAAGAGCAATGGACACCTCTGTTTCCTTTGGGCTTTTTCTTATGGAGTTTACTTCATTGCCAATGTAGCGGCTTGGGTGACTGATATTTGAGAACCAATGTTTATCTAATATAGACATAATTCAACAGGATTTCAGGCTTTTCATCATAAGGGTTAATGAGAGCAAAACACCAATCATGCTGTTAAACCTACCCGGATATTCCCATACCTGCAGCCATCTTGAAGATAGGGAGATACATAGCTATAACGAGTCCGCCTATAGAACCACCGAGGAATACCATAAGAATAGGTTCTAACATAGAGGTCATGGCTGCTACTGCAGTATCCACCTCGTCATCATAAAAGTCAGCAATCTTTTCAAGCATGGTGTCAAGCGCTCCTGTCGTCTCACCAACAGAGATCATCTGGATAACCATGCCGGGAAATATATCGCTTTCGGAAAGTGGTTCAGAGATGGTCTGCCCCCCGGAAACACTGCTGCGAAGCTTAAGAATCACTTCTTCGAGGACAACATTACCAGAGGTCCTTGCAACGATTTCTAATGCCTCCAGTATAGGTACACCGCTTTTGATCATTTCCCCTAAGGTTCGGGAAAATCTTGCAATAGCCACCTTTTTTAAAACTATACCAATTACAGGTAATTTCAAGAGCAGGGTATCTATTTTCTTCCTTCCCCCCCTGGAGTCTCTGTATTTCTTAATAAGAAACCAGATTAACAAAACAGTAACAATTATATAGAGGATGTTCCTTCTCAAAAAACCACTCATATTTACGATAATTTGGGTAGGAACAGGAAGTGCAGACCCGAAATCGGCAAACATATCTTCAAAAACAGGTATCACAAAGATTAGAATCACGCCTATAACCAGAATGGCGATAGATATAACAACAAGAGGATAGGCCATGGCAGCTTTGATCTGCGATTTGAGTTTTTCCGCCTTTTCAATATATGTAGCGAGGCGTTGAAAAATGTTATCCAAGATACCCCCTGTCTCTCCAGCAGCGACCAGATTGACGAAAAGATCGTCAAATATCTGGGGGTGTTTCCCTAAAGCTTCAGCCAAACCTGAACCGCCTTCCACATCATTGACCACCTGTTTGAGTATACCTTGGAACGTCTTATTCTCTGCTTGTTCAGCAAGTATTGTAAGTCCCTGGACAAGAGGAAGACCTGCGTCAAGCATGGTGGAGAATTGTCTCGTGAAAACAACCAGATCCTTTTTATTAACCTTGGGTTGTAAGAATGAGATATTTTCGAAAAGATCCTTAGGTCTCGGTTTTATTTTTTTGACTCTGAGGTTGCGTCGTCTCAATTGAATCAAAGCTGTCTTTCTATTATCTGCTTCGAGTTCTCCTTTGATGATCTTCCCTTTCCTTGTTTCCGCAATCCATTTATAATAAGGCATTTATATTCTCCCTAAAGTGCCTGTATTTATGAGTCCGTTGATTAATGGTCTTTTCGCCCAATCACTGCGCTTGCCCCGCCTGTCGAAGATGCCGCAACGCGGTACCCTGTTCAATTCCGAAGGACAGCGCAGCATATTGACACAGGGTAGCTCCGGAAGATGGCACTGGGGTTATAGTCAAAACATAACCCTCCAGAGGCGGGTAAACCCTTGGAATACCAACAATATGCCTGCGGTTAATTTTTTGTATGCCCCCGCCCGGCGACAAGTTAGGGATCTTCGACTTGATCTTGAACGAAAACCTTTATAAATCAATAAACTCATTCATGAAATAATAAACAAATTGGTTGTTCAATCAAAATTATATTTGTTATTTAATCAAAATATATTTAAAATGTTATAAAAATTAATATGTTGTGTCAAGAAGAAGGTCTTAACTGGAATGTAGAAGCATAGCATTGCACCTCCTCATAAATTAATCCAAAACTACCCCGTCAAAACATACTTTCCTTGTTTACCCTCTTTTTGCGACAAAATATTTTAATCCAACCGGAAACACCTGATAGCATTTAAAGCGGCAGCATGCGTCAATCGAGACCTTTCACCATTGGCCTCAAGGACATGGCGTCTGTGGGTGAGGTGATACAGTAGGGCGCCTGTTTTTAGCTATTTTATTATAGTATCGGTGACTGAAAAGTTCCAGATAATGGTTTTGCTAACGGAAATATTTAGGAAAAAATTGGTTGAACCCCTTGACATTTGATTGCTTGTCATTATTTTTCCTATGTTAGTTTTTGATTTTACTGAAAATCGGTTTAGACAGTTTAATAATTTTAATGTTTGGAGGAGATTGCTAAGATGAAAATAAAACCATTGCACGACCGAGTAATTGTAAAGAGGATAGAAGAGGAAGAAAAGACAAAAGGCGGTATCATTATCCCTGATACTGCAAAAGAAAAACCTGTTGAAGGTAAGATTGTAGCTGCCGGCGACGGCAAGATAATGGATGATGGTAAGAAACTGCCTCTTGAAGTCAAGAAAGGAGATCGGGTCCTGTTTGGAAAGTACGCTGGAACCGAGATCAATATTGAAGGAGAGGAACATCTTATTATGAAAGAGGACGACATTATTGCCATCGTTGCGTAAGAGTTATTTAATATTGTTCAATTGGACACAATAGAAAAATCTTAAGGAGGATGTTTGATATGGCGAAAGAAATTAAATACGGAATGAAGGCCAGGGAATCAATGCTGAATGGTATTGACACTCTTGCCGACGCAGTCAAGGTCACATTGGGGCCGAAGGGAAGGAATGTTATTTTGGATAAGTCCTTTGGCGCCCCCACTATAACCAAAGATGGGGTGACCGTGGCTAAGGAAATCGAATTGGAAAATCATTTTGAAAATATGGGAGCCCAGATGGTAAAGGAAGTAGCATCCAAGACATCGGATGTTGCTGGAGATGGGACTACCACAGCCACAATTCTGGCCCAGGCCGTTTATAGAGAGGGTTCCAAGTTGGTCGCTGCAGGGGTTAACCCTATGGCCATTAAAAGAGGGATAGAAAAGGCTGTAGTCGTTTCTATTAAAGAATTGGAGAGAATCTCAAAGCCCACCAAAGACCAGGCTGAAATTTCTCAGGTGGGATCTATATCAGCCAATAACGACGAAACTATTGGGAATATCATTGCAGAGTCTATGAACAAGGTTGGGAAAGAAGGCGTTATCACAGTAGAAGAAGCAAAGAGCATGGATACAACTCTTGAGGTAGTAGAGGGCATGCAGTTTGATCGCGGCTATCTTTCTCCTTACTTTGTAACTAATCCGGAGAAAATGGAAGTCAATTTATCCGAGCCTTACATTTTACTTCATGAAAAAAAGATCAGCAGCATGAAAGACTTAATTCCTATTCTGGAGCAGATTGCCAAAATGGGAAAACCGCTTCTGATTATTGCTGAAGACGTGGAAGGAGAGGCACTTGCCACGTTGGTTGTTAACAAGTTGAGAGGAACTCTTAACTGCACAGCCGTTAAGGCCCCCGGTTTTGGTGATCGAAGAAAGGCGATGATGGAAGACCTTGCTATCCTTACTGGTGGAAAAGTGATGTCAGAGGATCTGGGATTGAAACTGGAGAATATTACCGTAGATGACCTTGGCACTGCCAAAACGATCAATATTGACAAGGACAATACAACAGTTATTGATGGAGGCGGTAATAGAGGTGATCTGGAAGGTAGAGTAAAACAGATACGAGCACAGATCGATGAGACCACCTCTGATTATGATCGCGAGAAACTTCAGGAAAGACTTGCCAAATTAATCGGTGGAGTAGCCGTAATTAATGTAGGTGCAGCAACTGAAATTGAAATGAAAGAGAAGAAGGCCAGGGTAGAGGATGCCTTAAATGCCACAAGGGCCGCCGTTGAAGAAGGCGTTGTCCCTGGCGGTGGTGTTGCCTTATTGCGCACACTCCCGGCTGTAGCTAAGTTAGAGTTGGAAGGCGAAGAACAGAGCGGAGTCAATATCGTGTTGAGGGCGCTGGAAGAGCCGATAAGGCAGATTGCAAATAATGCCGGGGAAGAGGGTTCTGTAGTTGTGGCAAAGGTTAAAGAGAAAAAGGGCGCCTTTGGTTATAACGCAGAAAAAAATGAGTATGAAGATCTCCTTAAAGCAGGCATTATTGACCCTACCAAGGTCACAAGGTTTGCCCTCCAGAACGCAGCATCGGTTTCATCCTTACTCCTGACAACTGAAGCCATGATAGCGGAAAAGCCAAAAGAGAAAGAGGAAATGCCTCCTATGCCTCCTGGTGGCGGCGGAATGGGCGGAATGGGCGGAATGGGCGGAATGATGTAAAAAAGCCCCTTGCCTAAGTCTACAGAATTCATGGCAGGAATTATCTTGTCATCGAAACCAATAACGAACCTGTATCCGGAAAGATAATTTAATTTCTTTCCGGATACATTTTTTTCTTCCTCTTAATACTATCCTCACACTTTTCAATTATTAACCAAAAAACCCATAGTCATTGGTTTGAATTTTTGATATGAAAATACCGACCACATAAAAATGTCATTTCGGGGACCAGAAGAATATAATCAGGGAAGAATTTTTAATGGCAAATAAGAATATAACCACATTAGTGACCGGAGCGGCGGGCTTCATAGGGTTTCATCTATCAAAAAAACTGCTTGAGATGGGAGAAAGAGTTGTTGGGGTTGACAATTTGAACAGCTATTATGATGTAAATCTCAAAAAGGCTCGGCTTGAGCTCCTTAAATCTGACAATAATTTTAAATTCTATAGAGAAGACATTCAAGATCTTAATGCCCTCAAAGACATTTTCGAGCAGCATAAGATTGAGATTATTTGCAATTTGGCTGCCCAGGCAGGTGTCAGGCATTCTTTGAAAGACCCATTTTCCTACCAAAAAAGCAACCTGGAAGGATTCCTAAACCTGCTTGAGTTAGCACGAAAAAATAAAATTGGAAATTTTGTATATGCATCTTCCTCTTCTGTCTATGGAAATAACAAAAAGACCCCTTTCAGCATAGATGACAGGGTGGATACTCCCATTTCCCTCTATGCCGCAACAAAAAAGGCCAATGAATTGATTGCCCATTCCTACAGCCATTTGTATCAAATACCCTGCACAGGGCTTAGATACTTTACGGTCTATGGTCCGTGGGGCCGTCCGGATATGGCCCTTTTTCTATTTGCTGATGCAATCTTGAGGAAGGTGCCTATAAACGTATATAACTATGGGCGTATGAAAAGGGATTTCACATATATTGATGATATTGTTGAAGGTACGATCGCAGCAATCAAAAGACCGGTTCCTTATGACATATTTAATCTGGGCAATTCTGATTCAATACACCTTTTAGACTTCATCCGCATCTTGGAAGAGGAATTAGGGCAGAAAGCCGAGAAAAATATGATGCCAATGCAGCCCGGGGATGTAGCAGAGACTATGGCCGATATTAAAAAATCGAAAAAACTGCTTGGATTTAGCCCCAAAACCCCTGTCAGAGAAGGTATCAGGAAGTTTGTGGCATGGTATCGCCAATATTACCCTAACGTTGCAAAAGTCGAGGATACTGCAGCTCTTAGGCGCCAAGGGTAAAGCTGTAGTACTTTACCGCAAACCCTTGACAACAACAGAGATGTGGTATCCTCGGCTTTCCCATCGGGTAAATAACATAGCTGGTTTTCGTTGTTTTCAGGATGCCACCTAAAGTGTATTCCAGCTATCGCGCAATAAAGGTTGAAAAAGTCTATAATACCCAGTCTTTAAGCCCACTTTGCCATGTTATTTATGCAACTATAGGGTTATTTTTCAACCACAGAGTTGCCATAAATAGGCCGGAAATGGTTTTGCCATCCTGGATTGAACCATTATAAATCATCTCGGTAGCATCGGCCAGTCCTATCTCATGAACATCAAGTATTTCATCTTTATCAAGATTCTGTTTGTCAGGCACTAAGTCAGCAGCAAGAAAGATGTGGATACGTTCATCTGAATAACCAGGCAGGGGTGTAATCATCCCTAAATTATGCCAGGTATTCCCCGAAAATCCAATCTCTTCGATCAGCTCTCTTTTGGCACATTCAAGGGGCGTCTCGTTTGGGTTGAATGTTCCAGCAGGAATTTCCCAAATAAACTTTTTTACTGCATGACGATATTGTTTGATCAACATTACTGTGTTATTTCGTGAAAGCGGGACAATTGCTGAAGCCCCGGGATGGCGGATTATGTCCAGTTCTGTTGTTACACCATTGTCTAATGTGATGTTTTCTCTTAAAAGTGTAAATACCCTGCTTTGATGTAACGTGATGCTGCTATTTATTTTTGCTGACATCTTCTACTCCTCTTGAAACTACCTTATTAAAGACACGTGGCTGATTAGTAGCTGTCTTTCGCAGGTAATAAGGAGATTCTCAATGAATAAATCCTATTCTTTCTTAATCTGACAGGAAGTATTCTATTGTAGAAACAACTCTTACTTTTTTGATATGATGGGTTGAGCTATCACGGTTCCTGATTGAGAATTGACCCTGTCTTGCTTTCTTGATTTTCCCAAGCTTACTATTAGAATCTTTTGCAAATTTTATTGCAACCTCCCTGGCGTTCTTTGTTGCCTCTTCGATCATTTCAGGCTTAATTCTGTTTAAGTCCGTAAACAGAAATTCCGACTTATTTTGATAATCCTGTCCGGAGATCACAATTCCATATCTGCCGAGTTCTACTACTTTTTTCATAGCCTCCATCACGTTGGAGGTTTTTTCTGTACAAACTGTGATTGTTGTTGTTGCGGTAAATCTGAATTTAATCTTACTTGTATCTCCATAACTTTGCGCCTGCCTGTCTAATATTGCCGGTTGTGAAATTGATATTTCATTGTCCGGGAATCCGTTTTTCTTTAGAAAATCAACAATCAGTTCTGATTTTTTCTGAATCTCTGAATATAACCGGTTTAAATCGTTATTTACCTCATTGAATTTTATCGGCCAAATAGCAACATTTGCGCTGACCTCTCGTTCGGCAAGTCCTTTGACGGTGACGGTTCTGTCCATCCCTTTGATCTTAACTGCTCCGCTTGACAATAAATATCCAAGAATTATTAAACCGACACATAAAAATGCACCGAGTATCGCGGCTTCGAGAGTCCTTTTAGTATTCATCTCATTTCCTTTGCAATATCAGGGTTTATCCTTCGTAACTCAAGAGTCTGTTGATTAACGGTCTTTTCGCCAAATCTCTGCGCCTGTCCCGTAGTTCT
>Ga0233411_10000180_pt1 | contig 21188 bp, 27 predicted proteins | sample Na_anoxic_2_MG_FD_179799 | JGI IMG/M metagenome (GOLD analysis project Ga0233411, IMG submission 179799) | Seawater microbial communities from Saanich Inlet, British Columbia, Canada - Na_anoxic_2_MG | ecosystem: Environmental > Aquatic > Marine > Inlet | place: Canada: British Columbia...
AACAACTAGAGGTGTGTCTTATGGAGAACGCTGAAGGTTTTGGAAACTTTAATAAATCACAACTTGTTATTAATCCAGAAACAGGAAAAGTAAGTGCTTCATTTAAAGTAAAGAATGAAAAGACAGGTTTGTATGAAATTACAGACAACCCAAATAACTTAAGATCGGTTTCAGCTTTACGTGGGCAATTGCTAGGTAAGTTTAATGAGTATGATATTGAATCAGAAACCAAAGCATGGGTTGACAGCAATGGTAAGATGACTCAAATATTAAGAGAGATTGGTAGTAGAACATCATCAGGTGTATTAACTACTATAATGAATCCTATGGAGAAGCTTTTAAAGAAATCTGGAGATAGATTTATTATTGATAAAGATAAAGCAAAAGCACTTGGTATACCAGCCTCAGAACTAGATGCGGTAAACTTATACCTTACAGCAGAGAATGATTGGATTAAAGGACAGATGACTAATGGTTTAAATATCTCATCTGTACTTACTGAAAATATAGGGACAGCTTCAAACGACAAATCATATACTTTCACTTATAATCCTAAAGAAGCTAAAGATAATGCTGAAATGATATTGCTTGATCCTCAAACACAACAACCAATATTTGATGAATTAAAAAACCCTAATGCTAAAAAGCAGGAGGAAGCTGTAATGTCTTACTTTAGAAATTCAATACGTAATAAACATAACATAACTCAAGAAGTTAAAACAGTAAACGATTGGAAAGCAGAACAAAGTAAATCACAAATAGAAGGTAGTGCTCAGCGTAAAAAAAATAAGAGTATGGTTTCTAGAATAGCAACTCTTTACACTGGTAATGATGAACAAATAGAAGGATCTCTTGAATACTTCAGAGATCTAAATGATTCAAATCAGAAAGTTACAAGAACAAAAGACGGTATAGCTCTTACTTTCATTAATGCAGATGGTGCTTTAGAGACTAGAGATATATCTTTTTATTCAGGTACAGGAGACAGTAGAAAATTAAAAACTCAAGAAGAGTTTATTAAATCAGCTGGACCTTTACTTACAGGTCAATCAGATATGTCTGAAGCTTTAAAAACAGGTGGTTACAATAAAGATGGTGTGTTTAATACAACAAAAAATCCTTTTGAGAAATCAACTACAATAGAAGAGCCAGAAAAACCTAAAGACTACAGTATTGAAAAAGACAATTGGTTAAACACAACGGCTGCAACTATTAAATTTGATCAGACGGATGATAAATTTAAAGAACAAGTAGAAGAAGAATATAAAGATATTGGTCTTGTTGCTAATATTGTAGGTGGGCTGGCAAGTAATATAGTTCAGATATCGATCCCAGGAAGTAAACAAGATCCTGTATCTATTGATACTAATAACTGGACTGATGAAGGTATGACTAAACAAAGAAACAGATTGATAAAGTATATTAGAATGTCTACAGGGAAAGATGTAGATAAAGTATTAGCTGAGAAATTAAATTGGGACGGTAAGGAACAAGATGAGGTAGATGCGTTTGGTAACAAAAAGAAGAAGTAAAAAAATAGATTACATATGGATAAGTTAAAAGCTCTTTATGATAGTTATATAGAGAATGGATTAATAAGTAATGAAACTACTTTTGAACAATTCTCGCAAGCAAATGACGAACAATTAAATTCTCTATACAATCAAGGCTTAGAGAGTTCTATATTAAGTAGCGATACTTCCGTAGATTTATTTAAAACAGCTTGGAACGAAAAAAAAAAAGCTGGTTCTCAATTAGAATCGGTAGATTTAGAATTGGAGACTGTTGATATATCTCCAGAAATTACAGAAGAAGATTACTTTACTGGTGGATTCGGTGACGCGTTACGAGGCTTTGACTCTATAGTTCCTTTAGGATTAGGAGACTGGATCGATGACATGGCTAGAGGTGTGGCATCAGGATACTATCAAGGTGTGGCATCAGAGAATGCCGCTGACTTATTACTAAGAGGTTCAGGTGCTACTGAAGAGGATATATATAGTTATATTGAAGCAAACAAGAATGCACAAAAATACGGATCATCTGCAGAAATGCAGGAGTATCAAAAAATATACGAAGAAAATGGCTCAGGTTTTTGGGGTGTTGTAAAAGGAATAGCATCAACAGGAGGAACTATACTTCCTGAATTAATTTTTAGCTCAATGACATCAATGGCTTCAAACACAGATGCATTAGCAGCAGGTGGAGCAGCAATTGCAACAGGTGCAACTTACGGAGGTGTAACTGGAGCAGCAGCCGGAGGTGTAGGAGCAGTTCCTGGAGTTATTGCTGGAGCAGCAGCATCAATACCATATGCTTTTGGTGCAGCCAGTACAGCCCTTGAAATGGGTGCAACTTTTTCTGAATTACTTCAAGAAGAATTAGGGGATAGTGATATGAGCTCTGAGAATGTTAGAGAGATATTAGAAGACCCTGAGAAGATGGATAGCATTAGGAATAAAGCAATTGCTCGTGGTGTTACCATTGGTGTTATTGATGCATTCACAGGTAAGCTTGCCGGAGGTGTAGGAGCAAAGGTCTTAACTAAAGGTGGAGCAGCGGCATCAGCAGCTAGTAAAGCTAGAAAAATTGGATCTGTTGCAGCAGCTGGTGGAGTCGAAGCTGTTGGAGGATCTACAGGGGAAGCTACTGCAAGACTTCTTATAGGGCAAGAGATGGATATTTCAGAGATTGCACTAGAAGGATTAGCTGAAGTTCCAGGAGGTATTAAAGATATTGTATCTGCAAGGTTTAGTAAACCTACTTATAAGATAAATGGAGAGAAAGTAAATGTATCTGAAATAAATAATGTTATTGATAATTTTACTTTAGAGCAAATTCAATCTACAAAGATTGATATGAAAAATGATTACACTGGTTTAGGTCAGAAACTTCAAGATAAAATTGTTCAGTTATCTACTGAGAAACAAATCCTAGATGCCAATCCTGAAATAAATAATGCTACCTTAAAAGAAATAACTGCGTTGCAATTAGAGCTTGACAAATTAGAAGGTAATAAGACAGAGGTAGGAAAAGAGAAAGCTTCATTATTAAGATCTAAAATAAAAGATCTTCAAGAGAACCAACTTGAAGCTGAGGTTGAAGCTGAGGTTGATGTTGCACAAGCTGATGCCACAACAGATGTTGATGCTTTCAGAGAGCTTGAGCAAGATGATCAATTAAAATATATAGATCAGGCAAGTAAAGAATTAGTTGAAGAGTCTGAGGCAAAGGGTGATGAAGAATTTGAAATAACAGAAGAGCAAAACTTAGAGAGAGCAGTTGATTTATTTAAGAAAGATCAACAAACAGATATTGCACCTGAAGTCCAGGAGCAGGAGTTTGTTAATACAGAGGAAGATATAAACGAATACAATGAAAGTATTGCGTCAACAAAAAGTTCAGACCCTTTGAAATACTGGTCTGTTTCTATTCCTGATACTCAAGAAGTTTCCAAAAGTACTATTATAAAAACAGAAGATGGTTCTACAATAGTAAAAAAAGATGGAGACATAGCTGGTCTATTTAAGACTCCTGAAGCAGAACAAAAAGGAGTTAAGGGTGTAGCTCAGAGTTTATTAAAGAAGGCCATAGAAGCTGGTGGTAAGAAGCTTGATAACTTTGATGGATATCTAACTAATCAATATGAAAAAGCAGGATTTAGAGTAGTAGCTAGAACTCCTTTTAATGAAGTGGATGCTCCAGATGGATGGAGTAAAGAACAACACAATACACCTGATGTGGTTGCAATGGTATATGATCCAGAAGGAAAACTTGATTTTGAGGAGAAGATGTTTGAGGATAGTGAGAATGGGTATGATCAAATGATTAAATACAGAGATCAAATTTTAGCTCAAACAGAAGCAGTAACAGAAGCGGAGGTAGTAACAGAAGCGGAGGTAGTAACAGAACAGGAATTGCCTAGTGGATATGATCGAGTGAAGACAGAGATAGATGGTATTATAGAAAAAACAAAAGCAAGAAAGACAAAGTCTAGTACAAAACCAAGTGATATATTTAACAATACTTTAAACTACTTACAGGGTACTAAGGTATACGAGCAAGCGACAGATGTTCAAAGAGAGCAAATGGTCAGAGAGCTTAGAGAGAAAGTGGGGCTAACAGAGAAGAAAGCACCTACTCCTAAAGCTGCAATAAAGAAAGCAATTTCTAAAGGTATAATTAAAGGTATACAGGATGCCACTAAAATAACTATAACTGAATCCCAAGCTATTATACAACAAATAAAAGCATTGAACAGAGGTGCTAAAGATGCCGTTAAAGCAATAGCTAAAACAAAGAAACAGCTTACATCAGATATAAAAGATTTAGTTAAAAAAGGTAAGGTATCTACCAATCAAATGGCCACAGTTATAAGTAAGCTTAATAAAACTAAAATGCTTAATCCTGTGTCCGTAGAAAGATTTGTGGATTACATGGCTAAAGTTTTTAATAATGCAGAGTACGCTAGTATTATTGAGAATGCAAACAAAAAAAGAAATGCTGCTAAGAAAAATGCATCTACTAAAATTGGTATAGCTGAAGGTCTTGTTCCTCAGTTACAAAGATTGTTCTCAGTGAACCCTACTTTAATACCTGATGCTGTATTGGATAAGTACAGTTCTCTTGTAAATATGTTCAGTAAAAGACAGACAGTATTGGCATTACCTTCTATTGATGAGGTTACTAAAATAACAGAGGATGTTTTACAGCAATTAGATGAAGAGCAATCTATGGCTATTGACTTAGCAGATAGGTTTGATTCAGCTGAGAAAGTAATAAATGATGAAGGAAAAGTAGACTACGCAGCTACTATAAAAAGCATGCTAGATAATGATCAAATAACCGAAGCAGAGTTTGAGGTTATGAAAAAATATAAATCACAAATTTATCCTGCATTAAAAGCAGAGCCTAAGACTCAGGAAGAAATTGATCAAGAAAGAGCTGAAGTTATTGAAGACATTAATAACATTGATGAGATAAACACAAAAGAACTTCCTAGCCAAGAGGAGAGATCTCTAGCTAATACATTAAAGAAACTTATAAAGAGTGATGCTATTAATGAATTGTCATTGCCAGATCTCAACAATCTATTTAAACTTATTGATAATATAAATAATGGATACCTGCCACACTTTGCTCAAGTAATGGTTGAGAAACTAAACGCCATAGAGGATGGAAAGATAGGAGCTAAAGCGATTGAGAGATCTAAGTTACTTCCATTCAGTAAGATTTATTCTAGAATTAAATCTCTTATAACTAAGAAGGGATCAATACAGGAAATGATTAGACGAAATCCTTTATTTAATATTGATCAAATATTTGGAGATTTTAAAACAAAAGATATTTTTAATTCTTTATTTGGTAGAGCTGCTGAGGCTTCAGCTAATATGAGGAAGGAATTAAAATCAATTCAAGATAAGATAACTAAAGCTGAACAGGCGGTTAATAAATCATTTAAAAGAGATTCTAATAAGTTTGTTATGTCTAAGTACAAACAAATGGCTTATCTTATTCAACAAGAATTCTTAAGCAATCCTAATAACAAACAAGTAAATGACATCTCTGAATTTTTAAAAGCCACAATACAAAGAATTGATGAAGGCACTACAAGGTATTCTAAATTAGATGCAGAAATGTTACAGGAAGTTTTAGATACTTACACGGATTCAAATGGTAATTTTGATAACGTAGCTTTATATGAATCTTTTAATAAAGCAGAAAAGAATTCTATAAAAGTATTAGAAGATATAAATAAATCTTTAGGACCTAAAGCAGTTTATACCTCTACAATAATTCGTGGTGAAAAAATAAGTCCACTTAAAAACTATACTCATCTTAGTGTTATACCTGACAGTAAACCATCTGATGTTATGGGTAGTGGCGGAGTATCTGAGGCAGATAATTTTAGTGCTAGATCTAAACCATCTACAAAAGCAAAGTCTTTAATTGAAAGAACAGGTAAAGTATCTCCTTTAAATTTTGATGTGTATGCTTCAGTTCAAAGAGGTTCTAAACAAACACTGATGGATTATCATTTAACAGAGCCAATTAGAACTTCTAGAAGAACATTAAATCAGATAGAAAAAAATCTATCAGGAGATAGTAGAATGCCTTCTGATTTACGTGAGAAGTTTAATGCAATAAGATCTGCATTTGAAGAGGCTACAGAAAACCTTTTAACGAACTCATTCACAGAAACATCTATTACTGATGATGTAATGAACTACCTACAGAAACAAGGGTATCGATCTATATTAGCAGGAACAGGTAGGTTTGTTGCGGAACTTACGTCCAACTTATCATTTGCAATGATAGTAGATCCTAAAGGTTTTATTGCTGGAACTAAATTACGTAAATTAATAGGTAGTCCGAAAGCTCCTGCTGTTATGAGTAATCTAAATAGTAAGCAAACAAATCGAATATTTCCTAATGAGGATTTGTCAGGGAAAATGTTAGATGTTAATATATTAAACCAAGCAACCGGTGTAAAAGGCGGTAAGGCAAAAAGTAAAGTTAATAATATTATATCTAAAGGTTGGAATAAAACTGGTCAAAGATGGATTAAAGGTGTTGAGTTTGTAGCTGACTCTTTAATATCTACCCCGGATAAACTAATAATGCAGCCAATGTGGTTTGGTGCTTTTGAAAATAAGTTCAAAGAGATAACAGGAAAGTCACCTGACTTTGATAAGATCGCAGCCAATGATGAAGCGTACATGAAAGAGTTTGAAAGCGCACTGAGTGAAGCTAAGGATTTAGCAGACAATAGATCTGTAATGGCTGGAGCTACAGATAATGCTTTTATGGGTATGCTTAAAGGTACATCGAAACCAAATCAATCTGTTTCATTAAAAGCTTTTAATGCATTCAACAACTTCATGACAAGGTTCTTAATATTTGAATACGTTACAGCTAGAACAGGTGTAATGAATTTAATTGGAAAAGGAGACTTGAGCAAGAAGCAGGGAGCAGCACTGATAGGTGGTGTAACATCTCGTATGGTTCTATATACATTACTAGGTCAGGTTACAGCTGAGGCCATGAGTAGTATGTTTGAAGAAGAAGATGATGATATTGTTTTATTTGAAGATGACCAGGATGGATTAAAGTCACCGGATAAAATGCTAGGACAAGCCTTTGCATCTGCGTTCTCATCTTTATTATTTGGTCGTGATTTTGGTAACGCAACTAAGTCTGTAATAAATTATGCAGTAGAGGAATTTAATAAACAACAATTAGACTTCTTGAGGGAGGGTGATTATGATCCATTCAAGGATGGAATACAATACACTATAGTACCTAAGAGTAAACCAGGAAGAGGTTCTGGTCTTGCTGACTTCTTAATGAAAATGGGAGCTGCATATGGACCTATACTTGGAACAGCAGACCTACTTGTAAAGAAACTTACAGAGCCTGAAAGGAAGGAATCTGATGCCATCAAGAGACAAGAAGGTGAGAGGTTTGTTAGACTTCCATTAGAGATACTTGGTAATCTAGGTTTCATTCCATTATATAAAGATATAAGGAAAGGTGTTCTTTCAAATCTTTATGGTGATCTAACTAGAGCTCAGAAACTTTTAAAAGAAAAGAAGCAAACTAAAAAAGAAATGCTTCAAGGGTATGACAGTGAATCAGATATGAAGAGATATGATTTACCTTTATGGGAAAAAACATATGGACCTGATTCTCAAGGGTATGATGAGAGACAAGCTGCTAAAGAAATAGCAAGACAAAAAAGAAAGATCAAGCAACAACTCAAAGACGAGATGTATGATTACACTCCTCCAAGTAAAAGAGGTAAGCGTAAATCTTCAGGATTTGGGCCTGGTAAGAAAAGAAAATCAAGATTCGGACCTAAAAAATAAAAAGTATATTAACAAGAAGTTAAGTGTAAATACGATTAAAAAATCGATAGCTTTTTTTTGTTTGTCGTTCATTAAAATATGTGTGTAAGTCTAGCTACTTGTCCGTGATTTACTGAGTGTATGAATCCTTCTACAGCTTTAACACCGCCAACACCATATCCTTTTCTGTGATGCCAGGAGTCTGAACCACTTGGTGATCTCAAAGACTCGACTGTTATTCCATGATAGTCTTTGCTAGACTTGTGATGAACGTGATGTGTGTATACATATCTATGTTTTGTTTCTGCCCACCATTTAGAGAACTCATTAGCCATTATCAAAGGAAGATCAGCAAGCTTTGCTCCGTCTCCATGAGTAGTTCCAATAAGATTACTACCATACTTATATCCTTTTCTGTGAGCTATAGAGCAATCAAAAGTAATATTCTTTGACTTTCTAAACCAGGATTGTATAGAATCTGATAACATAAATCCTGACATATAATCGTGGTTACTAGGGTTGTAACAAAAGTGCACATCAGCAACAGACATTAACATCTCAATAACATCTACATATAATTTTTTAGCAGTTAAGAAGTTTTCATACCACATCCCATCAGTATCCTGTGGTGTACCCGAGGTAGTAAGTCGTTTAGGTGTATCTATATGAAGTATATCATTACCTCCAATGAAAAGTATCTTATCAATGTTAAATCCATTAGCCTTATTAAGAATACCTTTTATCCCTTCCTTTACTCTCTTTACAGCAATCTGAGAGTTGTACTCTTCTCCTGTTTCAAAAGAAGATGACAGCTTCCCTATGTGTATATCAGCTGGATCAATAACTAACAAGTGTGGATCGCTTTGCTTTAATCTTTTTATTTTATGATAAGAAGGAGAATGTTTATTCATTTCCTTTATTATATCATCCCGGACTTTATCTAAGGATACACCTTTATTCTTAACATGGAGTGAAAAATTTTTACCTTTGTACCAATAATGATTTACATCTTTCATTGGTATACCGTTTGTTTCGCACTCAACTTTTAAAGCTCTGTGTTGACTTATGAGATCATACTCTTCCTCAGATAACCTAGGCCTTATCTCTACTTTTTTAGACTTCATCTTCTGTTGATTTTTGTATTTCTGTTAGTCTAAGTATAAGGTTGTTTATAACTAAAGAGAGTTCTTCATACTCCTTATCAACTAAGCATTCATAAATTTCAGAGGTAAAAATATTAAGGTCTTCCATCAGCCAATTAATATGGGCTATTCTCTTATTATCATAAGCTGATGGTCCTTTCATGTTACTTTATATCTATAGACCTCAAAAATGTATCTCCAATGTTTGGGTCTATTTTTTTTATTAACCTGTATATCTTTTTAGAATTTTTCAATACAGTATTTCTTTCACCTATAGTAGAGTCTGTTCCTAAGTTACAATACATATCGCAATCAATAAAAAGTAGTGTATCAATTTTTTGAGAACTATCTAATGATTGGTCAAATAATATATCGTCAATATTATTTAATGTATAATCCATTGTAGAATGTATTTAATTTTTTTAAAGTTTCTTCTTCACTTCCGATCCTGGTTCTTTGCCTAACCATATCTAGTAAAGATTTAACTCTCTCAAAACGAGAAGGTAAGACCCCTTGTTGCGAATATAGTAAATTATTTTGTTCTTTCAAAGTTTTATTTTCCTTTTCTAAATAAAATATTTTATTATTTAATGTAACCAGCATTATTTTTAGATCATTTCTTTCTAAACTTTCAATAAATTTATCGTTATCAAAGTAGTTAACAGTGTTATTGAAGTTTATTCTAAATATTTCATCTGTCTTTAAATACATATCTATTTTTTTCATAAGATTGACTATGCTTGCATGATTCATCTTTAATAAATTAGCGATATCTTCAAAGGTATATCCTCTTGATCTTAAGATAAACGAAAAAGTCATCCTCGCATATATGTATTTTGTTTTTCTACTTCGTTCTAAAATATTACAATTAAATTGTTTGTTTATATAATTAGTTAAAGTTTCTATTCTATTTTCAATTTTCGGTAAGTTTTTTTCCATAATATTCTATTGTATTTTTGTTAAGTATTGCATCTAGGTATTCATCGGAATTTACAAAGTTCAATAAGTAAATCATAGGGTAATCATCATCATATTCAAAGTAGTATTCTATACAGTAAAACTCATTCAAATCCTTCAATACACCATACACCTCATTTGTATAATCAGATGTTAATGGTAATTTATCTATCACATTATCTATTGCTGAAAGTATTTCATCTGAATGAACAGGATCTAGTTCAGCTATTTGTATAGTAAAGAATCCTGACATATAAAAATTATAAACCTCCCCTGTATACTTCTGTTCTGAATCCATGTTTTTCTAGTTCTTTTAATCTATATTCTTGAAGCTTTGACAGCTTCCCTTTTGGTTTTTTTATTTCTGAAAACAAAACATCAGAGTCTGGAGGAATAGCTAACACATCTGGAATACCATTCTTATTAGTCTTTATCAATTTAAGAACATAATATCCCTCAGCTTCTAGCTGTTTAATTCTCTTTGATTGTATCTGTTGTTCAGTCATCTAATTTAGTTTAAATTTAATAAATCTTTTTTGAAATGCCTAACAGTATAATCTTTTTTCTTAGATACTGCTTTGTATATTTCATGCTCTATTCCATTATTTGCAAACACCCAATAGACATCACTCTCCAGCCTATCTTTAGTTGTCATCCTATCCCTTGACTGCCAATAACTTGTGGCACTAAAATCTATATTGTAATACACCAGGCATTTAGCTTTCTTTAAAGATATACCTTCTCTTCCACTAACAATCTGAAGGGCTATAGTTTTATCTGTGTTGTTAAACTCTTCAAGATCCGTACATAGGTTGTTACCATAAACTTCTTTAAGTGCTTTAAATTCCTGTTTAAACTTATAAAATATTCCTACTTGTACATCAGAAAAATTGTCATGAATAAACTTCGCCTTACTTAAATCAAGGATAGTAGAATTACCTGACTCAAACTTTACTGTTCCGGAATACATTTGATGAAGCTTCATCATTAATTTTACAGGAGTATCTGCTAGTATGGTTTCTTCTTTACCTTCTACGACTAAATCTTTTTTAAGTTTACTTGTAAGTTTATATGTAAGATCACTCATCTGAACTTCAAGAATATGTTCTCTTGTGTCTACTTTAAATCCAGCCTCTTTCTGAGAGTAACTTATAGTATATGGACTCATATCATTGATAATCTTTTCTGATCCCTTAGAGTAATCCTTAATCATTAATCCATTTATTTTACGCTCTGTTACTTTAACATAGTCATCACAAAACCTGTAAAAGTTTTTGTATTTTTTAAATGGGTTGTTGGGTATGCCATACACCTGATGATACATTTGACTGTAAGACTCAGGACTAGGAGTACCTGATAATAGAATAGTTTTTGGATACTTATTCTTGATCATCAACTCTTTTACTTGCTTTGCTCTTTTGCTTGGCTTGGGAAACGCTCCCATCCCATGGGCCTCATCAAGTATAATTAAATCAAAAGGTTCTTCTGATTCAATCTTGTGTATCGATTCATAGTTAATAACAGTAATATTATAGTTAGGTGCAAGTAGATCATAATCTCCCTGTATACTACTGATTGCTTTTTTCTTTGTTAGAAATAATATATTGTTAGATCTTAAAAGTTCCCCAATTGATAAGCTTGTTAAAGTCTTTCCGGTCCTTACCTCCATAGCTAGATAAACAAAATCGTTTAACGTAAGAATACTTAAAGCATTTAGGGCTATTTCATTTTGATAATCCCTTAAAGTTATTTGTGATTTTTTATTTTCCATTTGTTGTTTATAATAATTGACACTAGTATTAATCCTATCTACAACATCAGTAGGTAGATCATAGCACAACTGTTTCTTGATAACAGATTTTTTTCCTCTACCTACTTTTATGTCTATAGTTTTATTAATAATACCCTGAAGTATGAGGCACTGATTGTACATCATCTTGTTAGTGTATCCTAATTTTCTTTCAATAATTTCCAAATTATTTTATTTGTTTTTAATTTTTTACTTCTATAACAAAAACTTTACCTACAGCTGTTTTATATGGAGTGGGTGCAGTACCTGTAATGTACGTAGCATAAGCAACAAGCCACTTGTAAAACTTAAACTTAGACATCTTACTTTTGTATGACTGATCAGAATGATTTTCAATAAACTCATAGTAGATACTGTTCATGTTTAATACTTTATTAAATTGCAATAAACTATTCCTTGGGTATCCATCAACAAGACCGCAAAACTCTATAAATTCATGAGAGGTTTCTGCAGAAAGTTTTCTTACATCTAGGTTGACAGATTCACTTTTTATTAATCCTGTAGATAGGTAATCTTTTAAACATGAAACCATGTAGTTATCAAACAAACACCAATCATCATCACTCCATTCATCAAAGAATAATTTTTTAAATTCATCGAGTGGTGTATAGTTTTTATTATAGTGCTGATGTAATTCAACCTCCCACTTTCGCCTAGCAAAAGAATTACCACTACCTTTTATAGCGTAATTTGTTGTGATAGCTATCTTAGGTGACTTTGAGAATGGAATTTTAATTGCATCCCTATTCTTCTTCTCCAATGTCATGCCTTCAGTTACAACAGAGAACAATCTTTCAAAATCAAAATGCTTCTTTACATCATCAAAACATAATACTTGAGTGTCAGCTGATACTGTTTGATAAGGGAATGATCTTTCAAAATTAAAAGCTTTACCATCAATCATTACAAGCTTTTTCATTTGAGATAATGCATACATAAATATACCTTTACCTGTACCTCCTTCAGGATTATCAGATATTATTTCATCATTTAATATGACAGCTGGACAGTAGGAAAGATTCTTGTAACCATGCATTAAGAATCCTATTGTTGATTCTAATGTTTTTATTCTTGCATTATCATTTGCTGATATCCTGGATATAAAAGTTTTATAATCGCTTTGATCAAAATTACATATATCAAACTTCCTATCTATAACATGATCCTTCCATACATAACCACCTAAATCAATGTAATCTATTTTTTCTATAGAGTCTTTTGTAATTTTTACTGCACAATTTTTGTAGTACAAGTAAGAAGTATCAATTGTGTCTTCTATAAAATAAATATCAATAGTACTTAGTAGTGTTAAAAACTCCTCCCTGAAGTACCTTACATTGTCAGCAAAGTAATTATAAATACTAAGATCATCAAGCTCCGATAATTTATTTAAAATAAAATCTTTAATCTCTTTCTCAGATGTATGGTCTATTAAATTATTTGTAACCTTTACAAACACATAATTCTTACCACCTTCGGGGCAAAACTTATTGAAACCGTTCTCTTCCAAGTATTGCTTAAATAAAATGTGAACTATTTTAATTACACCTTTATCTGATTTAGTCCAAAAAGTTAAGAGAGATCCCTCTTTCTCAACCCTATCTACTACAGATGAAACTACATCGCTACCTAGTCCGGACTCCTCTAACTGATAGCGGATTTCTTTTTTTGATAATCCACGCCTGAGCTTTGTTTTGATGTTGTTTATTACATCCTCATCTTCGTAGTACTTTGTTCCAAAGTTTTGTTTATTGGAGTAAGCAGACTCAATAGTTCTTTCTATCTCTCTTAAGGTAAAGTTATCTGTAGAGTATTGGTTTAGAATATAACTAGCCAAGGATCTATTAACACCGTAATCATTAAGAGCCATTGCTAGCACAAAAACATTTTGGTTTCTTTGGCCCTCTACCATTGGATATTTTTTTACCCACCACTTTACTAAAATCTCTACAATCTTATTCTCATCCGTGATTGGAATCGTTACAGGATCAACTCCTTTAATTACTTCCGTGTATTCATGATCCTCAATCTTATCCCATATTGATGAATTCTCATTCAAGTAAAGTAATGGATCATAAGACTCATAACAAACTCTACTCACATTCTTACACATTTTATCGAAGTAATCAGAATCAAAGTGCTTAGCTAAAGAATTAAAAAAGTTTACATGGTTCTCGGGATCAGCAGGTATTTTTACTAAAACCTTCAGCCCATTACCCGATGGTGAAACAAAAGCAGAATAAACAAACTTATCTTTCGTGAAGTTCTCTTTATCTTGAAGTAGTTCTTTCTTACTAGCATAACCATCAAAATCTAAACATATCAAACCACTATGATCTGATATAGATTTATCTGTACGCTTTGTGAATGTTCCACTGAAGCATACTGCTGGTAAGTTCTTCTTCAATTCGTTCCTGTCAGTTTTGTTACGTTCAGATCTAATTTTTTTTACTAGATCTTTTGACGATCCATTCTTTATCCTAGACAGTACTATCTGTACATCCCTGTGGAAAGGAGCCTGTGTTTCCTTTATATTTTTAAATATTGTGACAATAAATGACATCTTTATGTTGTTTTTTTTTATTTAATTTACTGATAATCAATTACTTTGATGAAAATGACGACTTTTACTTCTTCACATACAAGAAAAAAAATATATTAATAGATAACTATATATATATATATGAGAAATATTTATTACAAAATCGTCACAAATAATTGGTAAAAAAAAGGGGAACTTAATCCCCTTTTGGTTATACTATTGAGTGATTTAAAAAGGTAAATCAGGCTCTTCTACTGTTGACTGCTCAACAACAGGTGCTGTAGCTTTAGCATTGCTATTGTTCTGTGGCTTAGGCTCCCATGTATCTAACTCACAATAATGCTTTCCAGACTTTGCTTGTTTGATATCAATGTTAACCCATCCTTTTTTAGCGTTGTCTTTTAAAAATAAGATGGCTTCATCTACTTTTACTGACATACTACCTACTACGAAATCGGGTGCATTTTCTTTTCTTTTAAATGCAAACCCATCTGCGAAAATTTTCTCTCTTGACATATTGTTATTTGATTTTAATTAAACGTTCCAATAAATTAATAGTGTTTATGATAAGTTCATCCTTATCTTTTCGTGTACGGCAGTTCATTGGAACATTGAACCACATTACTCGAATTTTTTTTGACTTCCTTTTAAAGAATGTCTTCAATAAAGTATTCATTGATATCTATTTTTGGATTATCACTAAAGAAATTATTGTAAACCTCAACTGCTCTAATAACTTTCTCTTTACCTCTTTCAACAAATTCTGAACTAGGTTTAAAAATTCCGAGCATTTTAGTTCCTTTATCTACTACATAAAACTCTAAAGGTTTTCCAAAAAGTTTTTGATAAATGTAGCACTGACTGTCATAATTATACTTGCGAGCGCTCCACTTAAAATCTTTAATGTTTCCACTTGTCTTCAGATCAATGAGTTTATCTTCGCAAACTATATCAGCTTTACCCTTCCATTGAACACCGAATAACTCTGTTATTGCCGGCACTTCGTACTGAACACCTTCAGATCTTATACCTTCAAAGAATGAGTAATTAGACATCATAGAATCAACACAGTCTCTTATCTCTTGACCTTCTTTCTCTAGCATCATGATGCCATCTACAGCGATCTCCTTATAAGCTTTTGTATTCCTTGATGATACATCAACAAACTTTGTTTCCTTTGCTTTCTCAGGCTCTAGAATTAATTGATGGAAGTATCTACCTTTTACGTAGTTTACATTATCTTCTTGAGGTTTCCTAAAATCTTTAGGATTACTCAATAGAGTTCCAATATCTGAGTTCGATAGATATTGCTGTCCAAATGAACCATAATATTGTTCATCGTCTTTTAACTTTTGAAGTACGTCTTTCATTACTTCTTAGTTGATAATTTTTCAACCTCAGCCTTAGCTTTCTCACTAAGCTTACACTTACCCGATAACTCTAACTTTTTAATTAAATCATCGTAAGGTAGTGTCTTGTTCTGTACAGCGAAGGACATTAAACCTTTCCATCTTTTCGATGTAACATCTATAGTAGGAATAGGTGTTGGTGCTTTAGGTTTTGGTGGCTCTACGTTCTCAGGCATATCTTCTCCCGCATAGATGTAAATTCCAAGCCCAAACATTGCTAAATTCTTAACCAAACATCTCATTAATGTTTTGTTAATGTCAAAAGCAGTTGCTGGTTCAACAGTTTTATCTTTTCCATACCTTGTACTGTAACTGTAAGCAGTCTTTTTCATAGCTTTATTCGCTCCATCCATTACAGGTAGCCACATTCCTAATGTTTCTCCCTCTATTGTAACCTCTGTTCTGCACATGAATCCTAATTGATCATCGAATTCTGTAGGTAGTTCTACATAAGTTGCATCGGGACAAACTTTTTTTACCTCACTCCATGCCCATGCCCATGAAAGATAAGTTAGTCCATTTTTTTTCTCTACTTTGTCGTTAACATTGATAGCTGACAGCTTCTCAAATGTTGTTTTTGTTGTTTTTGCCATTTAATTTAATTATTAATTTATTTAATTTACTTGTTGTTTTTGTATACTTAGATAGTATCTCTGATCGATATTCTTGATAAGAACTAATGTGTTTTAATCTATTCTTATTGTTTGCTTCAAGCTTTATTATTCTCTCTATCTTAGTTAAAATTGTACGATAGTTGGACAAAGATACATTATAAACACCAAACCTCCAACCGTGATCCATAAAATAACATTTTTCTATAGAAGTAATTACGCCGTAGTAGTCTCCATTTAGATGTGTATTAAGTATCTGAATTAAGCCTGTTTCATGGTCTTTAATTATTTTAACACCGGATAATATTCTAGATGTATAACCAATTCCACTTAAGTCCACCGCATGGTCATCATTTAAAGATTGATCAAGTATATTCTTTAAACTGTAACACATTCTTTTATCTGTTTTATAGTATCTTTATAGTCCTTATCTTTCCTGATCTTATTCTCTATACTTTTTATTCCGTGTAGTACAGGAGAATGGCTTATAACATAACCGTTCTTAGCCATAAACTCTTGAATATTAATTAACTTCATTGGTCGCTTGATGCATAAGTAATACAGTAAGTACCTTGCTTCTGAAATATTCCTAGTTTTTTCTTTCTTGAATAATTCTTCTTTTGATATTGAATATATATCACAGACTATATCTACGTATTGATTAAAAATATTTAATTTCATTTCTTATTTTTTATTTACTGAATATCTCTCCAAATGACTTGAACAAGTCAGACAGCTGATCATTCACATTGATAGTATTTTTCTTTGATGACTCTCTCTGTCTTGATTGCCATTGCTCTGAAACATAAGCATCATCCATGTGATCTCTCTCTATGTCTCTCGTTTGTATAAATAATTCTGATGATTTCCCCATCTTTTTATCTGTCTTTAATTGTTACTATTAATTTTACTATAAGTATGATAGTTATTATAATGATTACACCCATATCAATAAGTTTTGGTTGTGGTGTAAAAATGACTCTCGTCTATTGTATTTGATTGCTCCTTTGATATAATCAACAGAACTAAATAACCCGCTAAATCAAACAAGGTGTCCTCTGTCTGATCATTAAGTCCTTTGTTCTTTATTCTAGCAAGTTTATCATCAATCCTAGCACACAATGAATCCGTTGAATTGCCTTTGCTGAATATGTTAATTGGCTCAAGTGCAGAGTTACCATATGCTTCGTTCTTTTCCTCAAGCATATCGTTAATTCTTTTGGTTACTTCTTTAATTTTTTGTTTCATAATATATCATTGTATTTATCCTCTAATTTAATTTTATAAGATTTATCTTTATTGATTTTGAGATTTCTGATGTCTTTAATTAAAGACTTTCTTCTATCTCCAAAAGGCAGACTATCAGATAGTTGCTGTAGTTTTTGAATTAATTTTTTTCTATACATTGTCTCAAATTTATATTTAATTATTCAGTTAAGCAAACTTTACGTCACTTATTTTAACATACCAAAAACCATCCTTAAGTAATTTATCAGCTTCGTGAAACCAATTTTTTACAGGCTTTTCTTTTGTAAAACCTAGCTCTATACATACAGGAACTTTCATCTCTAAACATTCTAGTATTTCGCCTACAGATGTAACTAAACTCTCTGTTTCATCTTCAAAAACTGCGTACATATTAATGTTTGAATCTGATTTAAATATTTTAATTGCTTCAGAGTAATTTAAAGACAGCCAAGAGTAGCCATCTTTAAATTTTATTATTTCATAGTCCATCTTATAAGTATTCTATGTTAATTACCTCTCTGTCTTGTCTGTCTACCCATCTGTTTAGCTGTTCTGATCCAAAGAAAAATCTTTCAATAATCTCTTGCTTACCTTCATTGTCTTTTAATGTAATGCTTACTTTTGTTGCCATAATTTTTATTTATTTTCGTAATAGTTAATTAGATCCTCTAAATTTTGCTCAGTCAGATCGTTGTACGCATTTGCGTACTTATTTCGTTCAATATACGTAGATCCTCCGAATCCATCATTATGAATTACAATATTTTTTTTATTTGTCTTGCATTCATAACCTAAACCTCGCCTTGTCTTAAAGTAACGTACACTTATAACTCTTAAAGGGTCTCTAGATTCTACTTCTTTGATCAACTTTATTTCTTGGTATGCTTTTGACTTTATAGCCCTTGCATTACCATTCCAATCAAATAAATTCTGTAAGCTCTCTTCATTCTCATGCCCTTTTATAAGCTGTAAAAATTCTTCTTTGTACTTTTTGATTCTTTTTGATTCATAATCATAAAGTTCTTGTGGTGTTCTTGACATTATTAAATCGCCCATTTTTGTCGGAAGGGACTTGATCCTAGTTAGTTGTGGAATATGGTTTTGCTCCAATCTAGTGCATCTATGCATCCCACTTTTTAATAGTATTATTTATTTTCTTGTGCGTATTCCCATACTTGTGTATGTATGGAATCATCTACCCAATCCCAATAAAAATCTGTTATGTCCATTCCGTTTAAATTTACCTCTAGAATTTCCATATCGTTTTCCGGAGCATTCTCATGATCCCCATCATCCCAATAGTATTCATAATTTATCTCTAATTCGTAGTTATCATCAGTAACCACATAAGTTCCTTTTGTTCTCATATTATTTTCTTTTAGGTGTTTGTTCAATTGGCTCTCCATATTCATCAAGTTCTGTTATGTTAGACATAAACAAAGTAATGCTTTCATCTCCATCGTCCCAAACTTCTATATTATTGAAGAAAATATCAAAATCTTCATCTTCTCCATTTGTATGGTTTCCTAATAAGTGTATAAAATGATCTTGATTTTCTACACGTTGTAATTCTTTTATTAAATCTTTTACTACCATATTATATTTTTATTGTATTGATTAATAAATTCTACTACTGCTTCGTATGTAGTTTTAAGTTTACTGCATACGTCTCCTTCCATATGAAATACCTCTTCTATTGAGTGGTCAGTATTGTGCTTTACGTAACATCTACTTTCAACAATTATAAATTCATATCCAAAGTTTTCTATCTTCTCAACTACGGGCATCAGCCAATCCCATGAGGAGTGATAGTGTAAGTCCTCAAAACTTCTGTTGTTGGAAATTATACCTAAATTATCTTCTAATTTAATGTCGGGAAAAGCTACAATCTTTTTACCCACTACCGCTCCCATAAATTCTGCTATTAATGTATTACTCATTTTCTTGGTTATATTTAGTTAATGCATCAACATCTGATGCTATCGTTTGGCAGTCATCACACCTCTCTATGGTGTCAGCCATTAACTCTGTATTGTATGTCTCAATGTATCCCTTGTTCTCGCACATTTCACATTCGTCTTTAAATATATCATCTAAAAAGTCTTCATACTTGCACCACTTGTTGTTCATTTTGTACTCCAACAAAGTAGCGTTGTATCCTATTCTAACAGATACGTTTCTGTAGTTGTTCCTTGTTGCGTACTGCTTTGCACCTAGCAACGTATTACTTGTGTCAACGTGCGTGTTGTTGTTGTCTGTACTTCCGTATACTTTTATCATAATTCTTGTTTTAATTTATTAATAATGGTGTCGCAATGCATTGCATAATTTAAATCGCCTTTAATCATTGCTTTCTTTAGGCTTTCCCTCCAAAATTTTAATTTATTTGTTAGGCTTTCATTTTTTACTTTCATAATTCTGATTTTTTGTTCCACACGTTTAACGTGTTGTTAATTAATGATTCAATTTTACTCATTTTCTTCTGTTTTATAGCCGTAGGAATAAATAAATCCTCGGTCTAGGTTATTACACAGCATTTTATATACTGCTGTCTGTCTTGGTCTTTTGCATTCTTTGACCTCTACAATGTGGTCCTTTCCATGCTCTTGGTACTGAAAATAAAATGTTACTTTCATGAGTTGTATTTATTAAAGTTTAAAAAAAACCGATCAAGTGCCGACAATTTTTTGTAAGATCTAGGTTTTAGTTTGTTTACATCTGTAAACACTTCAATTCTGTTGTTTTCGATCACTGTAGTGATCCCTGTTTTTAAAACTTTTACTTTCATTTTGTTGATATTAAAGTTAAGACGCTTCACAGCGTTTCGCCCTGTATGGGCTCATCAGTTAACTATCTATTTATGTAGTAGCCTCCGCCACGATTAGTTGATTTTGTTGTACAGTATCCGGTGCTCCCGCATGATTGTATCCCTATTGAAATGATGATGATGATGATGATTTTTTTCATGGTTTAGAATTTTGATGCGAACCACAGCACGTTGTATAATGCTGTGAATAACGCGGTTAAAAATAAAATGTTTGTGATTGTTTCCTTGGTTGATTTTTTCATGACTATAAATTTTCAAGAGTTAGTTTTTCTGAATAATCCCAAAAATCAGCACCATTCGATTCTTCAAGGATTTGGTTCGATATATCAATACATTTCTGTGCATCGATATTCTTATATGTAGGATTTAACATATCGCTGATGTCGTATCCGTTCATTGCATACGTTTCAATAAGTTTGATGTACGCTCGTTTTGTGATTGATTGTTTCATAATTACCTGTTCCATTTGTTTTTAATAGCTACCCAAAGGATCGCTTGAAATTCAAAGCCTTTTAAGTTGTACTCGTTTGACAGTTGCGCCGTAATTCGCTCAACCCTTCTGTATTGCTTCGCTGTCAGCGTTTCAACGCATGGCTGTACTCCGTCAGTTGGTCGGATCATACAGGCTCTTAAATGCCATTTATCGATAGTTACATGATCGCTTGATAATTTCCCAACGTTCATGGCAAATGCATGAGTTTTTGGGGCTGTCTCGCCTATCAACTCGCCGTCTAAACATCTAAATGCTTTCAGTTTATTGTTGGTATATGTACAAACTTTTATGCTTTCCGGAGC
>Ga0233411_10000181_pt1 | contig 21178 bp, 17 predicted proteins | sample Na_anoxic_2_MG_FD_179799 | JGI IMG/M metagenome (GOLD analysis project Ga0233411, IMG submission 179799) | Seawater microbial communities from Saanich Inlet, British Columbia, Canada - Na_anoxic_2_MG | ecosystem: Environmental > Aquatic > Marine > Inlet | place: Canada: British Columbia...
TTCGATTGTGATTTCAACGGTTCAACGAGCATTCGCCACGGTGACACCAAGTTCAAATGCGCGACTGGTCAGGTCGTAACAATCAACCAGAGCGGCAACGACCCCGCCACGGTTATCAAGAAGAGTGTCTTGCGGTTCGATGGTGTTAACGACTTTATGAACGGTCTGTTAAACCAGACGGTTACTGGTGGTTATCTATTTGCTGCTTTCAGTGTGCTTGGTGACGGTGGTGAAGGTTATAGTCACATTCTTGATGCCACATCCACAGGTCAAGACTCTGGAGGACTTGGTAGTTTTACTTTTTTCAGAGGCCCATCATCAGCTAATAACATTCGCGTCAAATATAACAATAATGGCAGCGTAATAATCCACCAAGATGTTTTTGATTCGTCTTTGGGCGACATCATGCTGGAAGGAAAAATGGAAGATGGCTCTCAAATCAGCAAAGTTAATAACGCTAATGCAGACAACGGGACAACCACATTTTCGGGAGTTTTAAACGCTGAAGAATTTGTTATTGCGGCTGACAACCTTGATAATGCTAACCCAGCCATCGACCTAGAGTTCCTTGCGCTCTTCCCTGCGTCAATCACCGACGCCCAAGCTGACGACGTTCGTAAATATATTAATAATAGGAACAACGTCTTTAGTCTCATTGACTCACAAGGCTACTACTTCTTTGACCCTCAAGCACTGACTGACGGCGACCTCAACTCAACGACTAAGAAGCTCACAGGATTATGGAACGGCCGTATTGTTGGTAGTGATAACGGTGATACAAGTTTCATCGCTTCCCAAGGAACGGGAGATGACCAACCGACATCGGATAAATACACGCTTAACTTCGCAGACAACACTGACCACCTAACAATCACAAACCCTAACCAAGCTGGCTGGCAGGTCGTAGGGACATCACTCGGAACCTTTGCGTATCGCGTGGACAACGATGCGGTGACTGAGCTGAATCTTTTGGGTAACCTTGGCAGCGCATCGTATCGCCAAGCTGGAGACCTTTATGGCATTATCTTGTTGCCCGAAAGTGCGACTGGTAAAGACATCGAAGACGCTCGGAAACTCTTGATTGACCGCGGTGCGGCAGATGGTGCATTGGCTGCTAGCTATTATACCGCTTGGCATTCAAGAAACGACATTGTTGAGTTCAAGAGCGCGAATACCTCAAGCTTAACGAATTGTGGTTATGCGTGGTCTGGTTGTAGTAATTTGGGAAGTTTTCCTTCGTTAGATTTATCCAGTTCAAATAATTTTGTCTCAACATGGCAAGGCTGTTCGTCAATGAGTAATTTTGGTCCAACAGAGATGAGTAATGGCACCAACTTCAGTAGCGCATGGCACTCCTGCTCGGCCCTTACCACATTTCCGGCGGGCGCAAAGCTCGGCACGAGCGCGACAGGCAGTGTGAACTTTACAGCCGCATTTCAGTCCAGTGGGCTTACTTCATTTAACACACCGTTGCCGACAGCGACTAACGTGTATCTTGCTTGGTATGGATGCACAGCACTTACTAGCTTTAGTTCGGAGCTTCCATCAGTGACTTACGCAGGTTATGCGTGGACTGGCTGCTCATCGCTTACGAGTTTTAGCACAGAGCTTCCATTATCTAATAGATTTGTTGTAGCGTGGCAAAGCTGCTCATCACTAACCGACTTCTCGGCAGACGTCTTTGCTAATTGGAATCCTTCAAGCATAACAAGTGGAGTTTTTGATAACACATGGGACGGCTGCACGGCACTCACCGCTCAATCGGTCGAGAACATCTTAACATCCATCGACGCATCAGGCAAATACGCAACATCAGACGGTGACGCTTATGTTAATGGAGTAAATACACAACTAGGTGACGCTGGCATCGACATCGACTACGATGGAACAACGCTCAGTGCCGCGACGAACTCCGCAGTAACATCACTCAAGGCCAAGGGCTGGGTAATAGTTGTTAATGGTGTAACACTTTAAAATAATGACAGACGAAACTCATCGATTCTTCCGCTTCAGCAATGAGGCTTCCTACGAGCAGCTCACAGCTGCTGGTAACACCGCAAGGTCACTACCTGACGGCAACGGAACTGAACGCTGGCTGGCTCTTTGGGATAGCACTTTCTTAGACCCTGAGACCAACAGCGATAGACTCTATTGTGTGAAGCGCAGTGGCATCCTTGAGTCTGATAACTTTGACCTAGAGGGTATTGAGGAAATCAACCTTGAGACTTATCTACAACGACTACGCTGGGAGCCGCCTATTGAGGACGACCTTGAGGCACTCGACGAACTAGAAATTTTAGACTAATGGAAGACCAAGAACCACTTACAGAAATCGAACAGTCACGAGCTGACACTGGGTTTCGTTATTACGTTGTCCAACCCGACGAACTTTACACGGGACTTGTTGCTGCTGTTGATGCTGACCGTGGCTACCCTAACAAACAAGGCACTACGCTTACCGGACTTCCACCTGTTGACTCACTTGCTCAAGCTACGGACGGCTCTGGTAAACTCATTGCTATCGACTGCTGGAGATTCACCGCTAACGATGACCTGATGCTTGAGGGGACTGAGGGAGTCCAAGAGCTTACTCAACTAGAATTTTTATCAATCAAACCTCAACCCGAGGAACTACTTTAACAACAATAACACATGCACGTCGAGACAGCACAGCAACTCTATACCACCCTAGAAGGCGCACGGTATTCCTACCTTGACCGCGCTCGGGTTTGTTCGAAGCTGACCCTTCCTTATGTTATGCCAGACGAGGGCTTCGGTCCTCACAGCCGCCTAGAGACACCTTTCAGTGGCGTCGGTTCCCGTGGTGTTAACAATCTTGCCTCTAAGCTGTTGCTTGCGTTGTTGCCACCTAACTCACCTTTCTTTAGATTCCAAGCCAACGAAAAGAAGCTTGCCGAGGACGAGACTCCACCTGAGTTAATGAGTGAGATCGAAGCATCTCTCCAAGCCCTTGAGGAGCTAGTGATGGATGAGGTTACCCGAGGTGCATACCGGGTTGCCATTCACGAAGCTATCAAACACCTTATCATCACCGGTAACGCATTGTTATATCTACCGGATGAAGGAGGACTCCGAGTGTTTCACCTCGACCGTTTTGTTACTCAGCGTGATCCTATGGGTAATTTGTTATCTGTGGCCACCAAGGAGTCTGTTGCATTCAGCACTCTTTCGGAGGAGATACGCCAACGACTTCAACAACAAGATCCGAACCTTGCCGAAAGTGACGCTAAGGTGGACTTGTTTACCGCCTGTAGAAGGAAAGCCAAACACTGGGAGATTACTCAGGATGTTAATGGTGTAGATATTCCGTATGCTGGTGGTAAGGTAACAATGGAGCGCAACCCGTTCATCCCCTTAAGACTTTCTAGGATTGATGGTGAAGCTTACGGACGTGGGTTCGTTGAGGAATACCTCGGTGACATCCAAAGTCTCGAAGCGTTGACCCGTGCTATTGTCGAGGGATCGGCTGCTGCTGCTAAGGTTCTCTTTCTTGTTAACCCTAATGGCACCACACGCGCCCGGACGTTAGCTGAAAGCCCCAACGGTGCGATTGTCCAAGGCAACGCCGCTGATGTTAACACTCTCCAGCTAGATAAGTTCAACGACTTTAGGACAGCCCAGGTTACCATGGAAGCAATCAAGGACCGCCTTGGTGCTGCCTTCTTGTTGACCTCAGGTGTAGTCCGACAGGCCGAGCGTGTTACAGCCGAGGAGATCCGTATGTTATCCCAAGAGCTTGAGGCTTCCCTAGGTGGTCTTTACTCGCTCCTTGCTGCTGAGATGCAATTACCATTGGTGAAGCGCATCATGTCGGTCATGCAAAAGAAGAAGTTGTTACCTAAGCTTCCTAAGGACTTGGTGAAGCCAGTTATTGTTACCGGGGTAGAAGCCCTTGGTAGAGGTAACGATCTTTCTAAATTAGATTTATTCCTTGCCGGTGCTGCTCAGGTCGTAGGACCAGAAGCTATCGGCCAGTTTGTTAATGTTGAAGACTACTTTAAGCGTCGCGCAACTGCTCTCGGTATCAAGACCGAAGGACTCATCAAGAGTACCGAGCAGATGCAACAAGAAGCACAGATGCAACAGATGCAAGCTATGACTGAGAAGCTAGGACCAGCCGGTATTAAAGCCTTGAATGATCAAGCTATGGCCGGTAATATGCCATCAGTTGAACCACAAGAATAAATATGGAAAGCGTTACATTTAGCGAACCCACAGAACAGGAGAATATATCTCTTGAACAACAGGCTGAGATGCAAGAATCTGCACAACAGTCCAATGAACAACAGCCCGAAACGGCTGAAGCAACTCCACAAGACCGCCCTGAGTGGTTACCGGAGAAGTTTGATAACCCGGAGGCTTTAGCAGACGCTTACAGCAACCTCGAAAAGCAGTTCCACGAGAACAAAGCCGAGCCATCCGAGACCGACGATAATAACACCAGCACACAGGAGGTAACCAACAGTGCTGTCACCAGCGCATCCGAAGAGTTCTTTGAGAAAGGTGAGTTATCCGAAGAGACCTATAAGAGTCTTGAGGCTAACGGCATCCCTAAGGAGATGGTTGATATGTATGTTAATGGCTACGAAGCTGTGGCTAACCAACAACAACAAACCTTGATGAAGGAGGCTGGAGGCGCTGAGAACTACGAGGCTATGTCCGAGTGGGCCGCTACATCTTTAACAGACCAAGAACAAGAGGTGTATAATAACACTGTCGAGTCAGGGGATGTTAACGCAGCAACCATGGCGATCCGTGGTCTCTATGCTCGCTTTCAGTCGGACGGTGGAACACCTGTTTCTCTTGTCCAAGGGGACACCTCGGGAACAGCCGGGGCCATGCCCTTTAGCTCCTCTAAGGAGATGACGATTGCTATGCAAGACCCACGCTACGGTTACGATAACAAATACCGGGAGCAAGTCTCACAGAGGCTCTCCGTCACAACCGCATTTTAATTATGTCATCTATTATTACTTACATCCTCGACAACAGAACTGAACTACTCGGAGCGATCTCTATGGTCATTGCCGCGTGTTCCGCTATCGCCGCTCTTACACCTACACCTGTCGATGACGGGCTGGTCAAGAAGCTTTACAAGGTTGTCGATTTCCTTGCACTTAACATTGGTCGTGCCAAACAAAAATAACAACATTTAAACACACACGTACCACATGTCTGTGTCTCTGCTAGTCAAGTTACTTATATCGTTTCCTCGGTTAGCAGAGGCATTTCGTGGTCTTATGGAAGCCTATGAAGAGAAACTTTATGTTGAGCGCCACAGCAATATGCGTGATGTTATTGATGAGTGGATGCACTCCGACTCTTCGTCCGACAAAGCTCCCTTACTTTTTAGAGAAGGTCAAAGAGCAGCCATGGACAAAGGACCAGAAGCAGACGGTGGGGGAGATGTTACATTACATCAACGACCTAGAGAACAACCAACATGCCCGTTAAAGGCTGAAGACTGTCCTTACAACAAGCTTTAGATCTCAGAAGGTGACTATCTTTTCGCAGTCACAGCACAACCAACCCCAACACTAACAATAACACATTATTATGCCCACCGTAGGAGATAAGTCGTATCCGTATACCCCTAAAGGTAAGAAAGCAGCTAAGAAGGCCGCCAAGCGGAAGGGGTTGAAGATCATGTCGAAGAAGAAAGGAAAGGGGACTTGAGGGAAGTAAATGACAACCTCCTGTTAGGAGATGTTATTCAAATAGATTTCCTAGACCACGTGCAAGACAGCACCGATGGTCCCCTTGAATGCTCAGTCTATGGTTCCCTTACGGACATAGGCGATAACTACCTTACTGTTACCTCATGGCAACCTAGTGATTGCTGTCAGGATAACACAACAACTTTCACCATTATTACAAGCTGCATAAGTAGCTTGGTGGTGTTTAAACCAAACGTCATCATAAAGATAGACTCCCCCGAGGCCGACGATGAGACCCACTGCGGTGGACAATCAACAACTCCGAACCCGGTTATGGACACATCAGAATGAGGACAACCTTAACAACAACAAATAGAAACCCCCTAAACTATGGCTAACACCCTACCGTCCCGCTTGGGACTTGTTAACAATTCGGGAACAGCAGTTGATGCTTTGTTCCTTAAGGTGTTCTCAGGAGAAATCCTGACCACCTTCGAAGAGTTCAACGTGATGAAAGGACTTCACACGATTCGGACTATCGCTAACGGAAAGTCTGCTCAGTTCCCTGTAACTGGCATTGCTTCGGCAGCTTACCACACACCAGGTGAAAACATTGCGGATTCAACCGCTGGTTACCTGAGTCAGATTAAACATGCTGAGAAAGTCATTAACATTGATGATGTCCTGCTTGCTTCAACCTTCATCGCAAACATTGATGAGCTTAAGAACCACTACGATGTCCGTAGCATTTACGCTAAGGAACTCGGTAAGGCTCTTGCCAAGCGTTTCGATCTTGCAACCATGAAGACCCTTGTGGCTGCTTCTCGTTCTGCTGCGACTATTACTGGCGGTAAAGCTGGTATCCAGATCGACAGTAATAGCGGCGGCGTAACTGCTCTTAGCGGTGCTGAGATTCAAGCTGCCTTGTTTACTGCTGCTCAGAAGCTTGACGAGAACGACATCCCAGATGACGGTCAGCGTTTCGCTATCCTTAAGCCAGCCGATTACTACACCTTGATTGCTTCTGGTGAAGAGGTTGTTAATCGTGACTTTGGTGGTCGAGGTGATGTTGCCTCTGGTCGCATCCCTATGGTTGCAGGTATTAACCTCTACAAGAGTAATCACCTTGCTGATGTAGCTGCTAACCTCACTTCTGTTACTACTGGTGACGGATCGGCCGCAGTTAAGAACGATGTGTTCGGTGGAACTAGTTACGGTGAAGGTTATAACGGTAACCTCCTTGCAACTGAGATCATCGGTGGACACCCATCGGCTATCGGAACTGTCAAGCTCCTTGATCTTGCAACCGAAAGCGACTACAAGGTCGAACTACAAGGAAGCCTGTTCGTAGCTAAATATGCTATGGGCCACGGTATCCTTCGCCCCGAGGCAGCCTTTGAAATCAAAGATATCGCCTAATACCCCCCAATAACCCCAACGGTCGCACTCCTTTCTTTAATGATTGGGGTGCGGCCTTTTCCTTTCTTTAATTACTATGGCTACCCTTACCACCAAACTTGACGCTGTTAACACGATGCTCGGTTACGTTACCGAAGCACCTGTAAACTCTATTGCTAACACTACTTCTTTGCCGCCTTCTGCTGCACTTGCTAAAGGTGTTATTGACGAAGTGTCACGTGAGGTTCAACAAGATGGGTGGCACTTTAACACAGCCCAAGACTACACCTTGGAAGCTAATGTCTCCAATAAGTTTGTGTTACCTGACAACGTCCTTCAAGTGGACACAGTTGACACCACCTATGATGTAGTCCAACGAGGCGCCACATTGTTCGACCGTGAGAACTACACTGATACATTCACTGTAGATGAGCTTAAGGTTAACATAACATTTTTACTTGAATACGAAGAGCTACCCGAACAGGCTCGACGTTACATCGCCCTCAAGGCATCCCGGATGTTTGCTAACAGGCTTGTTGGCTCCCGTGAGATTGAGGCACTTATTTACCGTGATGAGATTCGCGCCAAGGCAGCTATGGAAGAAGCTGAAGGCAACAACTCTGATCGAACAATCTTCGACAACTACGACACTGCCACACGCATCGGCATCAACCGCCGCACTGACCTTGCTTAATTGTAACAATGGCCAACATAACAACTACCGTTCCCAACCTCATCCAAGGGGTCAGCCAACAGTCACCTCAGGTGCGCCTAGCTGGTCAATGTGAGGAGCAGATCAACGGTCTTTCCACAGTCACCAAAGGACTCACTAAGCGTCCCCCGGCACGGCTCATAGACAACCTAGGGGCTGTAGCGTTGGAGGGTGACTTCCTGCACTTCATCAACAGGAGTGAGACTGAAAGGTATGTTGTTACTATTGAGCATCGGACCACAGGGGACGGCGCAGGTGTTATCAGGGTGTTCAACCTAGAGACAGGAGACGAGGCATCCATTACCGCAGGAGGAGTAACATATAACAACGGTTATCAAGTCAGTAGTGAGTATCTTAAACTAAGCACCGAAAACCCCGACAACCGTGCTAAGTCCCACGAACTACTTAAAGCTCTTACCATAGGTGACAGCACGTTCCTTCTTAACACTGATGTTACTGTCGGTAAGACAACCGAGAAGTCCGAGGCGCTTGATTCGTCCCGTGCCTTAGTGTTTGTTAAACAAGGAGACTTCGGTAAGAAGTATGGTCTTAAATTCAGAGACAAAGGAACCTTTAGTGGCGGTGGTGCAAGATTCGAAGTCACTTGGGTTCGTGATCAAAGCGGAGTGTTTAGCATTAAATACGCTTACAAGATTCAATCCATTACTCTTATCAGTGGAGGCTCTGGTTATGATGTTAATGACGAGCCGACCTTAGAGTTCCCGTCAGGTGTGGATTGGGACGTTCGTCCTGAGTTTAACATTACGATAGGAGCAGAAACAGTTCCGGGAGAAGGTGCGCCTGTGACTGGCATAACACTTCTTCATCCGGGTTTGACTATTTATTACGATGACTCTCAGACCTTCGATACAAGAGTTGATGCGTCCCCTGCTTTTGATGAAGTTAACATTGTTACAGCTGACAGTTCATCAAGTGAGAAAGAAGAGGTAGCGGACGCAATCAACATTGCATCACAGTTAAGTCTTGTATTAACAAACCAGTCTACAAATGCTCACCTAGCTACCGGAACTCCTTCTCCGAAAATAGCCGCCGCTTACACCTCAAAGGACAAAGATGGCTCTATCCTCATCAACCGCAACGACGGCCAAGACTTCTTCCTTGAAGCATTCGATGGTCTTGCTGGTTCTGGCCTAGGGCTTGTCCACAAGGAAGTCGATGCCCTTTCGGATCTCCCTGTGCGTGGACCTGATAGTTTCCGGGTTGCCGTGCGTGGGTCTACTGACGCTAACGAGGACGACTACTATCTCCGCTTTGAGACTAACGACGGTCAATCCTTTGGTGAAGGAGGCTGGGTAGAAGACGTAGGACCAGACCTCGACATCGCTCTAGACCCGGACACTCTGCCCCTTCAGCTTGTTAACACAGGCCCGAACACCTTTACAGTTAACACTACCGGATGGGCCAAGCGTGAGGCCGGTGACGACGAGACCAACCCATTTCCATCCTTTGTCGGCAAGAAGCTTAACAACTTTGTCTTCTTTAAGAACCGCCTAGGATTCATCTATGAGGACTCTGTGGTGCTTTCGGAAGCCGGGGAACTCTTTAACTTCTTTAGGACCACCGTAAGGACTCTGTTGGATACCGCTCCGATTGATGTTACATCTGCAACTGCTAACGTAACAAACCTCAGAAGCAGTGTAGCGTTCCAAGAGAACCTGTTGTTATTTGCCGACCGGGGACAGTTTGTTCTTAAGGGTGATCCCTTGACCAACGAAACCATCACTCTTGAGGCTGTCACCAACTATGATGTTAACACATCCGAAGATCCCCTTGCTGTTGGCTCTTATGTCTATTTCCCATTTAAGCGCGGTAACTTCCTCGGTATGCAAGAGTATTCTCTCAATGCCACCACGGACGTTTACGACTCGGATGATATTACCACACAAGTTCCAGGATATATCAACAACGGTAACATCCTTGTAACATCAGGGTCCACATCCACTGACCTCATTGCTCTTAGCTCAGGAGGCGACGCCATCTACGTCTACAAGTATTTCTTTAACGGACGGGAAAAGGTTGTTAGCTCATGGAGCAAGTTCAAGATGCCCTTCAATGTTCTCAGCCTAGAGTTCATCAATAGCTCCCTGTTTGTTGTTGGTGACAAAGATGGCGACACCTTGTTGACTGAGATGAAGTGTGAAGAGCTACGGCTTGAGGACAACACCCTTGGTGGCTTTACGATTCACCTCGACATGCTCAAGAAGAAGGACGACTTCGTCGGTGACCCCACATCCACCCCAGTGGACACCCTGATCGACCTCGGGTTCACTCCCGGTCCTGATGATGTTATTGAGGTGTATGACAGCCACGGCAACCGAGTAACTGTTAACTTCGTCAACGGCACCCAAGCAAGCATTCAGTCCTACAACCGGACGTGCTTTAGTGGTGTTCGATACAACCTAGAATACACCTTCAGTGAGCCAGTGTTCAAGCAAGGGAACCCACCAGTGTCCTCAGGCCTTGCACGTATGATACTTAGGAATGGCACCTTGTTCTTTACGGACGCTGTGGACTTCCAAGTTGAGGTAACACCTCTAGCTCGGGACAAGCGTATCTTTACCTACAGTCCTAACGTCATTAACATCACCTCTACGGACACCCTGCTTTCACAAGACGGTAAGTTGCGATTCTCGATCTTTACACAAGCTAAGGATTCGCTTATTAAGATTGTTAACTCAAGTGCATTTGCATCTAACTTCCAAGCCTGTGAATTCGAAGCCAACGTCCATACCCGTTCAACTAGAATATAATAACGTCTACCTTAGGTCAGCCCGTAAATCTGACTGTGAAGAGGTAGGCATCAACATGCGCCACATCGACAAGCTTGAATGTTTGTTAACCAGTGGGGCCACCCCAACACAAGCCCTAACCTTAGGGTTAAAGCAAGACTACCACACGTGGACCATATGCGCCAAAGACGACCACGCTCCCTTAGCTTGCTTTGGGATCGGTGAGCTTATCAAGGATAACACCAACTACATCTGGTTGTTATCGACCGATAGGTTGCTTCAAGTTGCGGGCTTTGAGTTTGCTAAAGCTAGTAAAGCTTGGCTTTCCTTTATTGTTAACCACTACAAACTACCATGTGTCAACCACGTCCACGTCCAAAACACCACAGCCGTTCGATGGCTTAAGTGGTGTGGTGCTGAGTTCTGCGTTGAGGACTCCACCGGCGACTTCCTTTCATTCCAAATCAATCCCTCTTTATCTAAATAACAATTATGTGTATTCCTCTCGCTATGGGTGCCGCTAGTGCTATAGCATCCTTTGCTGGGCAACAGGCTGCGGCAAGCGCCCAAGAACAAGCCCAAGCACAATCCTCTGCTGCTGAACAAGTTAGAGCGCAACGTGCTAATACGTCAATGCGACTGAGAGAAGCGCAGGAGGGGATTGCAAGGTCACAACGCCAAGAGGTCGCACAGATCAAAGGCATGGAGGCTAAGTCCAAAGCCAAGCTAGTAGCACTTACAGAGTCGGGAATAGCGGGTAGATCTCTTGATGTTATCTTACAGAAGCTTGGAGCAGAAGAGGCCCGTTATGGATTCTCAGAGGAAAGACAGAAGGAGATGTTACAACAACAGACCACCTTCGGTATGCAAGAAGAAGCGTTTAGATCCCGCATGAACCAGCTTAGAATCAACCAGCCGATACAACAAGCAAGCCTACTCAGTGCTGGACTCACTGGAATGCAGACAGGATTAGGAACCGCACAGGTGATGCAAGGGCTGTTTCCTAAGACACCTGATACCTCCTCCCTTCCACAAACCACACCAGTAACAGTTACACCTCCAATACCAACTAAAACCGCAGTTACGCCCAAGTCGTCTTTGAAACCTCCGACAGGTGATGGGGCGTTTAGAGGCACAGGCATGCTCCCTTCAGCTAACTTTTCCAACCGATAACATATGACTCAAAAAGACCTTATCGACGCCCTTGGTAATGAACGACGTCAGCCAATAGACCTTAACTTAGGACAGGTTCCCGTTTCTCCGACCATTGGACGCATGGGTAACTACAATGTAGTAGTGCCTGGTTACTCTCGTAGAAACGCTGCATCTGAACTGTCAACTGCGCTCTCACAACTACCACAGATTGCTGGCCAGTTCCGTAACATCCAAGAGCAAGCTGGGGTTGAAGAAGCCAACTCGTTAACAACCGAAGAAGTAATTAAACGTGTTAATGCGGGAGATATGGAAGCGAAAGGTTTCCTTGCTCAGTTTGGGAAAGATAAAGCATTTGCTGAACAGTTATATCAACGGACATATAATAGTGTTATTAAAGATTCGTTTATTAAAGTAGCGGGTGAACTTGATAACATGACTGCCGAAGAGATTTCTAACATCGGAAATGAAGAGCAGTTTAAAGAGATGGCAAGAAACAGGTTAGTCTCAGCTATTACGGAAGGCAATCCACAGTTATTGGAGAACATTAAGAAGAACCCCTATCAAGCCGTCATGCACAATAAAGCCATGGAGGGTGCGATTCCTAGTTTTGTAGAAGAAGCCAATGCCAAAGCGGTTGCACGTAAGTTAAAATTTACTGAGGAACAAGCCAAGCAGACCTTAAGTAACAACTTGTTTAGTAGAGCTGATGTAACCCTTCCAGAGTATGAGTGGGATGATAACAAAAGTTTTACGCAGAACACGGCGCTCGGGCTTCAACACGGTGTAAACCAACGTAAAGACTTAATAGATTACTACCAAGACAGTATTAACACTTTATCGGCTGAAGCAAGTTTGGATGATGTAGACGACATTGCACAGGAAAAGATAATTCAAGAGTTCTTCCGGTCTAAGGTAGACAGCCTCATAAGACAAGGAGACACAGAGCAAGCAAACGCGTTAAAAACCGCGATTGACGGAGGGGACTTAACTGTAAACGGACGAGCGTTCAAGCACACTAAAGAGGGGACGGATACACTGAGAATCGTTGATGCAGCTATTGAGAAATACGAGGATAAACTGGAAAGCGAAAACGAAAAGTATGACTTTGATCGATCTAAGATTGATGAGTTTTATGTTACTTTTATCGGAAATCCGTTAGCCCAGCTTACAAAAGGCAATCCTACTCCTGATCAGTATGAAACCTTTATAGATGATTTAATAGCATTAGACGCCGGTTTATATGCAAATCAAGACTTAAGCTTCACAGAAAAAAGACAACTTAGTAGTGATATTAGAGCGCAGATAAGCAAGATTGAACTTAGAAAAGAGAACCTTTCAGATAGCTCTGAATTCTATCTCAATAAACCTCTTGTTAATGATTTAGCTACGGAGTTTGGGTTATCGACAAATAACGAAATATACTATCCCACTGACTCTTCAAAAATAAGCAACATACGCAAGCGCTCCGAATCTTTAGGATTGGAAGCAATCTTCAATAGATTAGCCCCGACAGATGCGGACTTCAACGGAGATCCAATTACTGTCCCACATCAGTTACTTCCTAGTATTACAGACACAACATACATACAAGCTTTACAGAAAACATTAAGACCCATACTAGCGGCGTATGAGACCGAAGACGGAAAACAAAGTCTTCCTTTACTCGGCTCAAAGTTTGAAAGTGAAGCGATTGCATCCTACAGTCAGACCATACGAGAGAACTTTGAAAAGAACTACAATGAAATCTTTTCGAGACAGCTTAAGAGTATTGCCACACAAGCTGGAGTTAATGTTGATGAAGGGAGTGGAGATGTAGTGGATGATCCAATTACCTTGCAAGAAAACCTGGAGGGGATTAGCCCAGAAGAGAAACAATTTCGTAAACTTCAAAGGCTAAAAAGCGGAGGATTTGCATTAGATGAAAACGGAAAGATTCAATTTGAAGGGTCTACAGTGCCACCGTTACAGTATCGCAAGGGAGCCACATGGAGGGAACAGGGACGTGCAAAAGTAACCTCACACCGCACAATCGACACCGATGCAGCTTTTAAAACGGTAACCTCAAAAGAAGCTCTGGAAACATTTAAACAGAACGACAAGCTGGCTCGACAGAAGTTTGTAAAAGCTGTGGAAGTGTCTAAGTTTGGTTTCGGAAAAGGCTCAAAGGCTCGGATCAGCAGGCACCGTGCAATATCTCGAAAAGCAGATAAGATCTCAGCAAAGAGTTGGGAGATTAGTCAAAGTGAAATTTTTGGTCTTCCTATGGATATTCTTAGAAACCAAGGACTGGATGAATACAGTGATAATCTTAAAGAAAATGTCTTTGCAGAATCGAAACGACACTACTATTCGATTAACTACGACATGGGTAAATCTTTAAGCGGCCCTGATGCACCTAAAGAACGATTATTCAACTTTGAGGCCGTCCAGAAAGCAATTACAAACGACGATTATTCAGACCTTATAGAGATTGCGTCTATTTTTGGTCATGTCCCTAAAAACTCCACAAAGAAGAACCCAAAGGTTAAAAGCTTTCTTGAAGGACAGCTAGGTGTAATCAATAAATATGGTTTTGGTGATATACCGAAACTAGATAATAACAAATCCGAACTTAACGCACCGGATCAACCAGAACAAATTAAAGGACCAGTTACAGAAACGTCACGTCGATCTCTTAAGGGTAATGATAAGTCCGTAGAAGCTAAGATAACAGGCATACAAGGAGAAAGCGGCATTTCTGTCTACTCACCTCAAAAGGGGGGAGATAATGGAGGAGATAAAATGGAAGGTGGTTACCCGGCATCTAAACCCGGACCAGATGGGAAGTTTTTAGTGCGAACAGTTCAAGAGTATGCGGATGGTAAATACGACTACATAACACTCGCAGGGAATCCAGCTTTCTATAATAAAGAATATGTTATACCTGATCTTCCTTACGTAGACCCAAAGACTGGCGAGAAAAAGACATTCCATAACGTAAGGGCCATTGTCCACGACACTGGTGATCGTTTTAAAACAGCACCAGAATTCCGATTTGATATCCCTCTTGGGAAAGACTTAAAAAGGAAGCAAATGGAAGATTATGACCTTCTTCTTAAAACGGACGGAATATCATATATCGAGGCTGTTGAGCCTAGAGAGGGAGGTCCAGTAGACCAACCTGTAGAACAACCGGTGGATTCCAAATAGAATATATTTTAATTAAATAGAACAAGAATAACACATGAGTCTTTTTCCCTCCCGAACATTATTTTCACAGAGCCGCTTTTTGGCTCCGTCACCTGACCCACCTACAATGTTTTCTCAGGTTGATCCTGACTATGCACACCTCGACACCGCACGACAGAACCAAATTGAGCGAGAAGAAGAAGAGGAAGAATCAGGTTTTTTTGAAAATCTTGGTATGGGTGTATTATCTGGAATCGAAGGTTTTGGTCGCTCGGTTATCAGTTTAGCTGACTGGGCACTTGGTGATGCGCTTCCCGAAGAATGGGAGGAACGGACCTTTGAACGCCCCGACAGTATGGTTGGAAGTTTAGTTGAAGGAATCACACAGTTTGGACTTGGTTTAATTCCAGGTTTAGGAGTAGCCGGTATAGTGGGGAAAGGTGCTAAGTTACTTAACGCTTCTGATAAACTTGTTAAAACAGCTAAAACCATAACTACAGGTGTAAGCGCCGATTTCATTGCCTTTGACGCACATGAAGCTCGTCTCAGTGATTTCCTTGCATCCCATGATGTCACTCGCAACGCTGTAACACAATACCTCGCCTCCGATGAATCCGATAGCGAATTTGAAGGTAGAATGAAAAATGTTATTGAAGGAGGAGCCATCGGCGGTGTCGGAGCCGCCTTAATAAAAGGTGTTAAAGCTTTAAAGAAAGGAAAACGATTAAGACAAACTCCCGAATCTTTAGATGAATTCAACCGCGCCGCAGGAGAGTTACAAGAATCCCTTATTGAGAACGGCCTAGCAACGCGCGAGGGCTTAGAAATTGAAAAGAATCTCAATAACCTTCTTCCTAATGCTACGAGAAAAATTAGAACTGAACTCAGTAACGCCAAGACTAATCAAAAAGGAGGACGCCGAACGGAACTTGATCCAAACGACCCTCTTCCAAACCACCCTGATTGCTAATCAATACTTTATATTTTAAATGCCAGAAGAAACATCATCATCGTCATCTAATCCGTGTCTAGTCGGAGGCGCTCAAGCGTTGTATAGTAGTTCTCGTATTCTCAAACAATTAAGTGATACTGAGGATTTTGCAGACATCGACAAGCTAGTTAAAGAAACCGCAGGTGTTATGAAACAAGATACAGCCTTCGGTTCCGTTAAAGAGATGGAGGGGCAAATTGCCGAAGCGATTGCACGAACACAGCTTTATGGCGGCGATCCTAATGTCTATCTTACCATCCTTCGTTCCGCAGATCTTAACAGCCCCGAAGTTGTTGAAGTGTTCAGTGATCTCATGTTACGGCAACAAGTAACAATGCACGGGATGAACGCGGTGAAGAACAAAATGAAATCACTCTCTAAGCAGATATCCGACGGCGTGGACACAGGAATGAAGGAGATTGACATTGAAGACTTAGAGTTACAGTTGACGAGAACTAACGCACAGTTTCGTAACTACATGGCTTATAACTCTACGTTAGGAACCGGAGCCAGTAGGTTGTTATCTCAGAGGCGTTCTAGTAACATTATGAAAGCCTTTGATTCACTGACAACTAACCTTAACGATAAATACAAATCCGCGTTAGATGGGGAAGCATTCTTACAAGAAAATAAAATCACATCAAAGTTCCGCACAAAATTACAAGACAACTTAAATAAACTGGATGATGATATTAACATCAATCCCGATAGTGTTACGATTGAGGAGCTACAGACCCGGATTGCCGATGACGAGCAGCTTATTAACACACAATCTAAGGAGATTGATGAGCTAAAACAGAAACTTGACGCCCGTAAAGACGAGCTTAAAGACAGTAAAGTTAAGCCAACAGACGATCCCGCTTCAAATTCTCTTAATCTTCAAATTAAAGAAGGACAAGAAGAGATCGCAGACATCAAGGAATTAAAAGACCTAAGAGCCGAGTTGGAACGTCTACGAAAAAAAGGAGGGGACACAACCGGCACTACGAAACAAATAAAAGAAGCAACTGAGCGTCAAAAAACTAAGAGTCAGTCTAAGATTAAAGCGAGCGAGATACAGACTAAAAAGCAGTATGACCAATTTGTTAACCAAAGTCTTGGCTCTAAAAAAGCACGGACATTTGCTAAACGTCTTTACTTCGCTGCCCAAGATGGACAAGAAGACGCGGTCCTTCACATGGCTAGTAAAATGGCTGAGAAGACAGGGTTCACCAAAGCACTCGATGCGTCGCTTCAGTGGTTCATGGGCAACATACTGAGCGGGCCTCCATCTTATGTATTGAATGGACTATCTCCTATCTTAAGTCGGACGCTAATGAAACTGGAACGCGGAGTAGGAGCATTGGCCTCAGGCAACTCTGATCTCTTTAAGGCTACCATGAGTTTAGATTCCATGTTTGGCAGCGTCAACAAAGCGTGGTCAATGGGCGCTAAAGCTGTTAAAACTGACTCTGAATCTTTACTAGGAGGCTCCCGTGCTTTAGACCCCGAAAGTGCTGCACATGGATTAGGTGCGTTTCACTCAAGTAACTTTAACAGTAAGTTTATGTCATCCGAACCAATGGTGATGATAATGGACACGATGAACACGCTTACGAGACTTCCTTTCCGTCTTAACGGCGGCGCTGATGTTATTAACAAAACCTTTGCGGTGGATAACTACCTTAACACTCACTATCGTATGGAGGGGTTAGCGAAAAACTTAACCGGGGACGAACTCGGTGCATACATTGATAAAAATGTCCGCAAGATGTTTAATGAAGATGGGTCTTTGTTTTCCGAAGAACGAATGATGAAAGCATACGCAAAACGCGCTATGGATGAAGGGTTTGATGAAACTGACCCAACTGCTATTGGGCGTAAGCATGCTGAATTCATGGAAACAAAGTTAAACGAAATTGGAGGGGACTTAAATGAAATGGACATGTTAGCAAGACGAGCGGAGGACTTTGCACGTGAATCCACGTTTACCGGAGAATCCGGACCATTGACACGTCTCTTAAACTCCGCACGGGACCACATTCCATTAACAAAGTTTCTTATTCCTTTTGTTAACACTCCCATGCAGATCCTTCACTTTGGTTGGAGACGCACACTTCCTGGCATGTTAATTGAAGAGATTATGCCTCGGATTACGAAGGGGACTAAGAAATTTAAAGCAGAGTTTGAGGCTTTAGGTCCGATGGAACAAGCAGCCAGAAGAGGTCGAATTGCGACAGCCGTAGGAACCACAGGCGCTCTTGCTTACTACGCTAACAACAACCGAGATAGCATCACTGGTGGCGGCCCTAGAAACCCGGCTGAACGTAGAGCCCTTGAAGCCACAGGATGGCGGCCGTATTCATTTGTTACAACGGATGAGGAAGGTAATAAAACGTATGTTAGTTATCAACGCATCGATCCGTTTGCGACCATGATTGGAATTGTTGCGGACATTGCTGAGTTTGCTGAGATGAACCCAAGAAGTGAAGACGAGCTTTCAGAATCGATGAGTGCCTTGGCGTTTACAGTAGCTGAGAACATGACAGATAAATCCTTCCTTAGAGGACTCAATAACGTCCTTAACATCTTTGCGGACCCAGAGACTTACATCCCTAAAACCGTGCGAGATATTGGCGCAGGAATGGCCGTTCCTATGTTTATCGACAAAGTTAAAGGATATGAAGGCGAACAGATGATCAGAGAGAACCGAAGTCTTTCAGATGCGATTCTTCGTAAACTTCCTATAGCGGAAGAGCGTGTACCACCTAAACGGACTTTTCTAGGAGAAGCAGTTTACAAACAAAACCCCTTAGGATTAGTCGGTATTTTCAATCCAATCTATGTAGCTAGTCAAAAGAACGACATCGTAGATGATAAGATTCAAGATATGTTATACGGGTTTAGCATGCCTAGTGCAAACTACTTAAACCACGGTGATACGGATATGCGTAAGATTTATAACGACGAAGGAAGACAAGCCTATGATCGTTTCCTTGAATTAACATCTACCACAAAGATACAAGGTCGAGATATGAGAAATGCCTTAAAGGCACTCTTTAAATCAAGTGCTTATAAATCTGCTGAACAAAACTATAAAACAGCGTTTCAATCTGGCGCTCCGGGTCTTGAAGATCCACGCGTAAGACTAACAAAACGCGTTATTTCGCGATACCGTCGGATAGCCAAACGTGATGTTATTGCCGAATTCCCGGAACTACAACAAACCGTAAGGCAGATGAAGATCCAACGAAACCAACTTAACAACCCTATCCCAACCTTATAAAACACCATGCCTACCACAAGTGGACTATCCTTCTACCAGACCGACGCTACCACCTCTCAAGCCATTACCTATGGTTTTGATGTGTTAAGCGCGGGTGACATCACAGTTATCTCTGTTGCCTCAAACGACGATAAAACAGTGTTAACATTAGACACTGATTACACCTTAGACATTGATACTAAGACGGTTACATGCACAGAGTCAGCTTGGACTAGTCATCCACAGATATACCCGTCAAGCGACATAAGGATCTACCGGACCACCTCAATTCTTCCCTCGATTGATTTCAAGTCAGGTGCCGTCTTAAGCGAAGGAGATCTCGATAACGCCTATAAACAAGGTCTATTTGCCGCACAGGAGATGACCGAGGACGCCGCTTTAACAAGCGCGGGGGTCCAAGCAGTAACATCAGGTGTTATCGAAGCCGGGGCCGTTACGGGAAGTAAGATAGCAGCCGGTGCGGTGGATACACTTCAGCTCGCTGACGCATCCGTAGATAACACTAAGCTACAGCCCGGAGCTGTTAACCAGTTAAACCTACAAGCAAGCTCCATCAATACCGCAAGCCTAGCTCTAGGTGCCGTAACACACGATAGACTTGCAGCCGTTGCTGTTGAGACCGATAACATTAAAGATGCAAACGTAACACAAGCTAAGGTAGCCAAAGCCTCCATTGCAGACATGGAAGGACAAAGCAGCACCGATGGTGTCGTAACACCTGACGTTCTTAAACACAGTCCGTTCTCTCCAAGGTGCTATGGGACGGTAGCTTATAGCTCAGGTTCCGCAACCTTAGCTGCCGGTGCGTATAATGTGGCGTCAGCATCAGAATCAGGGGACCAAAGAACAATTACGTTCACAGCCGGTATGGACGATAATAATTATGTAGTGTTCGCTAACATGGAAACTAGCGGGGCTATGGGTGCTGATCACTCTGTAACAGTCATGGCTAAAACAACCGCCGGTTTTACGATAGAATCACAAGCTAACGTAGCATCGACTACTAGTATTAACTTCATCGTCTTCGGAAGCACCTTCGCGTAACACTGACTATGAACTCCTCAGTCAATACACCCTTAGTAGGTATCACCGGATTGATTGCAAATATAACACTCGAACAAGTTAACACCGCTGTGGCTATTGCAGTAGGACTCTCCACGTTGATCTATATGTTAATAAAGATCATAAACCTCTTAAAGAATAAACAAAAAGAATGAGCGACGAAAAACGAAGCATAAAGATGGAGGGGCTACAAGACCTTCTCATCGACACATTCATCGACCAAATAAAAAGCGGTGAAGCACCTCCTGCCTTGTTAAACGCTGCACGTCAGTTACTTAAGGACAATAACATCACATCTAGTATCACTATGGAGTCACCCTTGGAGGCACTTGTAAATTTACTTCCCTTCGAAGATCCGACTGATAAAGTTGTCAATGAATGAGTGACCTTCCACCACAGCTTAAGGACTTCCGTAACTTCCTTTGGATGACATGGAACCACCTTACGCTACCCGCACCCACCCCTATCCAATACGAGATAGCCGAGTGGATGCAAAACGGTCCACGACGAGGTGTTATCCAAGGGTTCCGAGGTGTCGGTAAGTCATGGATCTGTTCTGCCTTTGTTGTCCACCAACTCCTCCTAGATCCACAAAAGAACATCCTTGTTGTCTCGGCATCCAAGAACCGCGCTGATGACTTCTCCACGTTCACCCTTAGGTTGATCCACGAGATGCCCGTCTTGGCTCACCTGATGCCCGGAGACAAACAACGCTTCTCTAAGATCTCCTTTGATGTCGGACCAGCCCAAGCATCCCACGCTCCCTCGGTCAAGTCCCTTGGTATAACATCTCAGCTTACCGGCTCCCGTGCTGACATCATTGTTGCTGATGACGTAGAAGTCCCTAACAACTCAGCCACCCAGTCGATGCGTGACAAGCTCTCAGAGCAAGTCAAGGAGTTCGAAGCCATCCTTAAGCCTGAGGACAACAGCCGCATCCTTTTCCTTGGGACACCTCAATGTGAGGACAGTATCTATAACAAGATGCTTGAGCGTGAC
>Ga0233411_10000184_pt1 | contig 20940 bp, 24 predicted proteins | sample Na_anoxic_2_MG_FD_179799 | JGI IMG/M metagenome (GOLD analysis project Ga0233411, IMG submission 179799) | Seawater microbial communities from Saanich Inlet, British Columbia, Canada - Na_anoxic_2_MG | ecosystem: Environmental > Aquatic > Marine > Inlet | place: Canada: British Columbia...
CACGACGAGCACTCCCATGCTGAGCCGCCACCGTCTCACTGGGATCGTGAGCCCGGCGCTGACCCCGGTAAGCATGACTCATGGGACGCGCACAAACCGGCGAAACCTTCGAAGGGTCCGTGGAAGAACCCATGGCCGGACGTCAAGCCCGTGGAGCCTAGGCTAGACAAAGCTCCTTACAAGAAGGAACCGGGACCGAACTCAACGCACAAGTACTCGGAGTTTGACGAATTCGACGAGGTAGGCGAGAGTGAGTCGATGTTCGATGCTCTCATCAAGAATCGGGCTGTCGAAGAGTCCAGTTGGAACGATCGGGTTGCCAGGACCATGACGCTCGCTGATGAGCTGATTGGCCTCCGCAGTCCAGCTCAGTAAACAGATCAGCCGACTCGGAGTAGTCATGGACCTAGATAAAATTCTCAAGCGTCGGACACTACGTCTGAAGGCTGACCTGATGGAGAACGGTAGGCCTAAGCCTAGTTTTCTGAGCACCATCTACCCGGCTATGGACTACGGAGACAACGCGCCAGCTGTCGTGAAGACTCCGTCCTCGATCCCAGGGTTCAACGACGCCGAAGGTGAGCCAGACTTCGAGAAGGAGAAGCCTGGTAAGCAGGTGGACGAACCTGGACCATCAAAGGGCGCCAGCTTCTCCCAGCCAGCCGTTCCCGGAGAGTCATCGATGGTGCCTGACGCGCACAAGCGGGCCGCATTCGAGCTCGGCTACTTCGGAGAGGGTAGGTCCGATCGCTTCATCAAGAAATGCGTTGAGCTGATCACCGGCGTCACAAGGATCGAGTCAGAAGATCCGGTCGCAGAGATCGAGGAAATTCCAGCGGATGACGGCAATGGGACAGCAGCCAGACTGTCCAGCATTGCTAAGAAGTTCTCCGAGCTAAAGAAGCGCGATGGATGAGGTAGCTAGACAACTGCCCACGGTCAGTGGGCAAGAAACAGCACGTCTGGCGTTAGCCCATGGATTCCCGATAACCTGCGCGACCTGTGACCACCTCAAGGATGCTTGGGACGAGAACGCTGACGATTGTGGTCGTATGCTCACGTGCGGCGGACCGATTTTCAATCGGTCTTATCCCAACTATTCCGGTCCGGTTAAGCCAGAGAACTACGACAAGCTCTGCCTGCGCTGCGGAACCCGAGACGTAGACTATTACGTCCACGGCGGGGTCCGCAGATTCGGCCTGTGCAAGGGCCACAAGGGAATCTTCGACAAGATCAAGGCCCCTGGGACCATACAACCACTCGTGATCGCCGCTCCACACATCGATGGCATCAGTTAGAACGTAGTCTGATAGACTCAACCAGGCTATACTGCAGCATCAGCTCACAGAGCTAGGAGTAAGCATGGCGATCCTAATTGGAAACGAGGTAAAGCAGCTTGCTAGCGGTGTAGTCATCGACTCAGCGGCTGCAGCCCCTTACGAAGTCTATACCGCTCCAGCCACTAAGAAGGTCATCGTCACGGCGATCGTTCTTCGGTGCACCGCTGCCTCTGGCATCACTGTTGGCGCAAGCGCAAAGGTAGAGATCAATCCTGCTGCAGGAGACATTTTCACAGAAGAAGTTCTCGTAGATGTCCTAGCTGTGGACGACTCGTGGGCGTTCATTGCTGAAGCTCGTAGCCTCGTTGTTCCTGCTGGAGCTCGGGTCGATGTGACGATCACCAATGCAGCAACTGGCGGCACTCAGACACTATCAGCCGATGTTCTCGGCTACTTCGTCTTCTAGGGGATAGATCATGGCAGATGTTGTAGTAAAGGGTGTTCGACAAAGCGATGGACGCAAGGTCCGCGTAAGTGGGACTGACGACGCCGTCCGCTCTGACTTGAGTAGCATCGTAAGCGGCGACCTCGGCGCCGCTAACGGAATCGCAACTCTAGACGGCTCTGCTCTCGTAGTCCAGAATCCCGCCAGCGCCCAGATCGCACCCGCCTTCAACGCCATTCCGGTTCGGGACACTAACGGCGACGTCATCGTCCCTTCATCGCCCTCATCCTCAACTGCGGCTACGTCTAGATCCTACGTTGACGAGTTGGTCGCCAAGGGGCGCTCTTGGAAGGAAATCTTGCTCGTAATGGAGCAGCTTGAGCCTGGATCCTCTGGTGGGATTAACCAAGGCTTCCTGGCTGGTATCGCTGTGGATCTGGCTGTTGGTGATACTTTCATCATCACCGATGGTGTAGTAGGTGGTGGATTGGGTGAGACCTTCACCGCTGTCGGGGCCGCACCTTCAGCCTTTGAGTTCATTGCTGCAGCGGGCATCGCAGCCACTACAGCTAACCTCGTAGCCGCAATCAACACCGATTCGACCCTGTGGGGGTCTGTTGTAACGACCGGCCTGGATACCTATTTCTCCACTCCGCTGACCACCAGCTTCGTCGTTCATCGATCAACGCCAGTCCCACTCTTGACCATAGACCGTGCCTACGGCGTGATCGCCAATGCGCAGTCCGATTTACAGGTCATCCAGTTTGGAAGTGCCCTCGACTACTCGTCATTGTCCGGAACCCAAGCTGACCTCTCAGCGACCGACCCCGCTGTCCAATACGCCGGTATAACTCGACTCTTAGCTGGCCTAACAGCCGGAGAGACACACAGAACTGCTGAGAGCAACGCGGCCTATACGTGGGACGCAGATGATGAGGTCTGGCAGCAGACATCAATGCCCCAGTCATTCAACCCGGCGAAGGGGTCAGCACCTTACGCCGCCTCAGCGCCAGACTACGCCGAGGCCAATGCACTTCTTCCGGCGGTCGGCGACTACGGCTACTTCCTCAAGGGTGCGACAGATCCCGTCTTCCACCTTTTTCGTCGCAGCGTAGTCGCTAGCACACTAGCCGACTTTGCCATCGTGGAGATGACCTAATGCCGCATAACGATCACGCATCAGCACTAGGAGCCGCCAGCGGCATCGCCACGCTCAACGGCGGCTCCACGGTTGTCCAGAACCCGGCAAGTGCTTCGGCTACGCCAGGTGCGGCGGTGATTCCCATTGCTGATGGATCTGGTCAGCTCGCTGCCGGATTCGGGGGCGCCGCCAGCACATTGGCTACGCTCAACGGCTCTACTCAGGTGGTAGAACGCCTCGCATATGAAGGTGCGGCCTCTGGCGTAGCCACACTCAGCGCTGGGTCTCTCGTAGTTGAAAACCCGGCTAACGCCTCAGCTACGCCAGGTGCAGCGGTGATTCCCATTGCTGATGGATCTGGTCAGCTTGCTGCTGGGTTTGGTGGCGCTGCCAGCACGCTGGCTACGCTCAATGCAAGCTCGCTGGTTGTAGAGGACCCGGCGTCCACGGCGCTCCCAAAGTGGACGAAGTATACCGTAGCGGCTACAGCCTTTACCGCTGCAGCAGCGGCTGAGGACGTTGAGCTATTAGTTCTACCAGCCCGTGGGGTGGTCCAGAAGGTCGTCCTCAAGCACACTACCGCCTTCTCTGGTGGAACGTCCTCGGCTCTAACATTGTCTGTAGGCATCACTGGCACGCTGACCAAGTACAGCGCCGCGTTTGACGTCTTTCAGACTACAGGAGACACTGTGTTCTCCTTCAATGAGCTTGCCGGTATGGAGGACTTCGGGGCGACTACATCAATTCGGGTAGAGGCGACAGCCACAGGTGATACGCTCGACAACGTCGGCACGGGGTCGTGCGATATTTGGGTCCTCACCTCTGCGCTGACTGCGTAGTAGGTAGCGCCTATGCCTATTAGCGTTTTTGCATTAGTGGAGCCAATCGGCTCTATCAAGTCATGGCTAAGGCCAAACGCCTCTACACCTCTTCCTGGTGGTTGGGTCATCTGTGATGGAACTACAGTAGTAGATGCCAGCAGTCCATTTAATGGGCTGGCTCTACCGGACCTCCGAGCTCGATTCCCGCGTGGCCACGCCACGCTAACAAACGCCAACTTCGGCGCAGATGCCGCCTACTTCGCTGGTGGAACAATCCCAAGCGGTGGACAGGACTCAATTGACCTGTCCCACTCTCATACTGTCCCAACTCATGCCCATAGTGTAGTCGTCAATGCAGGCGGAACACATACCCACACGACCACTGGTGCAATCCAAACGTCCGTCGGCGTACTCGGACCTCCTGGAAATATCTCGTTTGGTAACGATGGAATTCACCAGACACACAACCATACAATGCCCGTCGGCGGGTCGCACTCCCATACAGGAAGCACTGGAACTGGAGGCTCGTCTGCCAACTCTGCCCTCGGAAGTAACGAAAACCGTCCTTCCTATGATGAGCTTCTATTGATCATCAAGGTTAAGTAGTAGGATACTCCTATGGTCATCAACATCAACTCACTTGCAGAGCCGGTCGGTTCCATCAAGTCGTGGCTAAGGCCAACGGTCGCCACCCCACTCCCCGGCGGTTGGCTCATCTGTGATGGGACTACAGTAGTAGATGCTAGCAGTCCATTTAATGGGATAGCTTTACCGGACCTCCGAGCTCGATTCCCGCGTGGCCACGCCACGCTAACAAACGCCAACTTCGGCGCAGATGCCGCCTACTTCGCTGGTGGAACAATCCCAAGCGGTGGTGCAGATTCAGTTAACCACAGCCACTCGCACACCTCCCCGCCGCACGGTCACTCAGTCACCATCAACGCGGGGGGCACTCACACTCATACGACCAATGGTGCAACCCAAACGTCCGTCGGCGTACTCGGACCTCCTGGAAATATCTCGTTTGGTAACGATGGAATTCACCAGACACACAACCACACAATGCCCGTTGCAGGCTCACACTCCCATACAGGAAGCTCCGGTAACGCTAGTCCATCTACCAATTCGGCTCTTGGGAGTGACGAAAACCGTCCTTCTTATGATGAGCTTCTGCTGATCATCAAGGTTAAGTAGGTAATCAAATGGCTTTTGAATGGCTGCTTGCGACCCCAAGACTGAAGACCTTTAAGGAAACGACAACTTCTACTGTCGCCCGTGAGGTATCTGGTGTCGGCGAAGACGGAGAGCCCTGCAACATCACTATCGATGAGACCACTGAGAGTGTCTCTGATGTTGAGGGCCCGGCAGATATTATTCGATTAAGCGCAGCGGCCAACAATAAGGCAGCGTGGCTTTTCCACATCAGACTCGTTTACGGACGACTTGATAGTCAGGGTGAATTCGTAGCATCCATCAGAGACGATGGGATTCTCATTGGAGGGCCAGACTACCTAGCCCTCGATACGAACGACGACGGCCTGATCACAGAGGACGAGCTCTTACAGATGAGCGCCAAGATCCTTAAGTGGGACGGTGAGCTACGAGAGATTAAGACTCTGCCGGTAGAAGGGCTGGCATCGTAGCGTAGACAAAGCTCTCAGAGGCTGATTCTCCCTTTTCGGTTGAGACCAGCTCTTTGAGGATCGCCGCGTTACGAGGCCCCTCGAATAGCAGCCGACAGCGCTTAGCCGTCATAGCCTCCAGCCCATCACTGATGAACTCTGGGTTCAAGCCGATCCTGACCTTCTCCGCCTCCTCTGGAAGCTCAAAGTCGATCAGCATGTCTGTAGCACCTACTCCGATGCTAGATGAATTGGCATCGAGAGTAAGGACGCCTGTTTCAAAATTGAATGCAGTTAGACCTCGATCTACTAGCATGGCCCGCTTGATCGTTGACAGGAGAGCGCCTACTCCGCAATCGATGTGGTGCTTGAGCTTGATCCGTAAGGCCTCTTCGTATGGAGGATAATTCCCCTGGAGCGTAGCTGAGTAGCAGGTAGCGGCGCCTATCTTGTAGAACACGCGACGACCTACCACGCCGATGGTGGCGTCCTTGGCGGCTACGTCTTTCGACGTAACCTTCAGGATAGACTTCAGGAAACTATCAGGAACGGACACGGAGAAGTCTTTGATGCTAGTTGTGATCGTCCTCTCGGTTATCGACATTCGTTTGTTGTCGGTGGCCACGAGCCTGAATCTGTTGTCCTTGAGCTCAAATAGAACCCCGTTCGTAGTTAGGCGTGACTCCTCTGGAGCGATAGCAAAAAGGGTCTTCTTGACCATGTCAATGACTTCTACCCCAGACATAGTGAACCCCGGCTTGTTGTCGAATCTGGGCAGGGTTGGATAGTCCCTAGGATCATCTCCATTGACCTTGTATCTGCCGCCCTTAGCCTTGAAGCGGCATCCGCCCCTTATGTCGAAGACAACGGATGCCTCGACCCCACGAAACTCCTTGAGGTAGTCAGCGAACATGGCGCCATTGATGAGCCCACTACCTTCGGTCTTCAAAGTAGCGGCTGGAACGGAGTAGTGGATTCCCGCGATCCCATCGGTCCCAGAGAGTTCCAGGACACTGTCTTTTACGGTGAACCTGATATTCGATAGGACCGGCTTCGTGGCCTTAGCTGGAACCACGGATAGGAGCTTGACTGTCCCTTCCAGCAGTGCGTCCACGGATGACACAAGAGAGAGTTTAGTAGGCTTCTGGGCTGCGGTCACAGGGTCTTACTTTCGTAGAGAGGGCAGCCGTCTTCGCCACATGGAATGTTCATACTCTCTTATACCGACCGTACACACGAACGGCGCACAACGAGTGCGCCGTTCTAGTGTGTAAAAGTGGGGTTTGGGGTCCCACTGAGGTTATACCCGTGGACGACCGTTCGTTCAAGAAAAACGCGCCAAAGCCTCATCTGCAAGGGTATTGACCACTTCACGCAAGTCAGTCAGTTCCTTGGTGTTAGAGATCACTTGGTCGAACTCACTCTCGTGGATGTTGTAGACCTCGCTCTCGCTTTGATGATCCATGTTTACTGGCACACGAGGGTTCACGATCTTGATGATTTTGAGGTCCATGCTGTGTGCCAACATCTCCCGCATCAAAGACATCTCATTGCGGAACCGGCAGTCTGACCCGACCACTACCTTCGCGTCAGAGGCGAGTGCCTTCTCTGCGAATCGATGAACCCAAATGTCCTGGTGGACCTGGTTACGGGCCATTTCTGTTCCGATCCACTGGAGCCAGTGACGGGCCGTCTTGTCGTAGACCGTGAAGTCCTGCTTGTCCTGCTGGGTGCCGTAGGAGACCTTCTTGGGGATTCCCAGGAGATGGACCGCAATATCCTTGATGGGATCAGCGAACGCCATCCTTGCGGTCTTGATCCCACGGTTTGTGAGCTCGTGCGACAGCATGTCTGCTGCCGTATCTTTTCCATGTCCACTGTTACCTGCAAAAATTACACAGAGCCTACGTCCCACGGTTACCCCCAGATGCTGTTGTGAGAGCCTGATCAACTGTCCATCCGCGCCTAATACGCTTGGAAATGGTAGCTGCAGACAATCCGGTTTCTTTAGCCCACTCGAACAGTCGCATCGAGCGGCCGGATAGTGTCAGAACCACCTCACCCGGTTGAGAGACATTTCTAGGGGCCTCCAGAACGGCTCGCTCAGGACTCCAACCCCTCTCAAGTCGATCAGTTATCGTTTGAGGGTTAGCACCAAGACGATTTGCCCATGCCTGTAGGCATTGAGTCTCTCCGTTAGCTGTGATCAAACGAGTCACGCCGCGATTTCGTGCCTGCTCCGTCGGTGTCGCCCAGTGACAATTCTTCGGCTCGTAGTTTCCATCGTTGTCGATGCGATCAATGGAGTGCCCATCTGGCCTCAGACCCATGTCCTCAAGAAAAGCCTCGAAACTGTTCAACCAGCGATTGCAGATTTCGATACCGCGCCCTCCGTAGGTCGGATACTTGTGGTTGTTCTTGTTGTAACAGCGGACCTTCATCATCGTCCAAGTACGGTATTCGGGCGATGTGAACTTTACCCTCGCTTCAGGGCTCCACCTGTTACTCATGACCGGCATTGCCCGCGAAGATTACGCAAAGACGCTTAGGCACGTGGACCCCTACATGGTTGCTTAACTGCTGGATCGACATTGCGGATCGATTGCCGAAGGTAACCATCCGATCCGACGTGTCCGGGGGTAGCTGAAATGGTAGCCCCGCAAAGAATACACGCAGCATCAACTGATCCGTCTGATTTGAGATCCGACTTATCCAAGATCGGCCACTGGTGCCCGAACTTGTCGATTCGGGGAGCCGTCACTTGACGGGCTCAAGCGAGCTTTCGCTGACGAAGAGGAAGAAGTCGGGCCCGTAGGGAAGCCGCCTTGACTCTGTCCACTGGTAGTCGGGCATCTCCAAGACCTTGATCTGAAATCGACCCTTCGGGTCCTGGACGCCAGTGATCTCCACGATGGTTCCACGAAGGAGTGTTCCCCCGCTGTCAGCGATGAGGCTTTGGGTGACGGTGCAACGATCCCCTTGGAAGAACGCTGGTGGCATCGGTACATCGATGATCCTGCGCATTACGTTCTTGGCGGCTTCTAAAAGCATTTCCCGCACCTTTCTACGCTCCCCCATTGGTTCCTATGACTCATGATCTTGGTTAGGAGGCTCCACCACCGGCGAGCATGAGGCCAGTTCCGTCGTCAGACTCGACCAATTGGAGGTCTGTGAAGCTATCTCCATACTGGGACTCCTTACATGCTGCCAGGGCCTGGCACGCTGCGACCCTGATCTCTCCGTCTGCAGCCGCTGAGGCCCGCATCTGGAAGATATGGCGCCACTGGAGGACGCTGCCAGAGAATACCAGCTCAGTGCCGAGGGCGTTACCCAGGAGTCCTCTGGCGGCTCCTCTGGCTTGTTTGCGGGCCGTTGTCTTAGCGTAGGGGTCCGCTGGGTCGATCCTCTTACTGATGTATGGGATCAGACGCTTAACCCACGTCTTGTAGAGGTCCTGGGTTTGGGCGATGAACCCTTTGAGCTCTTCACGGCAGATCAGGCCCTCAACGTCATCAACGCCCTCCACGTATTGCTGAATGATCGGGTGCATGACCCAGGGGCTCTTTCCCTCGTTGCAGTAGCGTGTGCTCCGCTGGCTCATGGCGGTGAAGTCGCCGTGCCTGACCAGCTCATGGGAAAACCCTCTGCTCCCGTAGGTGAAGAGGGTAATCCACTTCTCAGCGTCTGTTTGAGGCGCCACAACGGCGGCATTCCTGATCTCAAGATGCTGCTTTGCCATCGAGAGTTCAGCAATGTGCGGGCCTTTGATCAATCTCGGCGCGAGGTGGCTGAACTGCTCCCGCAGAAGAGTTCCAACATGGGCCGCAGCTTCCACGGGATAAGACGGCATGTGCTCGTTCAAAACACGTGTCCAGCTGTTCCACTCCATCACCGCCCGGCAGTTGGCTGTGATCCGAACACTGTCCGGACCTGTCGGAGTGACCCAGAACCACGGCCGATTCAGCGCCACAATCGCGACGGTGCTTAGGAGCTCTACGCTCCCGTCAATCTCAACTGTGGCGTTGTAGTGCTCGGCGATGCTGAGGTGACCGACACCGAGGATGTGGTCGAAGTAGTCAGCGGAGTCGCGTGAGCGTTTTGATCCCAAGCTGTCATAGCAGTTGCCCGAGACGTAGACCTTCTTGTTGCGGCGCACGACCAGTGTTCTGTTTGGAACAGAGACGCAGTAGACGGTGCCGCTGTAAGGCTCGCTCCGATCCTGTTGCTTGTGCTTGTTGAGGGTGTGGTCGCCGTGCTTAGTCTCGCGCACGCGATACATCGTACAGGTCTCGCACTGAGAGAGATTGATATTGGCGTTGCGACCGAGTTCTACGATCAGCCGTTGGACATCATCCGCGAGTCCTTCGGACGCCGTGTTGTAGATCCTAACGCCGTGTTCAGACGTTGTGCCATCCCCATACATGAGGGCGTCAAGCAACGTCTCTCTGAGGTAGACGGGCCACTCGAACACGTAGTGAGGAAGCCGTTTGGCCTTCGACCCCTTGCCGAACTGGATGAGGTGTCGAACCAGCGCACTTGATCCGATCCGGACCTGCTGAACGTCCTTGCGCGGGTCGTCGTAGGGGCCTGTAGGCTCAAACCCGCACCCCTTGATGGCCTCAACGATCGGTCCCATTCCGCCGGAGTTCTGGTAGACACTGACTGTATCGCCGCTTTTCTCCTGGACGTTGAGCGAACCCTCACTGATGTAATAGCCGAGGACCCGTGCCCAGTCTTTGTTGACCTTGATCGTGAGACCTGGGGCCTCTCTCTCCACCACGCCGTCGCTGTGTGGATTGGGGTTTGGCTGTGTATAGCGACGAGGTTGAATGACGATCTCAGGAGGAACTACACGAGAGTTCGGTCTGAGAGCCGACCTCCGAACCTTGTATTTGGTTCCAGAGCACTCCACCGCCTGGCGTAGAACTAGCTTGTCCTTGTCCACCACAACCATGTTGTGGTTGTAGGTGACGCGGACGGACACCTTGGTTGAGTCCGCCGCATAGAGCTCACCGTCGAACGGATCTGCGATGTAATCGGTCGGAGTCTGATACTCAAGCTCTTGCGTGAGCAGGTTGACCGTCGCGACGGGAACACTTCTAGGAAGGTCCTTGAACAGGACCCATCCGTTTTCAGAAAGAACCTCGGTCCGGTCGTCGTAGCAGACACGTCCGGCAAGCTCCGTGATTCGCTCGGCGACGGTCCCCTCCATCTGACCTTCACGCGGCGCTCCCATCTTCTCTGGGATTCGAACCTCATCAGTCCCGTCCCAGATCAGATCAGCTCCGATACCGTCAAACATTCTGGTCCTCATCTAGACTGAATGCGACTGTGCACGCCTCAAAAAGGACCTTGCCAGGCCAACCACTAAGCGGTGTATTGGCGATCGTCTTGAGAACAACATCTGGTAGGCGCTCAGAGACGCCGATGCTGCAGCCATCTCCCAGTATGGTGTCGTAGTCCACGATTAGCCTCCAGGTCTTAATTTGTCGATTTTAGGTCGATTCAGTGGTTATTCTACTGACCTGATACAGAATGGCAATCAGGTTTCAAGATCGACCTAATCTCCTTGCGCGGCCTTGCGCTCCTCAATGGTTTCTCCTGCCGAGGTGATGACCTTTGCGGCCCGCCGCTTACGCAGCTTCTTGATGTTCTGCTGGCAGACGTCAGAAAGATCGTGACCAGAAACCTCTGCTGTCCCTGCTTGATACCACATACAGTCGCCCTGCTCGGACTTCACCCGCGCCTTCACCTCATCGGTGAGTAAGGGAAGCGTAGGCAGGTCCATCTTGCCCTTGCGTGCGAGCTTCTTCAGACGCTCGACCTCCTTACAGGCCTCCACTGCCGTCTCCAAGGCATGGTAGATGTTCTTCATGTCTGCGGTGATGGTGTCAGGAGCCACCTGTTCCAGGTAGTAGTCGAGTAAGACCTCTACCAGCTCTCCAGCCTCGCCAAGAGCCCCCATAGCGCAATAGAGCGGACCGATCTCTGGGGGGAAGACGGCGGTCTTGAAGGCCTCCTTCTGGTAGGCGTCAAGTCCAACGATGCAACTGAGGGGAAGGGAATCTTCGGTCATGACTACTCCTGGTAGGTTACTCGGACCGCCAGGCGCGGGTCGTTGATCCACACCACATATTTTGAACCGGCGATCATCTTGGTTCCTTTTACCGGAAGCTCGAACGAGGGTGTAGCCATAAGCATTGAGCAGGGAAAATTGTCCCTCGACATCACCCAAGACTGTTCGTTCTGGTAACCCCTCATACCGAAGACACGGCAGTTAGCGCCGACCTTGGCGCAGGCCCGCATGAGCTTACGCTCCATAGACTTGGAGCAGAAGATTCTCAACTTTTCATCCGAGTCATAAGACCCGCTCTGGTCGAGCTCTACGAGTCGATCGATCGCGTTCAGTACATCGCCTGAGCAACTACCGACTGAGGTAGTGATGTTCCCTCCAGGGACTCCAAACCTATCCAGATCATCAGCATCACGGGCCGCAAATAGCGGCGCTTCATCAGTCCACAGAGGCTGACGAGGCAGCAAACCTGAAAATCCGAAGACCATTTCTCCGGTGAGGGAGTATGAGACGCCAGCGACCTCTTTAACGACGACCTTGGCCAGAACTTTAATGGTAGGCAGCGTGTCTGTTGAAGTCACGTCCGCTATGGCCCATTTGTGAATCGAGACGGTAAGAGACTGTTCGTCGCCAGTTGGCTCACCATGGGAAAAGAAGTTTGTAGTTGATGCAGGCGGCTTGGAGAATTGATTCTCCATTGCGCTCTCTAGGGCTTTTTGGATGTCACCATCCGACAGCATCTGAGACTCCAGGTGTTGCTACTCACGGCTCTACAAGAGCTTACAGTGAATCTGCCCGTCTATCCACAGCTTATCAACTAGCTCTCCATAGCGATTCAACACACGAAGGCCGATATGAGGCGACATACGACATACGAACCTGGGTATGAAAGGGTGTGCAACGAGCAAAGGCTCGTAGAAAGAGGTGATCACATGGCTAACAAGAGACTTTTCACGTCCGCTCCTCCTGGCAAGGTAGCACCGTCCTCCGACACTACGAACGAGGCCGGTGGCAGGGCCTACGTACGTTCCGACAAGGGGATCCTGGCACAGTTCGCATCGACCGGGTGCTTGAACTCCACCTTCTACACCAAGGACGAAGATCAGCTGAAGCTGACTCTAGGCCTAGCAGGAAAGGTTGACTCCGAGTTCCTCGCAAGGGTCGCCATCTATTCTCGTGAGCAGGGCTTCATGAAGGACATGCCCGCTCTCCTGACCGCCATCCTATTCGGGCGTACCAAGGGCATTCGGTCCGAAGACGAACGGAACCCTACCCGTCTGGCCTTCAAGGCCGCATTCGGGCGGTGCATCGACAACGGCAAGATGCTGAAGAACTTCGTTCAGATCGTCCGCTCGGGCGTTGTGGGCCGCAAGTCTGTCGGCGCTACGGCGCTCAAGAAGCTGATCCAGAAGTGGTTCGACGGTCACACCGACGACCAGCTGGTCTGGAACTCCATCGGTAACGATCCGTCGCTGGGCGACGTCATCCGGTTGGCTCGGGTTAACCCTCGGACCCCGGCACGTCGGGCTCTGTTCAAGTGGATCACCGGACTCGATGTCGGAGAGAAGGACCACAAGTTCGGCTACAACGCTGATGCTCTGCCTCAGCTTGTGAAGGACTACGAGGCGTGGAAGAGCTCTACCAAGGGTGCTCGCCCAGGCAAGCCGCCTAGGGTTCCATTCCAGATGCTGACCTCTCTCGATCTGTCGAACGGTGACTGGGAACAGATCGCCAAGGACGCTTCGTGGACTCAGACTCGCATGAACTTGAACACGTTCCTCCGGCACGGGGTCTTCTCCAAGCCGAAGAACATCAAGTTGATTGCGGACCGCATCAAGAACAGGGAACTGATCAAGAAGGCCAAGGTCTTCCCATACCAGCTCTACACGGCCTACAACTACACGGCACGCCAGGTTGGAATGCCTCCGAAGGTGTCGATGGCCCTCCAGCAGGCGCTAGACATCTCTCTAGAGAACATTCCAGCCATTGATGGTCACGTGGTCTTGGCCCCGGACTTGTCCGGGTCCATGGGCGCGGCTGTAACGGGAAACCGGGACAACAGCGCGACCGGTACGGGCGCACAGGCTCGTCGTGGCCACGCCCGTGGCGCGACCACTGTTGTGTCGTGTCGTGAGGTTGCGGCCCTTGTGACCGCAGCTTTCCTGCGGAAGATGCCTGAGACCACGATCCTGCCGTTCAGTGATCACGTTGACATCGTTCAACTGAACCCTCTGGACTCGGTGGCGACCAACGCCCAGCGTCTATCTCGCCTGCCTTCGGGCGGAACGGACTGTTCGCTGCCGCTGCGGCACTTGAACACCAACAGGATTGCAGCTGACCTGGTCATCTACGTCTCGGACTACGAGTCGTGGCTGAACCAGGACGGGCAGAACGTGCATCGCTACGGTTGGGGTGCTCGCGACCTCAACATGGCTTCGGGCATGATGACCGAGTGGAACCTGTTCAAGTCTCGCAACCCGAAGGCGCGTCTTGTCTGCGTTGACCTGTGCCCGAACCCCACGGGTCAGGTGATCGTGCAGGACGACATCTTGTCGATTGGTGGGTGGAGTGACGCCTGCTTCAAGTTAATCGCCGACTTCGCCCGCAACGGGAACGACGGTGAGCAATGGGTCAAGCGCATCGAAGCGCAGCCCCTCTACGAGGGTGTGACCCCACGGGTAGCCCCGTAGTCATTCTGGAACAGCCCCGGCCGGAAACGGTCGGGGCTGTTCTGGTATAAACGGAGAGTGACCAAGGGCGAGTTCATAGAGATGTTGACGATCATGATCACGAGATCGACTGACGGTGTGCTCGCCGCCCGTTGCAAAGAGGACGTTGGGGCTGAGGACGCCGACGCCTGGGCGTCTCTGCTTGTGTCCATCCACGGGAAGCTCTACGTCGATGACAGCGATGATGATCCGACCAGAGAGGGCGGCGTAACCAGCACGCCGATGTACGGGGTAGACGAGATCGACACCTGGCCACCGGGTCTCTTCGAGAAGCTCTCCGGCTACATCTGGTGGATCGATCCGGAGGATGAAATCAACATCCTTGACGTCCTCGCGGCGCAGGAGGGTATAAGAAAGTAACAAAGGTCGAATGTCGTTGGGTCTACCTCATGCACAAAAAGTGACTCAGCACCTTTTGGTCGACCGATAAAAATAAGCAGCTGAATGTTTTTGAGGAGTACATCCAAACCAAACCATTGGACGTGGCCTAATTGGTAAGGCGCCAGGTTGATAGCCTGGAGATGTGGATTCGAGTTCCACCGTTAAATTCTCTTCAGAGTTTTGGTCAGCTGCGCCTAGCGTTCTGCAGAATGCCCACGCAGGGGCTTTGTATCTGTGACGAAGCATTACTACATCCTGGAAATGATGGCAGGACTGTGAAGCCCAAGGATCAGGCTCACTAGACGGTCGACTAGGTCATCACTGCTGGTAAAATAGCTGCATGACAGAGGCCATGCAGCACCTTGAGTAAGACGTCGCGTAAGCGACGGCGACAAGGGCGCAAGCGCAAGCAAGAACGCGAAGCTAGCCGGGATGCCCGACAGCTGGCGCGTATCGAGAGTGCTCGCGCTATTCAGAACCTTGGCTGGTTCATCAACAAACTAGACGTCGAACTACTGCTGCCCAGATCCAGGGTTCAGTGTCCGTAGTGGAGTCCGATAGTCAGGCTGCGCCTGCTGGTCTGCTGCCCACGTCTCAAGGTAGCGTCTCCCGACTTCCAAGTTCACCGGAAGCTGCTTCACGGCACGAATCAGTTTCGGATTGAACTTGTGCAGATCGGGCAGGGCCGAGAGACGATCTGTGATCCGCTGCTGAATGGCAGCGTGCTGGGCTTCAATCTCTGCATCAGAGTCAGCCTTGATCCTGATGTTGGTCTTCGCCATCGAGTCGCCCATGAAGAGCAGGCCCATCTCCAGAGCCATGTCAGGGTGCGCTTGCATTTGCTCGCGAGCTAGGTCAGCAAAGGCTGGAGACCTAGGGAACTCCATGTTGTATTTCCCCATCGCCTTCGCCTTGCTGCGAAGGATTCCGAGTTGGAAATGGAGCTCGGCAGCCTTAGCGATGTATTCGACGTGGTTGTCGGTCAGGTTGTAGTCCCGCTTCAGCGCCTCAGCAAACGCTGGATCGCGGATAAGCTCACCGGACTTACGCTCGTGGTCAGTGAATGTGGCCTTGTAGGAGCCGTCTGGTTCGTCCTCGAATGTGCGGTGCGTGAACTTACCTAGATCGTGGAGAGCTACGGCCGCACGTAGGAGATCCCTCTTCGGCTGACCATCAATCTCCTGGTCGAGGTGTTTGTCGACCTGATCCTTCAGGCCCCACTTCTGGAGGAGCTGATTGACGTCCTTGTCGTGGGCCAGGCCAAACATCTTGGTGTGGGTGATGACGCCCCACTGATGCCAGTTAGGAGAGTGCTCTGCCGGACTGTCCGGATTGGCGAGGTAGGCCGTGTTCCGTGGGTTCTCGGCGTCTACGTGCTGGGCCATCATGCTCTGAGCGAACTCAGGTAGGCGCTTGAACAAGTCGCGAGAGAAGTGCTCTTTGGGGTGGCGCGGACCACCAGCGCCCTCATACCCAGCTTTGTAGGCCTCTGAATCCGAGGCGCCTTCCGCGTTGAACGGGCGTCCTCGCTTCGAGTGATGGTAGCCCAGGTCCCAGGACATGTCCGTCGGGGACTTAGCCTCCAACATGACAAGTGATGTCCGATTCAGGATCAGGTTCAGAGCGCTACGTCTGGTCATACCAGACTATAGCACTCAGCTCAGTCCAATCACATCCAGAGCATCAATCCACTGCTGGAGCGCCTTTACTGGGCGCTCCTTGAAGCGACCATTCCACGGGGCTGGAAAAAGGAAGCCGTGGCCACCAACTCCCTTGAATCCCTCGATGTTGAAGGTCCGGTCATCTACCAGGCAATGTCGCGGGCTGGCGCAAAACTGCTTTGCAGGACCTACCAGGAAGCGGCGCCGGAACTGAGGTAGGTGCTCACGAATCCAGTCCATTTTCCCATCAATACAGCCATCCGTGCGGATAGGGCTGGTCAGCAGGCAAATGTTGCCCTCCCCAAACTTCCTGGAGAGAATCTCGACCACCTTGTGACAGTGGTCAAGGGGCTTCAGATTGCGCCAATAGTCTCGCCCCATCGGCTCCCAAAGGGCTGGAGCGGTCATGCCGAAGATGGGTTCGATCTCCCAGGGTTTCTGGGAGACCTGGTTCTTGGGGTCGTGAGGGTGTCCGTCGTAGGTCTTGTTGTGGAGCCTACAAGCCCCTCCCAAGAAGTCAACCAGCACTCCATCAAGGTCGAGGAGGATTCTATCGATCATACGCGTCTCCTGCTTCAGGGGCTTAGTTTACCCGTTTCCGCAGGATATCGCTACTTCTTTAGAAAGCGCGACTTCGATGACCAGGCTTGCTGTGGTCGTGGTTAGGGTTGGTGCAGACCTTCGGCTGAAGCTCATTCCCAAACGGTAACAGGAACTCGTTGAGGTCTTTCAACTCAGCTGGCGTGACGCCTTCCGCCATCTTGAGGATCTGAGCATTTAGCTCCAACTGCATAAGGAACATCTCCTTAATCATCCCGACTCTAGTCAGGGCTTTAGGCTTCTCTGAAGCCTTGGGCGCTACAACAGCCTCCCCCTTCTGCGCCTTTCCCCCTTTGAGAGGATTGTGGTCGGGCTGCGCCGCAAGGCAGCCCCCTAGGCAAATCACCATGGACAACAGCACTGCACGCATTTTCTTGCTCCTTCACGTTCCCAGTGCAGTTTATTGGGTCAGGAGAGCTTAATGATGCGCTTTGTCTACTTGAAGAGGCCGATCTTGATGACAGCAAGAAGTAGGCACCCGGCCATTAGGCTTCCCCAGCAGAGGACCTCTACAAGGCATGACATAAAGGTTCGCGGCTGATCGTGTTCTCGCATGGGCCCTCAAACCCAATGTAAGATTGTCCTGAGCTAATGCTCGTACAAAGCACCGGCGCTCAAACCCCACCGGGAATAAGCGCCAGCTCGACTGTTTCGGACTCACATCGTATTGGCCGCGTTCTCGTCATACCGCCCCGAGGACTTGCAAGTTCCAGGAGACGCCACACCCTTTCCTCCGGGGACTAACCAAAGTGGATAGCCGTCCGAATTCCAGGAGAGAGCTAACGGTGTCGCAAGGCAGTTTTCTCCAACACAAGTGCACCGTGTGGTGAAAACAGACGAGAATCAACTTTCGTATATGTATGAAGTTGATCTCGTTGAAATTGAATCTCTAACCAGTGATGGGCTTTCCTTTCCCATCGGTGACCAACGGCAGGGGAGGTATCGGCACGAGCCTCAACTTTCCCTTGCTGGGAGTGGGAGTGGGCGTCGCTCCGATCACCGAACCGCTCGGTGGAAGGGACGACTGACTTGGTGAATTGGGCTGTAGGCTGCCAGGGAGCGCCTGGGACACGATCGTGTTCCTGACCGCCTGACCGGACGCCTTGTCCAATGTGATCGTGTGCTTGACGTCTGGTGGCCCGTAGGGCGGCTTCTGGAGAAGGACCTTGGAGTAAATCGTCTTGTCGATCGGCTTGCCCATACTGGCCAGCCTGCTCTTCGCATTATCGAGAGCCTCTTTCCTCGCTCTCTGAATTTCGTATTGAACCGGATCAAGCCCTAGTGCCTTGGCGTCGATCGCCGGTTCAAGGGGCGTTTTGCTTACCGGATCGACCAGGCCGAAGGTGTTCGGGTTCAGCGCAGGAATAACCGGCACCTTCGGGCTCATCACTGCCTGCTGATACTTCTTCTTGAGGTAGTCGATCTCCTTCTTCTGGTCATCGAGCAGACCAGCCAGCATTGAAGTTCCAGCATTGCTGCCCCACGACTGGTCTAGAGTCGTCGCAGCAGTGGTTGTGATATTCCAGTTACTGGCGCTGGAAGCTGTCCCCCAATCGAGGATGTTCGTGCCACCTCCGGTGATCGATGTTCCAGTATCCCAGAACAGATTCGACGAGCTCGACGACGGGGCCACGTAGAAGTTGTTGGCTACCGCAATGCTTCCAACCCCGCCAGTTCCGATAGGTGTGTAGGTCAGACCCCCCTTCTTCGGCTTAACCTCCTCATCACGCCACGACGGTAGACGGGACGGACTGACGTGATACCAGAGCCAGATCGTGAGGAGCGCAGCTTTGATGAACTCTTCGAGGTCGGCGATCTCTTGGTAAGGGGTGTCATCCCGGACAGTGGCCCGTCTCCGATACTTGGCGAGATACTCGCAAGCCAGGGCTTTCTTACGTGACTTGGCGTGGGTCCTAAAAAGCTGCTCCGCGTTGTTCTTCGCTGAGAGCATGATCACGTTCATCTTCTCAAGGCCAGCTGCTTTTCCGATGGCGCGTGGAACGGTCCCGGCGTGCCCGGTGTCAAACAGGACGGTCTTCTCCCAGTCAGGAATCTGCCAAGGCTGAATGACCTTCGCCATCGCCTTGGGGTTCGTGGCGATGGAGCGTGACACCTTGGAGTCGTAGTGAGACGGCATACCCTGGCGCTTGCTCATCACCTCCCAGCACCACACGTCACGGCCAGGGTAGATAGCAGTGGACTGCTTCCGGGTCCTACGCTTGAGTTCCTTCACGGAGTTAGAGATGAAGGAGTGGAGAACATCGGCGCCCTCCACTCCGTCGTATCCCAGGCTGAGGTTCTTGACTCGGTCGTCGTAGCCACGACCGCCTAGATCGCACTCGTAGACGAACTTGGCGTCTCCAGGCTTACCGACCTCTCGGCAGAGGCCCAGGGCAACTTCACGGACTGGATCACTCTTCTTCAAGATGGACGAGCAGACGGCTAGAAGCATCCCTGCTTCGACGTAGGCACACTTCGACGACGCCCGAACCTTGCGGTCTGACGGCTTGATGTCTTCGTCTAACAGGGTATTCCCGTTTGCACGAGCCAGGGCGTGAATCCCAGGGATCACGAAGTGGCGCATGTGGTTTCTTAACCAGCTCATACGAGGTTTATACCTCGTCGCTAGGATCGCCCTCACGGCCGAGGATCTTGTCCATGAGGGACTTCTTCTTCTGGGCCTTCTTGGTGGTCTTCTTGGTGACCAGCTTCTTCGGCTTAGGTAGCGAGTTGAAGGTCTTCTGGTCGAGTTCCTCGACGCATTTAGCCCGGAACGCTCGCATCTTGCCCCCATCGGACGGAATTGCGGCCACATCAGCAGACTCGAACTCGAAGGCAATGGCCCGCATATCGCCGTTGCAGTAGCTCTTGCACCAATCAGCCGACCCAATGTTGATCCCCGCCTCACACGTCGATCTGTCGTCGGTGTTGGCGTCCTTGATCTCTACAGTTTCACCTACCTTATAGGTGATCTGCTCAGGCCCTGTCCGGGTCGGACTCTTGAGATCCTTGGTGACGTACTTGTAGCCACGGATTTTGCCGACGTGCTTCCTGAGCTTTGTGATGTCGGCGTTGGTCCGCAGATCCAACAGTGTCCCCACCGTGAAGCCGAGGTCCTTCTTCTGCTTCAGCTCTTTCGTGAGCATCCCCTTGGCGCTAACACCGTCGGTATGGTGCTTGGTGATGTCCGAGAAATCGAACACGGCAGCATAGGCTTTGTCGCCAGGTCGGGCCGCATCCTTCACAGCCTCCAACGACTGGTAGCGTTCGCCCGTCTTGAGCGTGTGCGCGGTCTTGAGCTTCAAGGTCCGCTTCTCGCGCTTCTTCAGGACGTAGCACCGGACCTTACCAGCGTGCTTCTTGAGCTTCTCGATGTCCGTCGAAGCGAGGCAGTCGATCAGTCCGGTGGTGAAGCCGAGATCCTTCTTCGGATCCAGCTCATCGGTGATTAGCAGCCTGTTCACCAGGAACTTGCCATAGCTGTGCTGGCTGATGTCGTCAGCGTGGATTTCGACTACGAAGACACGATCACCAGGGTTTACCCCTGAAAGGCATTGCGCCCGGCTCTGGAGCTCGATCCCGTCCTTGACGGAGAAGACCTTACCCTGCTTGCGGAGGTGCTTGTCGAGCAGTTGGTGCTTGGCAGCTGTGGGGTCTCTCTTGATGAGGGCGTAGGCGCGGACCGTGTCGCCGTGCTTTTTCAGTTTGTCGAGGTCATTCTTGACTTTGCAGTCAATGAGCCCGGTCGTCTTCGGATCGACCTCGATCGTTCCGTCGGGATAGCGAACTACCTTGACCGTGTTCTGAGAATGAGGAAGTCGATATTGGAGTTCAATGTCAGTGACCGCTGAGATCCGCGCAATGCGGTCCGGTGAGCCGTCTCGGCGACGTCGCCAAGCGCGATCAGCTCGCCTTTCGATCTTTGATCTGAGGTCTGGTGTAATGGTGGTCATGGGCGAGGCATCCTTTTGTCAGGTACTAATAGAGAAACCATTTGTTTTATGGCTGGCTGATGTTTATCTTCTACCCGCCGAGACATGGTTAACAAGCCATATCTTAGCGATCCGATCACCAAAAGTCCCGCAGGGAGATACCCGTGGCTAACACCAAATCCAAGACCGGCGCCAAGCGCAGCAACACCAAGAAGTCGACCAAGAAGTCGACCAAGAAGTCGACCAAGAAGTCGA
>Ga0233411_10000185_pt1 | contig 20871 bp, 20 predicted proteins | sample Na_anoxic_2_MG_FD_179799 | JGI IMG/M metagenome (GOLD analysis project Ga0233411, IMG submission 179799) | Seawater microbial communities from Saanich Inlet, British Columbia, Canada - Na_anoxic_2_MG | ecosystem: Environmental > Aquatic > Marine > Inlet | place: Canada: British Columbia...
TAAAAAAAAATGCGGTATTTGCGAAAAAATACGAGGCACAAGCAAAAAAAAGGGACGAAAAGGCGGAAACAAGGTTGCGAAAAGAGAAAGAGAAGCCAAACCCGTAAGAAGAAAAGGCGCCCAAGACATAAGAACAAAAGGCGACATGGAGGCAACCTGTTTCCCAATCCCGTGTATGATAAAATAGTGAGCATCGGGTATGAGCTAGAGTCGCCTTTTTTGATTCCGCTGAGAGACAGCGACAAAAACTCCAAGGGCGAGTTTTTCCCGCACCTGTACCAAATTCCGCCAGACAGAGAGAACCACCATTACGACATATACTACGAATATACAACTCCCCAGCGAGACGAAACGTTTAAAATCATCACCGACAACGAAACCACCGAGTTCAACGTGAAAATCCACAATTCCCCCGAAAACATACAAATCAATAATTTGCCCGTGTATGTGCTGGTCAAGAATGAAAAGGACGAGGAAGCGGAAGACCTAGGCGGCCTGGGCGGGTTGGGGCACACGGAATTCCTAATCACCTTTTACAAGCCCGCCAAGCACGACCAAATCATCCAGACCACGCTGCAGAAATCGATTCGGTACATCCACCATTATTTGCAGCAGCTGGAGTCCCTCGATGTAACGGTGCAAATCAAAGGGCACGCGGCGCTTCCGTGGAAAATGTTTAGAGACGAGCGCGGCAACTATTACTTGCCCTCTTTTACCGATTTGCCTCTGTCGTCCGTGCAAAATCTGGACGCCATGAAACGCGACATGAAATTCACCATCCAGATGACCTTTGGGTCGAAATTCACCGACTGCATCCTTGTTGTGCAACATTTGCTCGCAAACACCAACAACACCAATCTGCAAGAACACGCAGTCTTTTTAAACACCATTGTTCAGGCGGTGAATACGCACGTGACCGACCCGAATGGGGCGTATACGCCGCGGCAGATGGACTATATTAAAACATTTTTAATATTGATACTTTATCGGTACGAGACGTTTAAAAAATACGAAGAAAAACGAAAAACCAATCCCGCGACCTTGTACAAGTACGAGTGCTACTTTTACATTCGTCATCATTTCGAGGATTTACGGAGGCTGGTGCAACACCAACTCGGGGACAAAAATGCGCATAAAGCTCTTTATCAAGAATATACAAACATTGTAGAAAATGAACCGCAATACGATTCAGAGTATTTGGATGATTTTTTGATGGGCGAGCCAGATTACTTGAGCTTAAGCGCCAACCAAATCGATTATTATTCCACCAAATTTCCAGTGCAGCAGCCCAACGACGTGGTGTTGATTGAGTTTCGAGGGTTCCATGACGAACTGGAGCAGCTGATTACCACCTACACGCCGCCCAGCAAGCATCGGCAAATCCAGCAGGACTTGGAGGAATGCAGCGAACGAATCGTCGGCTGCTATTCCTTGGACACCTTGAATACGTTGGCCGCCGTTGATTTTGCCACGGTGGACAAGGCAAAAAAGGACAAGCAGCAAATCATGGAAGCCCCGCGGCCGTCTAGAACACGAAAAGCCCCGAGCCGATTCGACGACGCTTAACGCTTAAGCGACAATATCCTATCCTATCCTAACCTATCCTAACCTATCTAATATTTCTCCACGTATACCGCGTCGGAATAAATACCAACGTCGTCCTCAGAAAACATGGTCTTTCGCAAAGTAAACTGCTGCGGCGCCATGGGGGTCGGAAAAAGCATGGTGGAGGTGGGATTGTCAAACACGCCTCGCTTGGGTTCGTTGTACGGCGATTCGTAGCTTTTGATGCGTCTACCCGTTTCTACTTCTTTATAGTAGTAAAATCCCTGGCGTTCAAATTTAAATTTATATGTATTGGTCATTTGTTAACATTCCTCTTTTTTTATTTCAAATAAAAAACGCATCGAATTAAAAAAACAAATAAAAACAAATAAAAACAAATAAAAACAAATAAAAACAAATAAAACCAAATAAAACCAAGTATTATTAATATCCAATGACGGAAATAATTACCAACAGCCCTGCCTTTTACCCCTTGTCAGAACCCTTGTCCGCTCCTTTGTCAGAACCCTTGTCGGCACCCTTATTAAAAGCCTACAATCCCAATTCGTCGCTGCTCACCAGTTTGCTGCAATTCTACGCCGAACCCGAGCACATCAAGCAACTGTATTTATTAATCTCGTCCGAGGACAAGATTTCGCTCCGTCTGCTGGAATGGACCGTGATTAATTACGCCAAAAACGAGTCGCTGGTCATCAACAACGGCACGACGGACCGTTTTCCCGTGCATGTTAGCTATAAAGCAACCCTGTCGGGATATTCCAAGGAGCAATTTGACCCCTGCTGCCGCACCGAGCGCATCGGCATTCCGTATCTGAACAAAATACTAAAAACCACCGTTGCGCAAATGAATTTCATTCGCTGGGTTATTGAAAATAAAATTCTGGACTATATCCGCGAGAATTATTCCGTCGTTTTCAAAGACATGAAACAACGGAATAAAACGGTGAAGAAAAAAGCGCCCGCCGCGACGACGGACGCAAACGGGGCGAAAAAGCCAGAAATAAAAACCAGAAAACGCCGCGGAGACGCCGCGGCGCACACGCTGAAAAATTTCAAAAGTGAAAATTGCAATACCACCCTATCTTTTTCTGTTTGATTGATTTATATGTGTAAAAATGAAATAAATGCAACGTTGTTAGAATACAAGAAAAAGAAGGAAAGCAACATGTCGGACGAGTCGGCATTTCGAAATTTCACGTCGCAAATTAAAGACAAAACCAACAATTGGGAGGAAATGCCCACCCCCAACGACGTGAATGAATTGCAGGAAAAATTAAAGGAATACCAGTATTTTACGAAATCCAAGGGGAAGAATAATAAATCAAAGGAAAAGAAAGTTCATTTGGACAAGTGCTGGGCCAAATTAGAATCGGGGCTGCAATGCAAACGAAAGCAGAAAAATGGCACCAGCTTTTGCAAAGAACACATGAATCATGGCCACTTGTTCGGAACGATTTCGGACCAAATGAACAACAATCATAATAGAAATAGTAACAATAGCAACAATACAGACAATAGCAACAATAGCAACAATAGCAACAATAGCAACAAAAAAACAAATCAAAATATCCGCACTTATACCTTTTATATTCACGACGTAAACGGAATACAGTATTTTGCGGATGAGGCCCGAAATGTGTACAACACGGAAAGCGTCCTGTCGGAAAATCTAGAGCCGCGAATCATTGGAACCATGAACGGTGAAAATGAGATTGTCATAAATAAATAAATGAAAAAAACGGTATGAAATAATATAAAACAACAACAAAGAAAGCATGTCAAACATTTTCGAGCTCGACAACATGGACGAAGAGGGACTGTACGAGAAAATTAACATTGACGACCTGTACGAGAAAAAGCGGATCCAAGACCTGAATAAGCTGACCATGTTTAAAAAGCAGCTGGCCCTCGTTCATCGACGCATTCGCACCGCGTCCAACCAAAAAACAGACAACGTTTCCTGCTGGTTTATCGTCCCCGAGCATATCATCGGCGTGTCCAAGTTTGACAACCCTGGCTGCATTGCGTATCTCATGGACAATTTAGAAAAAAACAAATTTTTGGTGAAATACTACCACCCCAACGCGATTTACATTTCGTGGAACCACTGGATGCCTTCCTACATTCGGAGCGAAATCAAGAAACGCTACGGAATCACCGTGGACGAATTTGGGCAGCAGGTGGTGTCGGAAGACGAGGAAGAAGAAGAAAAAGAAGAAGACAGACCAGCACAGAAAGCTGGAAAAGCTGGTGGTTCGACAAAGAGGGAATACACGCCGATTGATTCGTACCGACAAATGGGCAATTTAGCATACAAACAGAGCATGGAAAATCGAAAGTAATGTGGTTATGTTATTTTTTTTTTCTTTTTAGCGCTAAAAATTAAAAATGAATATAATATTGGCTACATAATAATGCCAACTAAACGTACCAAGAAAGCAGATAAAATGTCCTCCTCTCCGAAAAAGACTACATTGAAAAAAGTAACGAAACGCAAAAATCCTGTCAAAAATGCAGCCGTCATTGAAAATGTGACTGCCATTGAATTCGTCAGAGAATTGGATAGCCTGCATATCAAGGTAAAACATGGCAACGCAACCAGCAACTTTAGCATGGACATGTCAAACATTGTCCACTGCAACTTTGTTAAATTTTTGGATAAAATGTCTGGCGTTGGAAAATCCGGTGTCTTGAAACCGAGAGACGCAAAAGGAGCGCTCAAAGACGCCAATAAAGTCACGAAATTCTCGTACGACCGAAGTGACAACTCCATTACAATTGTGACTTCCGATGAAATCATTCAATTGGTGGCGAGTGACTGGAACGACTGTGCGCGCTCGTATGTGTATATTATGAACAAGTAAAATAAAAACATGAAAAAATAAGAAATATATTTGTATAGTTTGTTTATTTTTTACTTACTCATCATGTTGTTGTACTGAACCTGCAGTTTATCCATCAAGTCATCAGACAACCGCTAATTCGCATTCTTTTTATTTTTTGTACTGCTCTATTGCTTTAAGCCAACACTCTTCCATTTTTTCGTATTGTTTTGTGGCGTGATAGTAGCGTCCCAAGTGACTGAAAATAGTGCCCAAGTCCACCTCATAATCATCGGCAAAATCTTCCTCCTTTGCCTCTGTATTCAGTCCAAGTTGAAAGTATTTTTCCATTTTAGAGTCTTTTCCTTCCCCCAAATAAAACATGCCCAAACAAAACATGGCATTCTTGTCTCCCAAATCAACCGCCATTTCATAGTATTTTTTTGCTTCTTTATCATTTGAGTCACTTTCATAGTAGCTCCCCAGATTTACCATTGCATTTGTATTGCCTAGGTCTATCGCCATTTGATAATATTTTTTCATTTTTTCATAGTTTTCGACATCTGCATGGTAGCTCCCCAATTCATTCATTGCATTTGTATCGCCCAAATCTATGGCCATTTGATAATATTTCGTCATTTCTGCATGGTTTTTGGTGATATTTTCGTGATACTGCCCCATAGCAATCATTGCATTTGTATCGCCCAAATCTATGGCCATTTGATAATATTTTTTCATTTCTGCATAATCTTTGGCTGTGTCGTAATAGTAACTGCCAAGGTTTATCATAGAAAAACAGTCGCCGAGGTCAATCGCCATTTTATAGTACTTGGTCATTTTCACATAATCCCGAGTTATTTTTTGATGGTAATATCCAAAGTTATACATTGCGTTTGCGTTCTTTACTTTAATGCCCATGTTGTAGTACCTTTCCATTTCAACATAATCTTTGACCACGCTTTTATAATAATTTCCAAGATTCACCATTGCGTCGCCATCGCCTTTGTCAATGCCTATCTGATAGTATTTTTTCATTTCTTCGTAGTTTTTACTTGTAAACTGGTGATAATATCCCAGATTTACTATTGCGTCGCCGTCGCCCTTGTCAATGGCCATCTGGTAGTATTTTTCCATTTTTTCATAGTTCTTGGTCACATCTTCGTGGTATCTTCCAAGGAATCTCATGGATTTTACATTTTCCAGACTAATACCTTGCAAATAGTATTTTTCCATTGCTTCATAATTCTTGGTCACGTATTGGTGATATAATCCACGCACATTTAGCTGATTCATGTCTAAATTCGGCTTTTCGACATATGTGCTAGGGTCCGAATTGAATAAATTCACCGTGTCCCACTCGTCGTAAATACTTGTGTCCAATTTGAAATCATATTTTTTATTGATATGTTCGATTGTCTTGAATTGTTCTTTTTCCTTTTCTTTTTGTCCTTGTTTTTGGATTGCTGGTTCTACAACTGGTCTCGGTCTCGGCGTTGGTAATGGCTTTTTATGTTGTGACGATGTGGTGCCCATATTATATGTATATTCAAAATGTATTCATTTTATTTTTGATTCTTTTTTTGATGTGCTTGGTATAATTTGTCAATATAGGCGCGCGTGGTTGCATTGTCTTGTAAAAAATCCAATTTATTCGCAATAATAAACTGATTTCTATCGTTTTCATATTGCTCACATTCCTTATCGCATTCTTTATCGCACATTTTATGATTGATTACGTCTTCTAGCGTCATTGGGAGCATATAAGCTTGTTGACCATATGCCATCATTTGAACTAAATTTCCTGACATGTTTTACTTGCTTGCTTGTTGTTAGGGTTTTCTTTTCATGTTGTTTTTCACTCTTCTTCAAAGTCCGAGTCGGAATCGTAGCCGTCTGTTCCCCAGCTCTTAAACTTGGGCAGATTGCGCGGGTGAAACCGCTCCTTCATTAAATCTTCTTTAAACAGCAGACTATTTTCTTTTTTTGTTTTATTTTTTATTTAAATAATGAAAACTGCGATTTATTCCGTGCCATTTGCTGTTCTAATTGCTCGATTAGTGCATCGTTTGCTTCACAATACTCCACTATTTCTTGTTGTTTTTCAAGAGTTGGGACAGGGATTTTTACTTTATAAAAATTTTCTTGGTTAATACCAAGCTGCGCGGCCCCTTTGGCAATACTCAATAAGTGCAATTGTATAGACTGCAAATAATAATACAAATATTTTTTTATTATAGTATCATGACAATTTAATGTCCATCCATGATGATTTAAGAAGAATTTTTTTCGTTCAAATCTAATGCAATTTTCAGAAACTCCATCCTTTGCAACTATTATTTCATTTTCTCTGTTATGCTGATTAATATAAAATCCAGCATTCCCTCCTCCATACACAGGATATTCGCCTTTAATTTTCATTTCTGATTTTAAATAAATTCCTGAATTTACTGTACACACATCACCCAATGATTTCATTGTATTATTACCAAATCGTGCTTGAGAAGTTAAACATAATTCGTTCAACTTTTTTAATTCCATGATTTTATTCTCACTTGTTTGGTTGGCGTTTTCTACAAAATCCAAGCACCTTGTGATTTCTTGCTGTTTTTCTGATGAAGGTATAAGCATTTTAATATTTTGAAAATCCTTGGAATAAACATGTGGTTGAGCTGCTCCTGTTTGAGATTTGTATATTTGCGATTGTATGGATTTTAACCAATAATATAGATAATCATTAGTCAGCATATCATTGATTGGAATGATGGAAAAGCAATCACTTGCCCAGCTTTTTTTATTATACCTACTTATAAATCCAGCATATGCTCCACTGGATGAACATAATATAACGTTTTCGTTTGTGTTAAATTCATTGTGATGACCCATAGGTGTCTGTCCTCCACCGATTACAGGATATTCACCATCAACTAGCATGTCTTTTTTTATTCCTTTTCCGTTTTTAAACTTACACACTTCCCCCAAAGTTTTTACAACAATTCCTTCTTCATATTGCAGTTCTTCCACATCCGATTTCATATATTCCCCATAATTTAGAGAATATGAATTACTTGCCAACGTTTCAATTGGTACTTCAATCAGTAATTGTTTTTCCAGTTGGTCAGTGCCATCCATTTTTTGTACTTGTGTCTCATAAAACCGAACCTTGGTTGTTTGATGTGTTTTTGAAAACTTGTAGGTTCTACCAGTTTCACGTTGAGTTTTTGATATTTTAATAGTTGTATTTAACACGTCGGTTCCTTCTCTCTTTTTTACGAAATAAAATACACACGTTTTGATACTTGTATAAGTAAATAACCCCGATGGTAAATAAATAACTTCTTTCAGGTCGCATGTTTTCAGCAAAAATTCTCTAATTGCTACTAAAGTAGCATTATTTTTACTATGCAAATCTGCACCATCAGGCAAAACAACTGCGCATTTCCCACCAATTTTAAGCATGTATATAATGGCCTGAATAAACAGCGAAACCGCATTATCGGTTTTAATCGGAACATACTCACTTTTTAAGGGGCTCTGAAAATCATCGTATTTAAGTCCTTTAATTCCAAACGGCGGATTCGCGAGAATGTTGTCAAATTTTCTTGTAATAGGCTCTCGGATACTATCTCCCCTGTCAAACGTTTCAAACATTTGACCAGACGAAATTAACATATTAGATACGGCCAACTGGTAGGTGTCTGGTTCAAGTTCCTTGCCATACAATCCCTCAGCCTTAATAAACTCCCAGTTGAGACTTATATTTTTTGCCTTTGCTTGGTCCAAAATACATTTCAAATAAGTTATCAGAAATCCACCAGTGCCCATTGTTGGGTCTCCGCACGTTTCTATAGTACCATCCGAATGAATCTGAGGGTCCAACAACTTGACCATCATGTTTTTAATCAATGGCTGGGTAAAGAACTGACCCAAAACCTTTCCTGTCATAATTCCCTGAATTACTTCTTCGTATGCTGCTCCCAAAACGTCATTTTCCGTATCTGGAAGTGTATTTAGCTTCTCAATAAGTTTTTTATATGTACTTTTATACTGAATGTCAAATCCTTTTCCTGCAAGAAATATGTGTTTTGTAGTCGGATGAACTGACAGAACATCATCCCATAAATATTTCATGTTACTGGGTATATTATCCTCGGGTTCATTTGCAAGATTACTAAACCGAACAATTGACAGCAACTTATTTTTATGCGTTTCAATCGCATCGTCTTCAATATGTCCGAAATCGTAGTTGAAATCATCAATGTCAATATTGCGACCTAAATGCGGTTCTATTAGTTTTAGTATCAAGAAATACGACATGTTTCTCAATGCTTTTTCTCCAGTTAATCCTTCGTTGTCCCTTAAAATATTTAAACCTGCCTTGAACACATTTATTAATATATTTTTTGCATCCGTTTGCACAATTTTATTTTGTGCAAGTGCCTCTATTTCCGACAACGAAATGCACGGTGACTTTTTGTTTTGATGACGAGTAAAATCTATCTTCTGAGCGAAGGACTTTTTGCACAAAGGACAAATATATTGAACGGATGACGTCATTATTATATCTATAAGATATTTTTACTTTCTACGAATAACGCATTCCATTTCATTTTTTTCGAAATGAAAAAGTAAAAAATACTTTATGAAATTTCCTCAACATGCTCCACCCACTTTCTTCTTATTTACAATTACAATGATATCGCGTAGGTCATGAACACCATAATATTCTACCCACAGTCCATTTGGGGGGAATTTTTTATCATGTTTGCACAGTGCCTCGCACACAATGTCAAGGTTTAAATACTCCCGTTTTATGGTCGAACATTCTTTCAAATATCGATTAACATTTTCTTTACACGCATCCAAGTTGTAATATACTCGCTCAATGCTTAAAAATTCTATCCAGTTACTAAATCGCTCCTTAAATACAAACTCGGGGTCTTTGGGAAGTCTGCAATCTACATCGCATAATTCATAATATTCCTCCTTGCTTCGAATTTGCTTGTCTTTAAGTATAATCCGAATCTTATCAAATGTCATGGATGGAGCAATGCGTTTGACTGTTCGTAACCTCAACTTCTTTGTAAATTCGTCGTCATATTCGCCAAAGTCGTATGCCTCGGTTAAGTCTCCCTTGTAATAAATCTTTTTACTTGGTATCTTTTCTGTGTTCATTTTAAACACCTTAATTTTTTGGAAAATGGTTTCGTCTTCCACTCCCATCTGATGGATTATTTCAATCACTTTTTTTAAGTCGGGATTTTCACCGTTTTCTAACCAATCATCGTCACGCGTTAGAATCGGCAAAATTATTTTGCTTATTTTATTTGGCTCGTTTTTATTTTTTCTGCTTGCTCGTAATGCTGCCTGAAGAATGCGAATTATAGATGCCATGTTCTCTGAAAATACGACTCCATCTAACACTGGAAAATCCCAACCTTCATTCAAACAATACACGCAGCTAATAATTCCATATTGCGAGCTTTCAAATTTATTTAAGATGTGTCGTTTTTTATTTTGCTTCATATCGCCGTCATAGTTTGACATGTATATATTTGGTATGTCAAAATAAGCGTCATCAATGAGCAGGTTTATATAGGTTGTTAATTTGCGCGAACTACATTTGCTGTTTGAATATATTAACAAATGGTGGGAGTTACCGTCAAATATACTCTTCAATGAAGCAAAGGCGCTTAAAAACAATCGTTTGTCATTATCATCCATTATATTGAATTTCATGAACTGATTTTCCAACTGAGTTTCGTTGGTTACGATTGTTTGAATCGCATAATCGCAAATTATCTGGTTATTAATGCCCCACAACAATCCTTTCTTGTCAATCACTTTTCCAAAGTAGTCCACATCATCATTTGACACGATTACTCCAGTGCCACTTACATTTTCTAACTGTTTCAATGTAGCTGTTAAAGCAAGTTGTTTTTTGGTCGGAATGTTTAAGGTTTGAACATAAGTTTTTGCATCACTGTTTACATTCAAATCTGGTGTCGTAAGATGATGAGCCTCGTCCAATATTTTTAGGTCAAATGTAAAATTAGCATGTTGCGACGCGGTATAAACTTTATGTGACGATGAATATGTTGTCAATACTATACACGCTGACTGTTCCATTATTAGAAATTGCTTAATCATTTCAATATTTACCCCACCTTTTACAACCAACAGTGCTACATCTTTGAATATCATACGAATTACTTGTGTCCAATGCGTCAATAACTCCGTATTGGGAATACCTATTAAAATGGTGTCCGAATGAATGCCTTGAGCAATCCACAAAGAGATTAGGGTTTTTCCTAAACCACAAACTAAATTAAGAATTCCTTTGGATTCGTGTTGAAAATGTTCGCACGATTTTGCTATAATTTCATGTTGGTAATCTCTTGGGACAAATGTTTGGTCATCATCTGATTCATCTTGTTCCGTTTCACAATGGTGCAACAATGGCGCTTTATTAAGTTCTACGTTGCACTTTTCTCTAATTTGTCTGTTTAAATCACACATTTCTTCATCCGTCAATTTGTGATAATCGACATCAAGTGTAATCAACCACGGTTCAATCAACGCACTAATTTGTGTGTCAAAGAATTCTGTTCCCCCTGATTTTTGCCTGTGCAAATCGCTGAATTTCACATGTAGCTGATCTTCCACAAGTTTTGTTAGTTCTATTGGGATTTGATACATGTCCATAAATTGCCCACGAACATATTCGCCTGTCGCATATGTGCCATCGCGTTCTATCGAGCAATTACATATGCCTACTTTAATGACATCATACTTGTCATATGACTCGTGAGTGCGTGTATAAAGTATTCCGGGTTTCATAGTTGTACGTAAGTTTTTGGCCGTTTATTACTGCAATGATTATATTTGAAAATCATTTTTATTGAAATGGAAGCAAAAACCATGTAAAGGAAGCACCGGGTCTTGGAGACGCGCGGATGCCTGTACATCGTCGAGCCGACCAATACGGTCCGAGAAGGACGAGGCAGGAAACATGGTGGCTGGGTCAGAGGCGAGCAAGTTGCGGTCCGTCTTGCTCGAAGCAGGCTTCCAAGTGATGGAGCAGTCGATACAGAAATTCAGTGTGTTTGTGTGTGTGAAAGCTTAGATTGTATTGTGTTTTTGTTTTTGTTTTTCAAATATATTTACCAATTAAATGTAAATAATCAACATCAATGATGCAAGGAATATACAACTGTCCGCAATCTCGCAAATTAGAAAATCGGTGTCTTCCATCATAAAAACCTAATTGGTTTTCAAAAAATCCAATACTTGGCGGTTCTTCTTGTTTGCCGGTCATTAAATCATTTCGAGATTTAAAATATTTTTCAGGATTGTATGCATTTTTATTTGGAGCAATATAATTGTAAGTAGATTCTGTCCATGTTGGGTCAGCTTTTATCAATTCAATATCTAATCGTTTCCATTCAATATCTATTTTTTCAACATTGCACATTACAATTCGGTCATCACCTTCAACAGAGAACAATGCCATTTGTTCTACAATAGTATTGCATTTTTCAGGACTAATCTTACCTAGTTCGTCCAATTGTTTAAACCATTTTGGATCGTTGTTGCGTTTTTTTATGTCTGTGTCGCGTTTTTTTATGTCTGCCGTGATTTCTTCAATATTCATATTAAAACACATGTTATTTCTTGTCATTAAATTAAAACCATAAAATGTGCTTAACTTGTTTTAACAATATAAATGCAACGTGTTAATTCATATAATATAAATGATAATTTTATCGTTAAAAATAATAAATTGTTATTTGAATATATAATTGGAAACGAACCTATTGGACAATGCTTGATTCGTTTAAGTAAAATTGAACATAAAACAGGAAAATTAGAATATATTGAAATTTACCCCAAATATCGAAATAAAAAAAAATATGGCCCTTATTTAATTAAATATGTCATTAATTTTTTAAAATCTAAAAATGTTAAATCGCTTTATGGAATTGTAAATCCAGAAGATAAAAGTAAATTGTTTAATTTATTGCGTTGGTATCACAAACATAAATTTAATATTCATTATAATAAAACCGACATATTTATAAAACAACAATTAAATACATTTGACTTGTCAAAGTTTTAAATAGAAAATAAATAAATACATACAACTACATATTGTAATTGTATAATCAATGTTTTCTACTTACACCAGAGGAGGTACTCTTAAGGTTCAACAAAATATAACCAAGGGCAATATTGCCACCATGTGTCATCTATTGTCCAACCATAAAGCATACGTCAATATATGCGAGTTCGCACCAGAACCCATTACCGAGGGTGGGATTGTGTATAAATTTAACGAGACCGACACTAACAACAAATGGTACAAAACAGTTCGGTTCCATTACTTTCCAGGAGAATCCCAATATACATGGCCGCGGATTGGCATGGATGTCATGGAACAATGGAATGAAAATTCAGATGTATTGTTTAGCAAAAATAATAAAATAGAATTGTTTCTCAAAAGTTTTCACGGAGCACCTGTATTCACACAGGATGAACTCAAAATATGGGAAGAATGTTTCAATCAGATTGGAATGAAACGGATTGGAAGGTATCCAGGTAAAAAACGATTAATTACTAGTTTAATTTGAACAATAAAAGGTGAGGAGTGAGGAGTGAGAACATGTTTTCGATTAGCCATTCAAAAATCGAACATATTCTTTCGGTTTGTATATTTTGTGCACATTTTATAAATAATTATTAAATGTCCCCATATCAATTCAAAATAGGTTCTCACTCCTCACTCCTCACCCTTAATAAGACATCCTAAATTCAATGTGTTTTTTAATTCTTGAATGTTGAACATTTTAGTATCACCTTTTTTAGTGTGCCGTCCTTTGGAAATGCCATTCAATTTTAGATTGGTTAATTTCACACCAAGTTTAAGAGCATTAATCTCATATTTAACCCCATTGGTAGCGCACCATGTTTTAAACAATTCATAAATCTCGACTCCAAACAATTCGACATTGTCATTATTGTTTCCAATGTGTTCGCGTGTAAAACTCTCCAACCATTGTTCAATAGGAGACCTGGACAACTCCTTTAAATTGTTTTGATAATCTGTCTGGGGGAGCGGAATTTTTTTAAATTGGTCCATGTTAGGAATACTTTTGAAATAATCATAGCACGTACGTACAACTGCTTCGTCTGATAAATATTCATGGAATTTATTGAAATATTCAACGTCGCCTTTTTTCTCATCGCTCGACCGAATGATTAAATTTCTTCTATCTCCTTCAGACGAGTTCATTGGTTCTTCTTTGTTAGTGGTGGCAATAAAACGATGAAACGATTTAATTGTATATTGACCAATTCCTTTTTGGTTAATTGTTAACGACTCGTCTGTGATGAGTCCTTTAATTTTCCCCTCAGCTTCTGTTCCATCTTTTTTGCACAATTCATTCAAATTTACAAGAAAACAATTGCTCATCATTCCATTAAAATTACCCCACACATCTCGGCTTGGAGAAGTGGTTTCAAAAATCTTGTCAGAACCAAAAAATAATTCAAATAATTTCATCAAACAACTTTTGCCACATCCTTGCTTACCAATGAAAGTCGGCATAGGAGTCTTTATATGTGGATATTGAATCATTTGGGCAATCCATTTGATAAAATAATCATAGACGATTTCTTCATGATTGCATAAGATATGAATATGAAATAAAATAAAGGCAAGTGCTTCCAAGTTTTTAGTATATGGACCAGTCTTTAATTCCATGGCAAAAGGTTTCCAAAGATTAAAAATATTGTCAGGGCAATCACCTTCATTTGGATACATGTCTGCATCTTCTTTGTGTAATATTTTGTGAGTATGTCCAATCCATTTATCAATGAATGGTAAAAATTCAGTGTCACAGCATGCGCCGTGTTTATCATACTTTGGTACTTCATAGGACATGTGAGAATAAGACGTTCTGAGTTGAGCCTGAGTAAGATATAATGTACGCTTTGAGTCGTGTTTAATGTACAAAGATTTATTGATAATTTTCAAGTGATTTTTTTCAAATTCTTTGGCAATATGTTCAAATGTGTGGTCTTCGTCAATATGAATAATTTCTGGTTCTTTAAAATCATCAGGAACGGACAAACTCGTGTTGTGCTCTTTATAGGTCCATTTCATTCCGAGGCCTGGCATTTGTGTTTCTACATAATCCGTAATTTCCTGCAACAATCCTTTATCTTCATAATGGTTGCCATATAACATAAGTCCATCAAACATGAGAATAGCAATTTCAATATTTCGCTGATTAACAACATGAATTGCGTGCTGAAGAATAACATTTTCAAAATAACATAAAATTCGGTTAATGGCTGAACCATTGTAGTTGTACTGCTTAGTAGTAGGAATAGTATCAAATAACCCTTGATAAGTAATATTTGTTGACAGCACTTTTTGAATTCGCTTCATTTCCAAATCGTACTTTTTAAATTCGTCGGGTAATTTTTTTGACCTATTCATTTTGTCATTGTTGGTAGCCTTTAGGTAAGCGACTTTTCCCACCTCTCTTGACTCAAACTTGGCAAGACAGTCGTCGCGATGATTAATGTAGTATTCTAAATTGGGACACGAAATATCATGCAGCTTACAAATATACCTAAGAATATACTGATGCGCTGCTGCCATGTCAATGTCAGTACCAATGTCACCCATCAGCAATCCACGAACGATCGAAGGCATTCCTTGCAGTGACCCACCACAAAACAGACGCCCACCTAATCCAGCTGGAGTGTTAGTAGAATAAGAGTATATGCGTGTAGTAACACCTTTAGTTTTCAAATTGGTCTTACAAAACTGCTTCAACATGGTGAAGCGAGCATCTCGGTCTTTTTTCTTGGCTTTTGCACCGTCGGCACTCAAACACTGATTTTCAAATTCTGAGCGGGTAAGTTGGGCGAGCCATTGGATGGGTTTTAAGGGCAGACGTTCGATGAGTTCCATATTATATTTCCTCAATATTTAAAATAAACCATTCTAACGAAGGATTTTGGTTCAATTACCCCTCAATATCTGGTATTTTGTCGAACGAAAATAACGCCCATTTTCTTGGGGAATTTCTATTTCATTTCGTTCGAATGTATAATGCTGTTGTTTTAATATTCCTCTAATTAAATTTAAGTAAGGTCGCTTATAGGCGACATTTTTTCTGAAGGAAGAAATAGTCGAGCAAGCAAAGTATTTTTGAATCTCTTCTTTCATGTTCAAAATGGCCGTTTGTTTTTCCAAGTTGCCGTCTAATTCGCATAGCAAAAATGAATGGGACTCGTCGAGTTGAATGATGTCTATGAGCTTGCGGCAAATATCTTCTCTTTCATTTTGGTATTTATCGCAAAGTTTTTCCCGCATTTTATATACTTGGTGGATATATTTTTATTTCTTTTACTTATATATCGTTTTTGTTCAAACAATATAACAGCGCCCCAATGTAAGCTGCTCGGGGGGCTTTTTTTACCAGCCCTTACATGGGACAAAAAGTAGGTCGAAAATTATTTTCTCAAAAATGCGGAAAAATGCGGGTTTTGATTTATTTCTATACAAATATCTAATTGCGCACTTTTCCGCATAAAAAAACACGAAACAACCATCGATTTTCATTGGGGACGTATGAGCAAATTAAGCTTTACCGCGGTGTCCATGGACAAGCTTGCGCACCCCCGCATTTATGTAAAAACTTAAATTATTTTTGAGTTATTAACATCCACATTTAAAATTACGTAAAATTTTTATAATGTATTGTATGTTGTTTGATATATTTTCCAACACACCATCTTGATTTTGCAAGATATTTTTTTGATTTTGAAGCTCATTCGCCATTAAATTCGTTTTTTCATTTAACTGAGCCATATCTCGAGTCAGTTGTAGATTTGGTTGATTTGTATGAACAATTGTTACACGTGGCGCTTGTTGTGATGAACAACGATGATTATTTCTACCTATTGGAATATGTCCCATTGAGTAAATATGAATGTACGCTTTATATTGTTTATATCTTTTTTACAAAATAAAAAATGATTAACCCCTTTTGTTAGCTTGCTCTTTTTTTCATTTATTTTTATGTTGTTCTTTTCCAAAAAAGTAAAAGACGAATCCCAACAAACATCATGGCCGAATATTCGCAAATTGGGCTTACCGCGATAAGCTTGCGACAAGCTTGCGACTTGCACCCCCGCATACCATTTTTTGATTTATTCAATGAACCCAATCCACTCTGCAATGACTTCCTGCGAGTATTCTCTTGCCCGCAGTTCGTCCGTGGCCATTTCCCTATGTTTTTCCACGGTGTACTCGTTGGTTGTCTCCAGTTGCTCTTTGATTTGGCCAATGACTTGTCCTATCTGTTCCGTGTCGGAAATCTTGATGCTTACCAGGTCGTCGAATCCGTTTAGGCAGTTGATGAGACGCGACATGCGTCCCGTAAAGCACTTGCAAACCGAGTCGGTCATTTCCATGTTTAGCACGCTTTTTATTTCCTGTTTATTCTCGTTTGACTCGATGCGACTAAACACGTGCACCAACAATTCTTCAAAGGTAATGCGCAGCGTGGAATGCACGTTTTCGTCCTTGCAGTACTCCACCAGTATTTCCTTGGTTTCTTTAGTTAAAACCGTGTCTGCCAAAACCGTTTCATAAATGTCCGAAATACAAGGTTTTTGTGAAATAACAGCTTGGATTGAGCTGCGGATGCTTTCTTGAATGTGGTGGTTGTGTACGTTTTGTCTATCGGTGTAAACATTTTGCGTATTTTTGCTGGTGTTTAGCAAGCGATTAATGTGCGGAGGAATAAACTCCCATGCGTTGCCAGAACACCAAAGCTCGGTCAAAAGAGAACAATTCAGATGCTGAAACGATGTCAGTTGGTTATTACCACAAGAAAGCACGGTCAAAAGAGGACAATTCAGATACTGAAACGATGTCAGTTGATTTTCACCACATCCAACCAAGGTTAAAAGAGGACAATTCAGATACTGAAAGGAAGTCAGCTTGTTATAATTACACTGAAGCGAGGTTAAAATAGGACAATTCAGATGCTGAAACGATGTCAGTTGGTTTCTCCAACAATTAAGCACGGTCAAAAGAGGACAATTCAAATGCTCAAAGGATGATAGGTTGTTGCTAGAACAATGCAGCTCAATCAAAAGAGGACAATTCAGATGCTCAAACGATGTCAGTTGGTTATAAAGACAATAAAGCTCGGTCAAAAGAGGTGCATTTAGTCCTTCAAATGAAGTAATCTGGCAATTAGAACAATCCAGTTCCGTCACATGTATCAATTCGTCACCACTTCCAATAAAAGTTGATTTGGTATATTTGTATGCGACCATTTTTCAAAGCTTGGTTTATTTCTCACTAGTTGGTTGCTTGTCAAGGGAAAAAATAAATCATTTTTTTGCAAAATACAAAATGATTAAACCAATTTGTTAGCTCGCTCTTTTTTTTATCGAGATTTTTACAATGTATTTTTCCAAAACAAAAAAACAAAACAAGCACATCTACTAGTCCGAATCCGAATCCGAGTCCGAATCAAATCCGTCTATGCCCCACTCCCGAAACTTGGCCAGATTAGAAGGATGGAACCGCTCTTTCATCAGCTCTTCTTTAAACCGCAGACAGTTCTCCTTCATCTTCTCGTAATCGTAGGTGAAAATCGCGGGATTGCGAGACAGAGTGGTCCAATCAACCCTGTCTTGATTTTGTTCCAACAAGTCAATCATGTGTTGATTGCCGCATGCGCCCGACCATGTTTCACGAATATGGTCAGTCATGGCCAGCCATATTTCGTCATTCCCATATTCATTATTTTTTTCGTCTTCTTCATCCAAATACTGCTTTATAATATTTATATTTTTTGAATTTCCCAACATGACTGCCCAAAATACTATTTTCGACATGTGATCTAAATCCTCCACGTGTTTTGCAATGTAATCACGAATATATTCGTCCGAGTAATCGGCCACATTAAAACAAATATTCATTATGGTCATTGCAGTGTCATTCTGATCCGAATCATTGCTAGGTAGTGCATTCATAACCACACGCATAATGCGCTGAAGCTCATTCGACATTGATGGATTAACAACAGGAGGTGCAATCTTATTTGACGCCGAACCTGCAAATAAACGTCCAAGATTTTCAGGGGTAATTTTATCCGAATGTTTCTCCATCAAATCAATTGCCGCGTGATTGCTCATCAATTTATTCCAGTCAATCTTGTCAATGTTGTTTTCCAATAATTGTATGGCCTCGGGGCATGTATTGGACGACAGCTCGGACCAGTTGATTTTGTCCATGTTTTTTTCTAAAATATGAAACGCAGCAGGGTTGGACGACAAGGCAGCCCAAGAGATTACGTCCGATATTATAACATTGCTTGTTATATCTTGGGGTCTTTTTTCTTTTTCTTCGTTTGCCAGTTTTCGCTCAATCAACTTGATGGCGCTCGGGTTGCTAGACAACACGGTCCAATCCAGATGGTTTGTTTTTAAAGGCGGATTGGTGGTAGCATTTATTCGACCCATTTCGACCATCTGAAGTCGGTCTGCCCATAGTTTCAATTGTTTCCATTCGTTGTCAGCCTCGTCGTGTTCATCCGTCGGCGCTTCATCAAGCTTAATCTCCTTTTCAATCAAACGGATTGCTTCTGGATGCGTGTTGGCGCACAAATATTTATACCTGATTTTATCTGGGTTTTCTTGTAGCAAACGCATCGCCTTTGGGTCCGTCGAAAGTCGGTTCCAATCCAATTCATCCTTGTGAGACTCAATCCAGTCGCGCAGCTTGTACATGATTTCTTTTACTATTACATGTAACCTTGCGTGTACATCATTTCATTTTTTCAAAAAAAAGAAACTCAATAAAAGCCAAGTGAAATATCAAAAAAATGAAATATGATACCAACCACATTTGCATCATAATTATTGCTAAAAATGCAAATCGTTCCCTTGGCTTTGCCTTTGGCCATAATGTTCAACACTAGACCGTATTACATCCTAAAGCAGTTGTTTGCACACAGACCTGCATTTGAATATGGCTTTAAAACCAAGCCGAGAAACATCATCGAAAAAAAGAAGATTTCAACCGACGATTATGTCTATGCGACGTTCAACAAGAAAGAAAACGAGTGGAAGGCTAGCACGGCCGAGTGCAAGAAGGCTCAGCTGCTACTCAGTCAGGAATGGACCGATATCCATTATTTTCAAACTGCTGTTCCCGCATCTTCGGACAAGAACAATGCCGTTCCCGCATCTTCGGACAAGGCCGTGGCCGACAGCAAGGCTACAGCCGATAGCAAGACCGAAGACAAGTACGAGGTTGCACCAAACCTGATTGAGCTAAAGGACGAAGAGAAATTCACGGACGAAAACGGCGACATTATTGAGATTGAGACGCGAGGCGAACAAACCGAAAATGGGATTTATTTTAATGTGGGAGATGTAGCCAAAGGATTTGGCATGGAAAATTTGAGTACAACATTGTGTCATACAAATAATGGTGCATATAGCAGAGGAATTGATTATGTGACTTTTATTCAGGGTATCTTGCTTAATCAGCAAGATGCCCCGATTAAAAGATGCTTGTACTTGACATATGCAGGACTGTGTCGCGTCTTGTTTTTAACTCGAAACGGACACACAAAGCGTTTTCAAGACTGGGCCACCAATAAATTATTCACCATTCAGATGGGCGAAGAGCCCGAAAAGAAAAAGCTAGGTGCAAAGCTGTGCGGCATCACGGTGAGACAGGTGACGGATGTGTTTGGTAAAAACTGTGCAGACCGATTCCCCTGTATTTACTTGCTGTCTCTGGGCACGGTCAAAGCACTGAGAGGCGTCTTCAACATTGATTCCGCAATTAACGACGACCAGGTCGTGTACAAGTTTGGGTTTACCAAGGATTTCGTCACGCGGCTGAACCAGCATCGCCTGTCGTTTGGAAAGATGGAGGGCGTGAATATCAACGTGGTGGCGTTTCACAACATTGACACGAAATTCACGTGCGACGCAGAGGGAGACGTGCGGGCGTTTTGCCAAACGTTTGGACTCAAGCTAAAGATGGACAAGTACAACGAAATTATTGCGCTAACCGCAGACCAGCTAGGCCAGGTAAAAAAGCAATACAAGTACATTGGCATGTCGTATGCTGGGTCGACGTTGGAAATGCAAAACAAGATGGATGGACTGACGACGATTATCAAAGACACCAACAATGCGCACCTGATTGCCATGCAGGAAAAGGACAATCAACTGCTGAAAAAGGACTTGATTATTAAGGACTTGATTATTAAGGACGGAGTGCGTTTATCCGAGATGCTTACCATGCAGCTGGATACGATGCAAAAAATGAATGCCTTGGCCGCGGAAAAAGCCGACCTAAAACTCAGGGAATACAACTCTAAATTTGGAAAATTGTAAAGGTGTCAATGTCAAACGTTGTGTAAATCACATA
>Ga0233411_10000186_pt1 | contig 20848 bp, 10 predicted proteins | sample Na_anoxic_2_MG_FD_179799 | JGI IMG/M metagenome (GOLD analysis project Ga0233411, IMG submission 179799) | Seawater microbial communities from Saanich Inlet, British Columbia, Canada - Na_anoxic_2_MG | ecosystem: Environmental > Aquatic > Marine > Inlet | place: Canada: British Columbia...
TGAAATATACATGGTTTTATACAAACTATTTTCATTACCATATATTTTAAAAAGATTTTAATTTGTATATTAATTAAGATGTTAATTATAATATATGTTTAAATTATATATATACCATAACACACCTCTTTATCACCTCTTTTATCACCTCCTATACCTCTCAATACCTCTTTTAACAAACATGCAACAATTATAACATAAAATTGTTGATAACTGCTTTGGTATATAAATATAAAAATAACAATAATATGTATAAATGTATAAAATTTAAAAAGTATTTAAATATATATATAGTATATTATATAATGTCCAAAATATGCGTAAGATGTGGTAGAGAGTATACAAGATTAAAACAACATTTACAAAGTAAAAATATATGTTCAGCTACATATTTAGATGTTAATCGCGATGAAATAATAACAAATTATGATATATTGTTTAGTAAATTTGTTAAAATTAAAAAAAGTGGTGGTAACAAAAAACATTGTAGTATATGTAATAAGCAAATTATGAGTAAAAATATGGCACGTCATAATAAAATTGTACATAAAGAAAATACAACTATTAATGGAGATCAAATTAATGGTGATCAGATTAATGGTGATCAAATTAATGGTGATCAAATTAATATAAATCACTTTCATATAAATATTAATTTAAATAGTTTTGGTGATGAAGATAATATAAAATTAGCAGATGCATTAAATATATATCATAAATATTATAACAATCAAAAAGACCTAAAAGATGTATCAGCTCTAATAAATTACATTGAAAAATTACACATGCAAATATCAGAAAATATGAATGTATATCGGGATAAAAAAAATAAATACGCATATTGCTATATTGATGGTAAATGGAAACATATACGCCCAGGAGAATTATTGGAAATGCTTGCAAAAAATACGAGCAAACATATATCTACAAGTTTGGCTGAATTAGATCTTGCAGATAAAAATAAAAGTATTATTGTCAAAAATGGAGAGGATAAAAAAATAATTGACATTTCAAAATATGTAAAATCTGGTATAGAATTAAATAAATATATAAAAACTATGATTGAAAAAGGAAATAATGAAGACTCAATTTTTACAGAAGATTGGAAAGAATTTAGTGAATTATTAGATATGTTATTTCTTGATTATAAGGAAGAACTCAATTCTATCTATAAATTAACAAAACATAATCAAATACAAAATAATAATTTATAAATTTTGTCTGAAATATATTTTTCAGTCATTGTTGTTATTATAAATATTTAGTTATTTAAGTATATTTTTAGTGAAATATACTGAAATTTTATGTGGATAGATTATCTCTTTCTTCTCCATTGGGTTCTATTTATTCTGGTTGCTTTTCTTCTACCGCCTGATTTTTTTATATCATCAGTTGGTTTTCTTCTACCACCTTGTTGTTCTGACATTATACGTTTAAATATTTTTTCTGCAGCAAGCAATGCCTCCATAGTTTCCTTTTTAGTTATTGTGTTTTGATTTAAATATTTACTTATAAATTCACTTATAATTTCCGTATTTGTTTTATCTTTATTCGGGTCTGCCACAGCTTGCGCATGACCTAGTAAATATAATATATTATTTTTATTACTAAAAACTTTACTTTTAATTAATTCTTTAAGATTTTCATAATTTTGTTCTTCTTTTGTTTTATTTTTTGGAATATTAATGGCAGTAAATTTCCCAACATGTTTTACTTGTTTTTTTACAAGACCTGAGTTAGATACTGATTTAACCGCTGGTTTAGTTACTGATTTAGCTGCTGGTTTAGCTGCTGCTGATTTAGGTGCTGATAAATTAGATGTTGATGATTTAAGTGTTGCAGGTGCTGTATTTATTTTTACACTCCTTTTTTCTAATTTCTTTACTATTTTGTCCGCTACATCATTTATATCAAGATTATCTTTCAATTTTACTATACCATAATTTTTATTATCTATATTTTTTGTTTCTGTAGTAAAATATTCATCAGGAAATAAGTTTTTATTATTAACCTTGATTATCTCATTATCATCTTTATTATAAGAATATGGGTTTTTGTCTTTACCATTTAATTTTTTATAAATATAAGATCCACTATTATCTAATTTTTTTAAGATATTATTATAAAAAATTTTATCATATATAGTTATTGCAGCTGCTACAGGACATGATTCATTAACTATAATATAATATTTTTCTGGAAAGTTGTTACAATTATCAATATTTTTTATACTATTTTTACAAATATTGTCACCTTTTATAGTAAGCTTATCACCTATATAATAATATTTTTCATTTAATTTACTTTCCATAATACGTAATTTTTCTATCAAGTTCTTACTTTTTTTATCTTGACATGTAGTGTCGTCAGCACATAAAACCAATATATTCTTTTGTGATGGTAATGGTTGATAATGACTTTCCAGTGGTTTATTACTCTTTTCATATAATTTAATACCTAATTCAATTAATTTTTCATTTGTTTTTTTTTCATCAATTATTTTTACAAAATATTGTTTCAATTCTTCACGACAAGGTACCTTATCTTTTTCTTTGTCACTTTTCGGTAAAACGGCTGTCTTATAATTTTTAATATTTGTGCATTTATCTGTTTCAATTAAAGCACCATGTAAAACTTTATCATAAATTTTTTTAAAGTCATATTTTTTATTGATATCTACATTTTGCGAATTTTGAAAATTACTTATAATTTCTAATATATTTTTATTATTTTCTTGACTTATTTCTTTTTTATTATATTGTTCATAATATAATATATATCCTAAAACACCACCAAACATTATTTTCATAATTTTTTCAAGATTACTACTTAATTTTTTATTCGATTTATTTTGTTTTTTTCCTGGCACATTTTCATAAAAAAGTTGCACGTTTATTGGAAAATCATAATTTTCTTCAGTTATGTTTTTAAATTTAAAAACATAATTTTGATAATAATTTGCAAGGTATTTACTATTGTAATATTCTAAAATATGTGGATACTTTTCACCAAGTATTTGCTTATCTTCAGCAGAAATATCAACATTATTTTCAAATGTGAAATCAATATAAGTAAGTTCAGGATCAAAACTATATTTAATATGAAAATATTTATTATCCTTTAATAAATTATCTTGATCTATATCTGTTTTACATCCATCTGCATAATCACAATATTTCATATATGCATTTAATATAATTATTCCATTTTTATCTTCATAATAACATATTGTTGTTCTGACTATATCTGGGATATAACAACATATGAAATATTGCATACCATATAAAGTATAAAAATTTTTATATAATTTTTCTTTATTTATTAATATTAATCCACATGCCAAAATTTTATTTAAAAAATTATGTAAAATTCCTGATTGAAAGATTATATCATTTAAATTATTATATCCTTTATCAATATAATTTATAATTTTTTTACAAGTATCCATGCATGAAGATTTATTGTCTGGTGGATTTGCACATCGTCCCTTATCAAAATCATAGTCTTTTATAAAATCTTGATTTCTTATAATAATATTGGGTATATTTTTTTTGTCATTAGTCTTAACAAATTTATCAATATAATCTTCATGATAAAATATACGTATAAGTGTTAAAATTTTTTCTGAAATATTTATCTTAAATTTGTTATCAACTAATTTTATACTAATTATCAAATGACAATATATTAAGTCTGATAATAAATCATATAAATTATCATTTTTTTTTTCTATATTTATTATTACTCCATGTAGAAAATTTAGTAAAGTAATATTTATATTTTTTTTATAATTGATATCATTCACATTTTTAACTAAATCAATAAATTTATCATAAAATTCCTCATCAAAATTATCATTTTCAATATCATCTAAAACTTTTATAAAATTATTTACATATGTATTATCTTTTGGTAACACTTTTTCTAATTCTATCTTAGCGAGCGACACATATTTTTTACAAATACTTTGTAAATATTTAATATCACTAAAATTACTTTGACTAAATTCATATTTAACTTCAGATTTTGATTTACCTAAATCTTGTGAAAAACTTTGAGGTGGGTCAAGCGTATACATATCATAAAAATTTCCATCTATTAACACTTCACGACTAATCGATTTATCCAATAATTCTTTAAATTCATTATTTATTTTACTTCCATCTTTAATTATTAAATTATTGCTCATTATATATAAATTATATAAACTTTTTTATTTTTATATAATTAACAATCAGCTCTTATATAAATATTTATTTGTTTTTTTTGAATTTACCCCTTCCTATCTTAGTGGTTTTTTTTGCCCCTCCTTTTTTTGCTTTTGTTTGTGCTTTTGGTTGTGCGTTTGTTGTTGGCAATTCTGGTTTATCAAACTCTTCGCAATCCATTATATTAAAATTTTGTTTATTTTTCAGATGTTTTTCATAAAAATCGCCCATCTTAAACTTATCATCAATGTTATATATCTCATAATTTATGTTATTTATTTTTTTTTTTATTGAAGTGCCAGTCAAATATTTCTTCATATTAGATGTATCTACTTTATCATCAATAACTAATATATTTTCGTTAACATTACACTTAAAATCATTAGATGCCATTTCTATATAATAATAAAATATTTTTTTATTATTATCAAAACTAAATAGATTAAGTCACACATATTTATATATAATATTGTTATTAAGGATTAGGCATACTTCCATATTGACTCTCACTTGAATCAGCAATAGCAATATATTTTGGTGTAGATGCAATAGCTATATATTTTGGCGTAGATGCAATAGCAATATATTTTGGTGTAGATGCAATAGCAATATAATTTATTTTTTTCTGCACAAATACATTTGTGCAAACTTTATCATCACATGTCATATCAGTTTTTGCACCAAATTCTTTAATATCATTTAGTGGTTCTGGTGATTCTAATTGATATCTATCATACTGTTTACCATCACAAAAAACTCTTGTATGTGGTATATTATCTCTTACTATATAAGCGAGTACTTTTGGATTAATAGATTCTTCATCTTTAATAAGGAAATATTTATCTTGATTTTGATTGAATAAATTTTCTAAAATTCCACCTTCTTGAAAATATGATGGTTCATTAAGAAATTTACCATTAGATTTCTCTTTTTGGAAATATTCTTTCGGAGCTATTATAATATCGTTCTTGACATTTTTTATAATTTTGCTATAATTTTCAGGAGTATATTTTACAAATTCTTTACAATTTTTTTTAATTGATCCACCAAGCCAGTAATTTATACTATTATAACATATAAACCAATCTTTATTTTTATCTGTGTTTAATTTTTCATGTGTTTCTATAATATGATTAGTATTTAAATAAGATTTTAATTCTTCGGTTTTAATAGTTAAATTATCAATTTCATCATTCTTGTGGTAGTAATATATATTTATATTGTGTCCAAAAGTTTCAAACATTTTATTATTCCAAGTTTTTAATTTATTAATAATTTTATCATAACAAATTTTTGCTTTTTCATATTCATTTTTAGATATGATAATATCATCATTGCTAATATCGTTTTTTTTATCAATCGTGTTTACCGTGTTATATGAATCAATCATACATTGAATATCTTCACAAAAAATATCTCCAAAAAATTTTTTAAAATAGTTTTTACAGCTTGTTTTAAAATCAGGTAAATCTTGTAGAGCATCATCGGGTGGTGTACCATTTTTAAATATTTTATCATTTATATCTGTTATATTTGTTATATTTGTCTCTTCTTTATTTAAATTTTTTAAATTTTGTAATAATTTATGTATTTTTTCTTTAATATTTTTAATTTTTTCTTTAGCTTTAGCATTTGCTTCTGCTTTAGCTTTTGCATTTGCTTCTTCTTTAGCTTTTGCATTTGCTTCTGCTTTAGCTTTAGCTTTTGCATTTGCTTCTGCTTTATTTGCTTCTGCTTTATTTGCTTCTGCTTTATTTGCTTCTGCTTTATTTGCTTCTGCTTTAGCTTTTTCTGCTGCTTCTTTTATATTTTTTTTCTCATCATCAGTTAACACTCTAATTAAAATATGTGTAAATAATTCTTGTTCACTTTTACTTTGCTCATTTTTATTTTTTTTTTTCACATCAAATGAGTATATTTGTTCAACAATATAGTACATTACAGCAATAATCATATTAATATTTCTTGAAATATCAAATAAAAATTTTTTATCATCATCTGTTAAATCAACATTTTTTGTAAATACTTCATTCATTCTATCTAAATAAGTTATTACACCATTGGTAAATCTCAAATTAGGTTTATAATTTTTATTGTAACAATTTTCATTCTTTTTTTTAAACTGTTCAATTTCCCCTTTTTTTCCAAATCCCATATAATTTTTTAATAATTCACAAAAACAGTTTCTTATTTTAATTATATTAGAATATTTTTTATCACCACCATCATTAATAGAACACTCTTCTTCATTAATCATATTAGAATAATTTTCATTACCAACTTTTTTAATAAAACTATCTAATAATTTTACATATTTATTAACCAATATTTGTAATACTCCGATCTTAATATCATTTCTAGAATCACCTATAGTTTCTAATTTATTTCCCTCTCTATCTTTAAAATGTAATGTAATCTCATCTGAATTTGATAATTTTGTCAGTTCCTTCTCAATTTCAGAACTTTCTTCTGGAATAGTTTTAAAATGCGTAAGAATTTCATTATAACGAACTTTAGTCGGTTTATCTTTTATAGTTTCAAATCTTTTTTCAGTTTCTCCAGATACTACAGATGTTTCAGATGTGGTTCCTGTTACAGTTTCTCCAGATACTACAGATGTTTCAGATGTGTTTCCTGTTACAGTTTCTCCAGATATTTGTTCTGATGATTCTGTTGAATAAGGCACAACTTTCAAATTTTTTTTACTCTCTCGTTGTATCCAATCAACATATGGAGCAATATTAGCAATTTGTAATGTATTCTTATTTCCACAATAAGCTGTATGTTTTTCACCAATTATTCCTACTAACCCTTTATTATTATCATCAAAAATAAATACAGGTCCACCTGATTCTGTTGGTTGTCCTATATCTTTAGTACTACATATAACTGTTACATAGTCATTAAAATTATTAATATCTTTTGGTAAATTACTAATAATAGAATTTTTTTTATATTTTTCAATTTGATTTCCTACCCAAATAGATAAGTTAGATTCAGAAATATCTAAAGGAATTTTTGAAGGATTATTAATAATTGGTAATTCTTTATGTTTATTACTGTCAATAGAATTTTCATCAATAGTTATGTAAGATATATCTTTCCAAGGTGTATTACTTGTTCTACCATCATAATATACAAATTTAATATTATTATTATTATTTATAGTTTCATTAGTATTTACAAATTTCACTTCTTCAATTTTAATCTCTTTTTCATTAAAGGTATCTTGATAACAATGACCAGCTGTTATAATTATACCATTTCCTATATATATTCCATTACAAAACATTGAATCACTAAAATTATTATTATTCTTTAATACTTTAAATTTATATCTTACAATATTATTTTTAAAATCTTCAATACTTATACTATTTGTGCCACCTGTCTGTTCAGTTGTACTTTTAGTTTCAGATGTATTTTCAGATCCAGACATACTTTCAGTTGAATTTTGAAGTTCTTCCCACATATCAACGACTTTATTTAGAACAGCTTGACTGGTATTTTCCAATATTTTAATATAATTATTTTCATTCAATGGTACAATAACTTCTGAACAACTTGGTACAGGATCTTTAAAAATTTCAGATATTTTATCCATATATATCTTATATATATAAATAAAATTAAAAAATAACTATATCTATCATTTTGTTATAATCATTATCATGTTGTAATAAACATTATCATGTTGTTATAAACATTATCATGTTGTTATAAACATTATCATGTTGTTATAAACGTATTATATCTTCCTGGTTGATTCAATGCTAAAATATTAAATTCTAAAACATGATTTCTACCATTAAAATCGTACAATTCCCCATCTGCGGTTAAAAATTTTATTCTTAATCTATCTAATGTACTCAATGGTGGATTGAAATATTTCTTAAAACCTTTTCTGGGTGTACTTCCGGTTGATAAAATATTATTTTCACCTTTTGGTGCTGTAAAGAATATCACAGCAAAAGAGTCATCAATATTTTTATTATTAGAATCTATATTTTCTAAGTTTTCAATCTCTAAAATAATATATTTTGCATCTTCTAAATCCCAAACAAAATCACTGGTATATTTATTCCCAAAAATTTTACTCCCTATAATTTCATCCTTTATATTTAATAATTCTAAAATATCTTCACTCGTTCCTGTTATTTCCATCTCTGTATCACTTGTTATTTTTGAAACCATAAATGTTGTTCCTATTAATTCAGGAAATGATATTTTATCACCTACACTAAATTCTTCTGTAAATTTACTATCACAAGCATCCAAATTAATAGTAGTTGCATCCAATCCTACTAAATCAGTTATTGTTCCCCTTGCAAATAAATAATTAACTTTATCAAATCCAAGTTTTTTACTAATACTTTTCTTAATATATTCATTGCAATTATTCTTACGACAGACTTGACAAGAATCACAATCATTACAACCAATATTATTTAAATTAATAAAAGAATTGTGTTCATTGTAAGGAGCATGTTCACCACAAGGACAACAATTATTCAATAATCTGAAAATATGATCACCACCACTTAAATCGCTCTCAATAGTAAATTTTTGTAAATTTGTATCAGTTGTTATTGTATATGTGCTAAATAATTCAGGATTATTATTTAACACAGTTTGAAGAGCAGTTGCTAAATCTGTTGCTTCATAATTACCCGGTGGTATAACAACTTCTATAGTTTCTCCAAGAGATTCTTGTAAAAATAATTTATTATTATTTTCATTAATGGCATAGCCGGTATATGGTATACATCCTTGAACTAATTCAATTGAAATAACATCTTTATATTCTTTAGTTAATTGATAGACATAATTGTTGGATTTTGGATACTTATTGCAGTTGCGATCACTGGAATCGATGACGAGTACTTGAGGGATTCTACCATTAGTGACGTTAAGTTCAGGAGTTTTCATAATATGTTGTTCATAAGTTGGTTCAACAATTTGCATAGTTCTATTAAAATTTTGTGGATAATTAGAAAATGGTACTTGATTATTTTGCATACTTATAATTTTAATAGATAATATAAATCTGAGTAATTTACTTAAAAATAAATTATATAATAGTAATATATTAAAAAATGGATAAAAAATTTTTTTCTACTGATAACTTTAATCTAATTAATAATATTGTAAACGTAACACTCAAAAAAAAATATGATATTAATACCAATCAATCTTTCAAAAATAAAATTATAGATTCTATGAAATACGTTTATTCTAATGTTAGTCCACAACCTCCCAGAAATATTTCATATGATAAATATTTAGATATGATGAATATTAAATGTATTTCCATCATTGTACCTAATATTGTTAAAGAATTGAGTGATCAACGCGATCTACCCAATAACGAATTTGAAAATTCTTTCCAAGCATCTCAACAACCATCATCTTCTAATAGCGATTACCATCAAAATTATGACCCAAAAGCACTACCATTACCTCAAAATTCCAATGATGTTAGTAGTGGAAATGTAAGTGAACAATTTGAAGAATTGCAAAATGATAGACAAGCGGAAATTAAACAAGAAGAAGAAAAACAAAAAATACCACATCCACAACCTGTTCAAGTAAATGAAATACCTCCATCTCTTGAAAATACTAATAAAGAATTTAATAGACGTTTACAAGAAAGAAATGTCAATTTTAATAATTTAATACAAAATGATAATCAAGTTCAACCAGTTCAAAATCAAATGCACAAAGTGATGCAAGAACAAGTGCAAGAAAGAGTTCAAGATAGTATGATGGGTAGTGAGCAGAATCAAAGTGTAGAGCAATTTTTCCCTAGTCCAAGTGATTTAACAAATGAAACCAATATGGCATCTGTAAATAATAATTTGGACGAGTCTTTTGTACAAAAAAGTCATCATACTATTCAACAATATAAACAACATGAAGGGGAAAATAATGAATTGAATACAAATACAAATACAAATATGAATACTATTCAACCTGTTATTACCAGAACTGAAGGACAAAATGTAATGAATAATCCAGATATAGTAAGCATTCCAGAAGAACATCAAATAAATAGACATGTTACTGATAATACAACACCTAATGTATTTCACCCTAATAATGTGAATAATATTGATCCAGTTATTTATCCATATAAGCCTCAATATGTGAAGAAGGTTCATTTTTTCACTATAGATTCTCGTGATAGAGATTTAGAGATTTATCCCAATCCGAGTTATTTCCAAGTTAAATTTTCTCCGGCTACTGATGATATTATTACAAAAACGGTTAATGTTAGAACTAATATACAAAATGTGTTATATGTTATTCGCGAAGATGTTTCTGGTGAAAGAGGTGCAACTATTCCGAGAGATTTTGATAATATTTATTACATACAAAATACACAAACTATTGTTCCACTTGAATCTACATATGTGTGTGGTATTTGTCCAAATAGATATTATGATAATAGTTTAGATTCAAATTGTATTCCACCAACTACAGAAAAATCAAAAATTCTGCCTATTAAAAAATATTCTTATCGTCCTATATGGAATAATAAAATTGGTATTCAAAGTACTGTTTTAGATGTACCATATCTTTTATTAAATATAAAAGAGTTAGAGAGTTACAGTCCATATGTAGGTACTAATACACCAAATAGAAATGCATTTGCTAAATTAGTATATGAATCTAATTTTGGAGAAGTAAGTCCTTATATTAAAATGTTAACATCAGAAACAGATGAATATTATTTATATTCTCCAACTGCATTAGGAAAATTAGATAAAATGACTCTCTTTTTAAGTACACCAGAAGGTAATCCATTCTTTTTCGGTAGAGATAAATTATTTATAGATAGATTTGAGATGAGTCCAAATTATATGAAAAATTGTCCAAGTGGTGAAATAGATAATATGGAAATTGGTATTAATGCGACCAGAGTTTATATTAATACTGATCAAACATTTTGTGCATGTACTAAAAATTGTAATTGTAATACTCCACTTAAAAGTCATTGTTTAAAACCAGGTGATCTAATATATTTTTACAATACTAAACCTTGTAAACCTGTTTATATTATGTTCCATGATCCTGACAGTCAAATTCCTTATAATAATTATCAATTGATTATTAATGAAGAAAACGATACATTAATAAATTTGAGTATTAATATCATAATAGATGAAATGCAAGATGAAATAGAATCAATAGATTTTAGCAAGTTTTTAAGTGCAGATAATTATTTAACTTTATTAATTGATAATAAAAATGAGTTTTATAAAATTTTAGAAGTAGATCAAACAAATGTTACTCTTGAAAAGAATGGTTCATTAAATTTATCCGATAATATTATTATATCTAAAGTAGGATATGCTAAAAAGAATAACAAAGGTTTTCAATCAAATGATAAAGATGATTTAACATATGATGGTGGTGTTAGAGTTTGTAATGTAGGTGATTCAATATCATGTATGCAAAATATTAATCAAGATAATTGTGATCCAAATTGCGATGATTATGATAAAAATAATCCTGGAAGCAAAGCTGAAATGTTGACACTTGAAACTATAAGTGATCCAACAGATGAGTTATATTTTGATATAGATATACCATTTGATAATATTTCACCAGAGTTATTAGAAGATAATTACAAACCGGGGCAAGTCTTTTTAATAAAACAAAAATTACAAATTAATTATACTTTCAAGGTAGTAACATTAGAAAAAGATTATAATATTTTAGAATCACATTTAGTTGGACCTTAAAATATAATTTATATTTATATTTATATTTATATTTATATTTATATTTATATAATTGGTAAAATATGGGAAATCATTTTATTTGCTTGTTTATTTTCTTTGAAAAATATTTCAATAACTATACCTAAAACAATTATTATACTACCAAATATTTTTTTAAGACTCATGTGTTCATCTAAAAATAAATATCCAATAACCATTGCGGCAATAACTTCAGTATTTTCTAATACACCATATGATGATAAAGGCATATTATTATATGAATAAAAATATAGTAAATTAGCAATATATGATAAAATTATAAATACAGAAATTAAATATAAAATAGTTTTTAATGTAGGTAATTCAAACTTATATGGTAAAGATGATGTAAATAATAAAGAACCAATTGTTAATATTGAAAATATTATAAATGGTATCAATACTAATATCATTAGTTGAATATTTTGATTTAGGAAGGATTCTTTATCAATATTTTTTGGAATAGCTAAATTTAATTTAACATATATATATGAATAAGTTATAACACTTATAATAATAGCTATAGAACCTAAAATTAAATTATTTGTATTTATTGATGTTTTACTAAAAACAACCATAATTATTCCAATAAATGAAATTAGAAATCCAATAATTTGCCCAAAATTTATTCCTATATTGTTAAAATATCTATCCATTAATGTCATTACAAATGGAGTGATCATAAAAATTGGTATTCCTATTGATACAGGAACTAAGTTGAAACCATAGTAAAATGATATATAATATATTGTTGAGACAATACCAATTAAAACACCCATTTTATTTGAAAAATATTGTGTAATATCATAATCATTGTATTTTTTATAATTGTAATAATAAATAACCATTAAGGATGGTATCAATGTAGCAAATGTACATATAAGTAATTTTATTAGGATATTGATATCATATTTTTTTATAAAAACAGGTATTATTGTAAAAAAAACAGCACCTATTATTTCTGAAATGTATGGTAAAATGTTCATATATAATATAATAATATAATTATTAGTATTTTATAATTATTAGTATTTTATAATTATTAGTAATTCATATTTTTTGTAAATATATACAATTTCCAATCACATACAAATCTTTAGACAAATGTATCTTTTGATTTGAATATTTATTATATTTGTCTATAAAATTTACAATTGATCTATTAGAAATCATTGGGATTTCAAAATATTCAATAATTTTGTAAAATACTTTTTTCCAATAATAAAATCCTTGAAATTCATTCTCCTCAAAAATAACATATCCATCTCCATATTTCATCCCATTATTTTCAATTGATTTTTCAGCAATTTGATATATCTCCTGATACTGTACTGCCATGTTTATCAATCCATCTAAAATATTAGGATCAAACTCTTTAATTGATGGAATTAATTGATCCCGCATTTTTCCACGATCTGACCAATCTGGTGTGCTATCATAAACAAAAGGTATTCCATTTTTAATAGCTAAATCCACTATGGTAGATTTACTGGTTTGTAATAAAGGTCTTAAAATAGTCACACCATTTTCTTCAGATTCGTCTTTCATACCAAGTAAATTATCATAATGAATCCTTTTTTTGATATTAGAAAAAATATTCTCTATTGTATCATCCTTATTATGTCCCAATACTACCGCGTATCCTTCAAAATCTTTGTAAGCATTAAATCGTATTTGACGTGTAATATCTTCATAAAAATCACGGTCAAAACTGCGGTCTCGTTTGATTTCTGTAATATGACGCACATACAATTTAATACCTAATACATGACAATAATGACGACAAACTTCCTCCTCTTCATCTGCGCTTTCACGATTACCATAATTAATATGAACTGCTATTAAATTCATTTCTGATTGGTGTTGTTTTTTCTGTCTTAATTGATGTAATAATTTAAGACATATCATTGAATCTACACCACCAGATAAAGAAACAATTATATTATTGTAATTATTGTAATTAATATGAATCTTATGATTTATTGGTTGAATGTTTTCCATTCCAGACGCAGATCTTGGATCAAATATTTTTGAATTTAAACTTTGATACCGTGGCTTTGCCTCTACAGTTTTCTTTAATTTAATTAAAGAATTGAGTGTTGCTTGGTAAAATCGGCGATATTCAGGTGTATCATCGCTCAATCTCCATTGTAAAATTAATGGAATAATTTTTTCCTCAATAATTTCAGCATTAAATGTATGACGCAATGGCATTAAAAAAAAACATCTTTCAATAGGAGAATATTGTTCAATATCATCTATATTTTCTTGAACTAAATGCAATGCCAACGCATCATATGGTTCTGTGCTTTCGATTAAATTTTGTCTCTTTAAGTGCCGTGTTAGTTGGTCATAAATTAGAATTTGTTCTAAAATAGGTAAATTATCTGTATTAGAATTTGATAAAATTAAATAACCGAACATATCAGCAATCATTTTATCATCGTATGTAGTGGCATTAAACCATAATTCAGGTTTTGATAGAAAAAATTTTGTAAATTTGTCCATAATGTATAGATAAATATTAAATAAGTAAATATTATAAATTCAATTTTTATTTATAAATTTAGATAAAAATTATAAAATTTTATATTGTATATATATATAATGTCAGCAATTGAAACATATAATGAAAAAGTATTACTTGTTAATAATTTAGAAAAAAATATAGCAGATATGAATAATAATATAAATTCAGTGCAACAAAATATAACAAATATGGAACAACTTATTACAACAACAATATCTGAAAAAACAGTAATGGATAACGAATTATTAGCAGAGCAAAGTAATTTACCAAATAATGTTGAAACATATAATGCTAAATTAATAGAATGTAATAATTGTGATAGCAGATTAAATAATTTAAATTATACTAAAAATTTTATGGAAAATAATTTAAATAATTTGAATGAAACATTCGCAACATTAAATGCAAATAAAGCAACTGCAGATGCGGAATTATCAGATGCATTAGCAGCTTTATAATATACTAAAAGTATAATAATTTAATTACGTATATTTTATTATTTTATATTATGGAAAATATAATTATAAATAATATATATAATATATATATTATGCCTATTCAAACAATTGTTGGTAATAAGATAGAAACAACTGAAATGGAAAATACTTCATCTGATACAATAGATATAAAAGATAGTTTTGATATGAATAATCATGATATTTTATCTGTAAATAATATAAATACATCTAATATAAATTTATCTACAATAAATGGTGTTGCGTATTCAAGTAATCAAACTTCTGCCAGTTATGGAAAATATTCTCAAATAAATGGTGATGTTATAATCCATGGTGATAATACAAGTTCTACAACTGCTAAATCTATTATATCTGGTACAGGAGTAGGTAGTTTAGATTTTTCATTAAGTGAATTAAGTATTGGTAGTTCATATCATATTAAAATTGCTGGTAGTATTACAACAAAAAATCGAAGAAAAATAAATATATCTTGTTATTTAGGAACTACAATTATATACTCTACATCAATTGATACTGATAATATAACAATAGAAAAATTGGATGGTGATAATTATGCTTATGAATCTGAAATAGATTTTACTATTCATTCATCTGGTTCGAATGGTAAAATTTATTCAAATGGACAATTATTATATACTAAAGGAACATCTCAAAATAATCTAAGGGGAAACTCTTCTGAAAAAACAGTTAATGGTATAGACTTAACGAATAATTTATTATTAGATATAAAAATTTACTGGGATGATTCTGCAGATTCAGACGAATCTTTAACAAATAAAATGGTAAGAATTACAAAAATGTTTTAATTTATAAATAAATATTTTATAATATACTAAAAGTATAATAATTTAATTACGTATATTTTATTATTTTATATTATGGAAAATATAATATAAAATATGACTACAATTATTTTAAATAATAAAGAATATCTTATTAATAAAACTGATATGCCTATTGAAAATTATAAAAATTTTAATAAATTAATTATTAGACCACAAATAGGTATTTTAGAAAAAGAAATTGGTTTATTAAATGATTTAGCAGAATTATTTAATTATGATATTATTAATTTAGGTATCAGACACGGAGGATATGTTTTATTAGAAACCAATGTTAAAAATAAATTAATTTTAGATAGGAATATTAATTCAAATGATTTACATAATTTTAAAAAAAATATGTATAAGCATAAAAAAAATATAAATATTGTTGATAATATTATTGATAATATATTTGATAAAGATAAAATTTATTTATTAAGAATTGATTATACAAATATTACTTTTAGTGATGAAGAATATTTTAAAATTATTAAGAATAATAATGTTATAATAGTAGGTAATAATAAATTTACATTAAAAAATTTAGATAAATATATTGATAATTATCATATTTATCAAGTAGAAAATAGCGATATAATTTTATATATTCCATATAAATTAAATAATAAATTTATAGAAAGTTTTAAATATTATTTTACAGATGACGGTAAATTTGTATATGATAATTTAATAAATTTATGTATTATGGTTAAAAATGCCGGAAATGATTTTCGTCATGTATTAGAAAAAAATTTACCGTTTGTAGATAGATGGACTTTTTTAGATACCGGTTCAACTGATAATACAATTAAAATTATCAAAGATGTGATGAAAAATAAAAAAGGGAATTTATATTGCGAACCTTTTATTAATTTCCGCGATAGCAGAAATAGATGTTTAGATTTAGCCGGACAAGTATGTAAATTTAATATTATGTTAGATGATACATACACTTTACAAGGAAATGTTCGTGATTTTTTATCATATTTACGATGTGATCAATTTGCTACTTCATATAATATTTTTATTAAAAGTAATGAGATTACATATGGATCTAATAGAATTATCAGAACTGAAGATAAATTAAGATATATGTATAAAATACACGAAATTATTCAAGAGAAGAATAATAAATTAGTTGTTCAAATACCTTTTGAACAAATGTGGATTCACGATTATACTAATAGTTATATGAATGAGAGAACCAAAAATAGAAAAGAAAAAGATATTGAATTATTAGAAGATGAAATAACAGAAAATCCCGACATTCCAAGACATTTATACTATTTAGCACAAACTTATAGAGATATTAGATTATGGGATAAAGCTGTAGAGTATTATCAAAAAAGAGTTGAACATCCAGTTGAAGGATATAGGGAAGAGATAACAGATTCATATTTATTAATAGCATTTTATGGTCATACTAAGTTAGAATGGGAATGGACTAAATGTGAAAAAATATATTTAAAATGTTTTAATTATGATCCCGGTAGACCGGATGCTCTATATTTTATTGGTAAATATTATATTGGTTATGATAATTATTTAGCATATCAATATTTAAAAAGAGGGTTTGAAATAGAGATACCAGCTGATGTAACTTCTAATTTACGACCTGATTTATATAATAAATTTTTACCCGAATCATTAATACCTTTGTGTTTTCAGTTTAAAGATTATCAATTAGGTTGGAAGGCTTGTAATAGATTATTAAATTATGTAAGAGAAATTAATGATCCCATTATGGTTTCTTATTATAATATTTTCAAATTAATGAATCAAAATAGAAAAATGTTTAGAAATGTTGGTCAGAAATCTATATTAACTTTTGTAGCTAATGGTGGATTCAACAAATGGCAAGGTAGTACTTTAAATAAAGATGGAGTTGGTGGTTCAGAAACTTATATTATAGAAATGTCTCGGAATATTGCAAAGATTACCAACTTTGATGTCTATGTATTTTGTAATTGCGAGGAAGAAGAGTTATTTGAAGGTGTTCAATATAAAAAGTTGGAAACATATATAGAATTTATTAATTCCAATAAAGTTGAAACGTGTATTATTAATCGTTTTTCAGAATATATTCACGTATCTTTAGCGAACGAAATTGACAATATCTATTTAGTTGTTCATGATTTATTACCTTCCGGAAATATTATACCCACAGATGAAAGATTACGAGCCATTTTTTGTATGAGTGAATGGCATAAATCATTCTTTTTACAAACATTTCCGATGTTAGAACACAAAGTTAAGGTATTTCCTAATGGTATCAACTTACACGATTATCAATTTAATCAATCCGACCAAAATAAAAAACTCAATTCATTTATCTATTCATCATTTCCCAATCGTGGTTTAATCAATTTATTGAAAATGTTTCCCAAAATACGTGAAAGATTACCAGATGCTACTTTGGATGTGTTTTGTGATACTAAAAATAACTTTGTACAATCTGTTGCCAAAGATGAGATGGATGAGATTGAAATATTATTGGAAGAACAGAAAGAGTTTGTCTTTAATCACGGATGGGTAAGAAAAGAGGAACTACAGAAATATTGGCAACAAGCTGAATTTTGGTTATACCCTTGCACATTTATGGAAACTTTCTGTATTACTGCTTTAGAAGCTGCGGCAAGTCGAACACTTGTTATCACTAATAATTTAGCAGCTTTACAAAATACAGTTGGAGATAGAGGTTTAGTGGTGGGGGGAGACTCAATAGATAGTGCAAGAAGTGAGAAATGGCAAGATGATGTGATAGAACAGTTAATAGAATTGATAGAAGATAAGAGTAAAATGGATGAATTATTGGATAGAAATCAGGAGTGGTCAAAAGGATATGATTGGTCAAAATTAGGAGAGAGAATGGTGGATGAATATTTAGGGCATAGGATAGATAGTAGTGTAGAAAATATTGAAAAAACATTATCTGTTCAAGATTTTGAAAGTATAAATAGTATAGATAGAATAGATAGAATAGCGTTGTATCACAATACTAAAATACATCATGAAATGTTAGGATATTTAATTGAATATTGTAATTCATATAACTATGAGATAGATATATATTTAATTTTTGATGATGAAAATACTCAAAATTGGGTAAACTATTATAATAATTTTTCAAAAAATAGAATTAAATGGATCAATAGTTTAAAAATATTAGATGATATAGAATATAATGTTATATTTTTAATCACAGATGATAATGATTATTTTTCAAATATAGATCAAAAATATTATCACAAAATAATATCTATAGATCATTTCTATCTTAATAGAAGACCTGAAATAAAACATCATATATGTGTTAGACAATTTTTTAATAGACATGAAATACCATATGCAATTCCAACTTATAATATTATTTTACCTGAAGAGAAGAAGTTATTATTAAAAAATGTATCAAGAATCCAAGTATTATTTATTGGAAAATTTAATATTCCTTCTTCATTAACATTTCAATTTTTTGACAACTTTGATAATATTGATTTTCACATAGTTAGAAACAACGAAGATGATGTATTTTTTGAATTATTGGTAAAAAGACCAAATATATATTTCCATTCATATATGAGTACCGAAGATTTAATTAGTTTAATGAAAAAATCACATTATATATTTTTAATGCCTGCTTATGTTGAAGGATATCCACAACATAAATTGAGTTCATTAATATCATTATCATACTCTACCCTGTGTCAATTAATAGTACCAGAAATGTGGAATAAACATTTAAGGTTAAAATCTGTTGTTAAATATTGTGATTATAAATATTTGAGACCAAATATGGATATAAAATTAGATGTATCAAATTTTGATTCAGTCATTGATAATATATATCAAGAAAGATGTGAATTAATTGAACATAATAAGAATGTATTGGATAATATGATAGGTATTGTGTCTCAAAAAAATAATACATCGTGGTTTTCTCAATGTTGCAAAGTGTTGAAATTACAAAAACCACGTATTTTTGTAGAAACAGGTACATATTTAGGGGAAGGTATAGAAAATGTTTTATTTGATTTTGATGAAATTCATAGTATTGAATTAAATTCTAAATTTGTTAATAATGCAAAAAAAAAATTTAAAAATTATTATCATGTTAATATACATCATGGTGATAGTAGTAGTATTTTAGAAACATTAAAAATTAACGAACCAGTTATATTTTATTTAGATGCCCATTATTCTGGAGGAAAAACATCTTTAGGTATAATAGGAGATAATGGTTGTCCACTTTTACGTGAATTATCTATATTAGGTAAAAGAAAATTTAATGATATTATAATAATAGATGACATGAGATTAATGGGGAAAAAGTCATTATCTGGTGTAGAAGGAGATAAAAAATATCCATTAACTGAATTTGATTTTAGACATATTACTATAGAAGGCATTAAAGAAAGTTATGGTAGAAAATGTAAAATATTAAATACAACAGATATAGATAGATTAATTATTTTACCATCAGTCATTAATAAATTAAATTACGCTGAGATGTTAAATTGGTCTTCAGATATTCCTGTTGGAAGTAAAGGAATATTTGAAAGTATGTTGGAAAGATTTAGAGGTAAAGAGTGTAAAATTTTAGAAATTGGAACATATGTTGGTACATCTGTCATTAGTATGTTAAAATATTTACCAGACGCAACAGCAACTGTGATAGATATGTGGAAAAATTATAATGAGAATACTTCATTAAATACATTAGAAGAGAATGGTATTGAGGAGATATTTTATGAAAATGTTAAAAAAGCTGAGATGGATAGCAGAATAGAGATATTGAAAGGTGATTCTAAAGATATTTTGAAAGATTTGATAACAAAAAATAAGAGATATAATTTTATTTATGTGGATGGTTCTCATACATACTTAGATTGTTATAATGATATGGTATCATCTTTGAAATTATTATCTAATAATGGTATTTTAGCAATTGATGATTATTTATGGATGTCAGAAAATAGGGAGGATGAAAAGGATAGACCTTATCACGCAGTGAATGATTTTATAGAGAAATATAGTGATGAGT
>Ga0233411_10000187_pt1 | contig 20804 bp, 20 predicted proteins | sample Na_anoxic_2_MG_FD_179799 | JGI IMG/M metagenome (GOLD analysis project Ga0233411, IMG submission 179799) | Seawater microbial communities from Saanich Inlet, British Columbia, Canada - Na_anoxic_2_MG | ecosystem: Environmental > Aquatic > Marine > Inlet | place: Canada: British Columbia...
ACCTGAAAAAGGCGCCATGGCATACAAGAAACTTGTCTTAAGCGATAAATGTGAGTTTGTTGTAGGCACTTGCTCTTCAGGGGTGTCAAAAGCCGTGATGGACCAAATGGCTCGTTACAAAAAAATCTTTATTTCCACAGGGGCTGCCTCGCCGGCCCTGTCATCCCTCCTGGCTTCAGAAAGGGATAAATACAAGTACTGGTTTAGAATAATGTGTACATCAAAAGATATTTCCAACACCATCCACTCATTTATTTACGATATCCCTTTTAAAAAATTTGGGGCAAAGCGTATTGCCATTCTGGCCGAAAACGCCCTGTGGACAAAAGGTATGGTTAAGGATGCAAAGGCTGACCTAAAGGCACGTGGAATGGAAATCGTGTACGCTGAACCTTTTGATATACAAACCAAGGATTTTACCACCATCATTACGAAAATTATTGATAGCAAAGCAGATTTCATTTATGAGCTTTCTGCCCATGTCGATAGTGCTACTTACATAAAACAATGGCATGACTTGAAAGGGCCAATGATCGGCGGTGACAGTGGTGCTGCTCAATCAGAACGCTATTGGAAGGATTCCAATGGTAAATGTGTGGGCAACACAATAAATGCAATGGGGGGGTGCTTCCCTGTCGCGCAAACACCAAAAACCATTCCATTTTTTAATCATTACAAGGCCACGTTTAAAATTGGTCCCGGCTATGGCAGTGGTTATACATATGATACGATCTACGTACTCAAGAACGCCATTGAGCAGGCAAAATCAACGGACTCTGACATCCTCGTTCCTATTATAGAAAAAACGGACTACTTCGGTGTTTCCGGTCATGTGGAGTTTACCCCTAATCATGACCCTAAGCACTACGGAACAATGCCAATGGTGCAGTGGAGGGCTGGCGGTAAACGTGAGGTCGTTTGGCCCCCAAATCTGGCCACAGCTGAATTTCAGCTGCCGCCGTGGAAATAGGAGACAAACCGGTCAAGGTCTCAAAGGGAACATAGATACGTTCCAATTGCAATGTTCTTTATGACTCGAGTATCCTTGACCGAATACTAAGACATCTGCAGTACAAGTTAATAATCCCGATGTTGCAAAAGAATGAGTGTGTTCTTTACAAATTGCCCGTTTTTTCATAGTGAAGCCGCTAAATTGTTGCTCAACGACAACTTCTCAGCTAATGAGTTGCTGTGATAGCATCAATTGTCGAATTTGGCACTTGCAAGGCAGCATATCTCATCTGTTCAGATCAATCTTAATGCAACATCGGGATTACTTTCCGAAATGAGGCACTATAAAATTTAAAAGGTGGGAGAGCTGACAAATTTGTTGTCAAGCTCTACGGCTTCCAGATGCTGAGCAGAATTTTTGAAAACGGCCAAAGGAAGAAATACATTACTATAAACTGATGGCCAGGGTTTAGCTCCCCAAAAGATAGAAGTTATCGAGAAATACAGGAGAAAAAACATGAACAAAACTCTTGATGGAATCAAAGTCATAGAGTTGGCCCAATATATTTCAGGTCCATATTGCGGGATGCTTTTTGCCGGTCTGGGTGCCAATGTGACGAAAATTGAAGAACCTGGGATTGGAGATATATCAAGGCGGTGTGGCCCGTTCCCTGAAGATATCCCTCATACCGATAAAAGCGGGCTCTTTCACTATTTAAACCGAAATAAGAGAAGCATAACCTTGGATATTAAAAAAGCCACCGGGCGAAAAATACTTTTGGAGCTTCTAAAAAACGCAGATGTGCTTGTCGAAGACATGCCACCTAAATTGGCTGGAAATCTGAAACTTGATTTTCGCCATCTGAGAGAGGTGAACCAAAAACTTATCGTTGTTTCTATCACCCCTTTTGGTCAGACCGGGCCGTATAAAGATTATAAGGCTTACGCAATAAATGCTAGTGGAATAGGTGGAATGAGTTCCATTGTAGGTGAACCGAAAAGGGAGCCATTAACTCCGCCTTTTTCTCTGGGGCATTTCCAAACGGGGATTATTGCGGGAAATGCAACAATGTTTGCATTAATGGCAATAAATAAGACTGGAAAAGGACAGCATATTGATATCTCAGAGGCAGAATCATGGTCTATTTTCCATACGGGGAATGTCGTCTCTGCATTCATTTATGCCGGTCGAAAGAGAAACAGGTCCGGGCACAGAACCTACGGTCCTTATCCCTATACGCTGTTACCATGTAAAGATGGGTACATTTCAATGATTGCTTTGCGCGGGTCGGAATGGAAACGATTTCTCGAGATCGTTGGTGATGGAAAGGTGCCTGAATGGTACTCATCGGATGATAGATTTAAAGATCGATTAAAGGCAGGGTTGGAATATAGCGATGTCCTTGACAGTCTATTGTCTCCATGGTTAATGTCCCATTCGAGAAAGGAAATATTTAACCGCTGTCGGGAAAAACATGTTCCATTTACCCCTGTGAGGAACATGGGTGAAGTCGTGAACTGTGAGCATCTTAATGAGAGGGAATACTTTAAAGAAATAAGGTGTTCTGGAGATAGTCCGTATAAGTGTCCTGGACCTCCTATCAGGTTCTCCGAGAACTTGTGGCATTATAATGAATCGGCACCTTTTCTGTCTGAACACAATCATCAGGTTTTTTGTAAAGATTTAGGTTATCCAGGCGAGCAGTTGGTGCAATTGAGGCGGATGAATATTATATAGGCCGTATAGGTTGATGGCACAACTTTCTAAGATTAGAGAATAATCCATGTTATATGAGAACCTGACTTACCAAAATAAAGACCATATCCTCATGATTCGTCTGCATAAAGTCACAGCCTATCAAACGAGGATAGCGACATTGGCGAATGAACTCTCTGATCTTTGTACCACTGTAACTCAGAATAAGGAGATACACGTGGTCATTATTAACTGGGAACCAGAGGCACCTTCATCAGGGATGGATTTGGGTGAAGAGGTTGTGATCCGTTGGGAGGGCAGAACAAAATCTTGGTCTTTGGCTGCATCCGTTGCCAAACTTGACATACCAATCATCACCGCTATGAATGGATATACAATAGGACAAGACTTGGAATTGGCGTTGGCCTGTGATATAAGAATTGCCTCAGATACATCACATTTTGGGATACCCCATATAAGGGAAGGGCTTATCCCCTGGGACGGAGGAACACAACGTCTATCGCGCTTGGTTGGTAGAGCTAAAGCCCTTGAAATGATTCTCACTGGAGAAATTATCGACGCCAAGGAAGCCCATCGAATCGGCCTTGTTCACAAAGTCGTTGAAAATACTGAGTTAATGAATGTAGCTATGAACATGGCACAGGAGATAGCTTCCAAAGGTCCTATTTCTTTAAGGTATGCGAAAGAAGCGATTCACAAAGGTTTGGATTTGACGCTTAAACAAGGTTTGCGGTTAGAGGCGGATCTTTATTTCTTACTTCATACGACCAAGGATCGCACGGAAGGTATCAAGGCATTTCAGGGAAAGAGAAGCCCTAAATTTAAGGGAAGATAAGTGTGGTTTTACCAAGAGAATTCTGATGAGTGGATTTGAGACCTTGCTTTATGAAAAGGTAGATTCGACAGCCTATGTCACTCTTAATCGACCGCAGGCACTGAACGTTTATAATATCCGGATGAGAGATGATTTGTATGAAGTTCTGACTGCTATCAGGAATGACAGCGAAGTTCGAGTAGCCATCTTCAAAGGGGCGGGAGAAAAAGCCTTTTGTGCGGGGGCGGATCTGAGCGAGTTTTTGACCGCGCCTTCACCGGTGGTTGCTCGTCAGGTTCGTTTTGATCGTGACGTGTGGGGGCTTTTCCTGAGTATACCGCAGCCTCTTATCGCGGCTGTCCATGGGTATGTTCTGGGTTCAGGGATTGAAATAGCGCTGTGTTGCGACATAAGAATCGCCTCAGAGGATGCCCGATTTGGCTTGCCCGAAGTTGGGTTGGGTATCATTCCAGCCGCTGGCGGCACCCAGACCCTTCCACGCATTGTGGGACGGGGCAAGGCCCTTGAAATGCTCCTGACCAGCCGCTGGATTGATGCGCAAGAAGCACACCAAATCCAACTAATCAATAGCGTGGTACCCCGGGAAAAACTCCTTGAGAGTGCCAAAGAAATGGCAGAAAAGATCGCCTCCCATGATCCAGGTGCTATCCGTTCTGCCAAACAAGCGGTGGTCCGTGGACTGGAATTGCCTCTAACAGAGGGGCTCAGTTTGGAGAAAATGCTTGCCTCTCAATTGCGCGCAATGGCGGATGACAAGAAAGCGATTCAGGGAGAGGAATAAGCGTAAAAAAAAGAAGGTGAAAGAATGAACACAAACGATTTTTTAAGCATTGCAACGGCCATCTGCCCGGATAGGGATTTCTTGGTCTTTGAAGGTCAACGGCAGTCGTTTGCTGAGACGAATGCGCGGGTGAACAGACTGGCCCATGCTTTAAGAAAACTCAGCGTACAGCAAGGCGATCGAATCGGCATGCTGCAGGTAAACTGTCCTCAGTACGTGGAAGCCTATTTTGCCGCAGCCAAGCTGGGAGCCATCTTTGTGCCACTAAATTTCAGGGCTAAGGCAGATGAACTCTCCTATATGATTGGCAATGCCGAGATCTCGGTACTATTTGTAGGTACTCGTTATTTAGATATGGTGGATGACATGCTGCCCAAATTTTCCACGGTTACGGCGTGTATCTGTGTGGATGATAAACGTGATGAAAAGCTATTTTATGAAGATTTACTCGAATCTGAGAGCCCAGATGAAGTTACAAGTGAAATTGATGATGATGACATAACGATCCTGATGTATACAGCAGGTACGACAGGCAGGCCCAAAGGTGTTCCGCTGAAGCACAGCGGCTTTGTTTCTTATGTACTGGAGAATGTGGAACCGGCCAACCCGGAGTTTGAGGAGGGGAACCTTTTGACTGTGCCCCTTTACCATGTGGCGGGCATGCAAGCGATGCTGGCGGGGGTCTATGGCGGAAGGACCCTGGTGCTCATGCGGCAGTTTGAAGTGAAAGAGTGGATGAAGACCATACAGGATGAAGGGGCCTCCCGAGCGATGCTGGTTCCGACCATGTTGAAGTGGGTCGTTGATGATCCCGATTTTCAAAAATACGATCTATCAAGTCTGAAGGTCATAACATACGGGGCAGCCCCCATGCCTTTCGAGGTCATCAAAAAGGCCATCCAGGAACTGCCCTGGGTGCGGTTTATAAATGCCTTTGGACAGACTGAAACCGCTTCAACTATCACCACTTTGGGGCCTGAAGATCATGTTCTTGAAGGAACGGATGAAGAGATAGATAAGAAGCTAAAGCGACTTACATCCTCTATTGGAAGACCCCTGCCTGATGTGGAAGTGAAGATCGTCGATGAGAAGGGTGATCCTTTACCTCCCAATGAGGTAGGTGAAATTCTGGCTAAAGGACCCAGGATCATGACCGGATACTGGGGAGATGAGGAAAAGACCGCACAGGTTATTACCCCGGATGGCTGGCTGAGGACGGGGGATAAGGGGTCAATGGATGAAGAGGGTTATATTTACCTGGCCGGTCGAGGTGATGATATGATCATACGGGGGGGTGAGAATATTTCTCCAGAGGAGATTGAAAACGCCCTTCATTCTTATCCAAAGATTGAAGAAGCCGCTGTTATTGGAATTCCTGACCCAGAATGGGGACAGGAGCCGAGGGCGGTTGTGGTGCTTAAGAAAGGAGAGGCAGCCACGGCAGAAGAGATTATGGAATACTGCCGATCAAGGCTTGCGGGTTTCAAGCGGCCAAGGTCAATTATCTTTGTTGATGCTTTGCCGCGCAATGCGATGGGAAAGGTTCTTAAGAAGGAACTTCGAGAAAAGTTAGGTAATTGAGATGAAAGGCAAAGGGCGAAAAAAGCGATATTATTGGAGGAAAGTATAGAATGGCAAATGAAGTAGGGAAAAGATACGTATGTAAGAAATGCGGCGCAGAGTTCATTGTGACCCGTGGCGGGAAAGGGGAATTAAACTGCTGCGGGCAAAAAATGGAACTCAAGAAATAGCTTTTTGATCAGTCATGCGGGTTTGTTTTGGATAATTGAATGGAGGTGACCATTAATGGCTCAGTTAGGTAAACGGTATCGGTGTGAGGCATGCGGTACTGAAATTTTGTGCACGAAAGCGGGCGACGGAAATCCTGTATGCTGCGAAAAGGAGATGCAAATTCAGGAGCCTAAGCCTTTGCCTTCTTCTGATTGATATGAGACTTTTTTGTTCTTGAATATGTCTACGGGTATTTTTTTTCATTATCAGCGAGGGAAGAGACTCAAGGATTTTCCACAAGCCCTCAATGGTATCCTAAACAGGGGGGATGTGTTTTTTTATGACGCATTTTATCCATCGAAACCCGCATCCCCTTTCGATTTAGAATCGATCCCTATAAACATTCTCCATGAGGTACACACACCTGAAATGGTGCAGCGTGTAAGGGCAACTGGAGACTATGAGGGAGCTCTTTACTCAGCAGCAGGGACCGTCGCTGCAGCCAAACGGATCTTCAAAGGGGAGATCACCAATGCATTTGTATTTACAGGGTACGGGGATCACCATGCTGGAAGCGATTTCTTTGGTGGAGGGTGTTATTTTAACAGCGTAGCCATCGCCATCCATGAACTGCAAGAGAACTTTGGCGTAAAGCGGTTCGCCATTATTGATACGGATGCTCACCATGGAGATGGAACGTGGGAGCTGTTTGAAGACAGCCCCGGGATACTCTATATTTGTCTTTGCTCTGGGGAATCACAAGAGCGCACCTCAAATGTCAACGTACACGTACCGTCCAGGATTGATGACGACGACTACCTTGCCCTTGCAAAAGATGCTTTAAAAAAGTGGGTCAGACCATTTATTCCTGAAATCATTTTTTGGAATTGGGGTTACGATGGAACGGTCGGGGAATATGGTGATATAGGTCTGACCCCAGAGTTACATACCCTGCTGGCCTCGGAGATCAAAAAATTGGCCGGGGAGATTTGTAGTGGCCGACTTATCGTTGTTTTGTGTGGTGGAAGCCGAAGAGATCTCGCCAGGTTAACCATTCCCTCCATAATTGCCACTCTTGCCGATTGACTTTTACGGTCTTTTTCGGCTAATTTTCTAAATATACAGGTATTTTACAGAGTGCTCGCCACGATGAACATACCAAAGGACAAGTATATTCGAGTAAACCAGCTAAGATTACACTATCTGGACTGGGGAAAGGGTGGAGATAAAACACTTTTACTCCTCCATGGTTTTATGTCTCATGCTCACATGTGGGATAACCTGGCAACAGAGCTGAGTGCCCGTTATCATGTGTTAGCCCTGGATCAGAGGGGTCATGGAGACAGTGAATGGTCAAAGGAAGCCTATTACAGCATTGATAGCCACTTTTCGGATATAAGTATCTTCATCGAATCACTCAGATTAGAAAAAGTCATTATCCTTGGTCATTCAATGGGTGGTAGAAATGCCCTGTTTTATGCAGCTTGCGCCCCGGAAAAAGTGGAACGACTGATCCTGGTAGATGCCCGTCTTGGAAACAACCAGGATGCCTCTAAGGCCTTAAGACGGCAGCTGGCTTCTCTGCCCCTGAAGGCGAAGACCATGGATGAGGTGACAGAAGCTATCAGAAGTCTATACCCCTATCTCAGTATTGAAATGTGCAGACATATTGCCAAGTATGGTTACAGGCAGTCACAGGATGGCTGGTTCATTCCAAAATATGATACCAAAATGAGCAGCCAGCTCGAAAAGTCGGAATATACCACCGAGGAACTTTGGGGAATGACAAAAAACGTAACCTGCCCGACGCTGATTATCACGGGAAAAGAAAGCCCCTTTGTCTCCCTGGAAGAGGCCCAAAGGATCTGTATGGCTTTACCCAGAACCACATTTAAAGAGATTCCCGGGGCAACCCACATGCCGGCCCAGGAAAACCCGAAAGCCTTTAAAAAGGTGGTCTTAGATTACCTTGATGGACATTGAGGTTATGATCATCGAGCCATGGATGAAGAACCGTTTGATTTAGAATTGGAAGCTTTTCGTGCTTCAGGGGTTGGTGACCGGTATATTGCGCACTATCAACATCTGTTTAATGAATTGCAACGCACACTCTTGGATCAGGTAATTCTTTCAGATGACCCCTTCATGAGAGCCAAACAGGTATTTGACTGGCTTTGGCAGGAGAAACCGAATCGTTATCAACCGAAAAGTCATTACAAATTAAGTGATATGATTGAAACTCAACTGAGCAAAGAAAACCGAGCGGTTGGGAACTGTCTTGGGCTCACAATTCTTTACAACTGTTTCTTAAGAAGAATAGGGGTACACGTCAAGGCATTACAGTTGGAATATGCGTTTGGTATTGACCCGCACGTCCTCAGCTTACTTCCAGGGGGTTATAGCGATCTCCACATTGAGAATATACTTAAGCAAGGTTTTGACTACAAGGGTCATCTCAACAATCCTTCCGGAACAAAATGGGGGGATAGGGAAATTGTAGCAGACATTTACCATAGTGTTGGCAATCAGTTATTTGAGAAGGGCGACCTTATGGGAGCTTTGAGAAATTACGAAAAGGCTGTCAGCCTAAATCCTGATTATGAAAAAGCCCTTCTCAATAAGGCGATCCTTGTGGACAAATTGTCGAGGAATTCGAGGTAGGGGAAGCCGATGAAAAAAACAAAATTCTGCAATCTTTTGGGTATCCAATATCCGATTCTCCAGGGCGGCATGCTCTGGCTTGCCAATGCAGAACTCGCAGCAGCCGTTTCCAATGCCGGTGCCCTAGGTGTCATAAGCCCTTATGCGGGAATGAAGCGGCATGGCGATGGGTTAGAAAACCTCGTGGAGCAGATAAAAAATATCAGAGATTTGACAGATAAACCCTTTGGTGTCAATATCCCTCTGGATCTGGACCAGAGCGGGCTCCTTATCAATGTTCTATTGCAACAAGACGTGGAGATTGCAATAACGGCAGCAGGAAGCCCCGCCCTTTACACTGAACTCCTCAAAAAAGCAGAAATGAAAATTCTTCATGTTATCAGCTCCGTAAGCCAAGGCCGGTTTGCAGAATCATGTGGTGTGGATGGTGTCATTTCGGAGGGGATTGAGGCCGCAGCCCACAACGGATTGGACGAGCTGCCGCTTTTTTCCCTGATTCCCCAGGTAGTCGAGGCGCTGTCCATCCCTGTCATTGCCGCAGGGGGCCTCGTTGATGGAAGAGGGGTTGTGGCTGCCATGGCACTGGGGGCTGAGGGGGTGCAGTTGGGAACACGATTCGTTGCCGTCGATGAGAACCCGGCCCATCCAAACTACAAAAAGGCCATATTGGAGGCCGAAGATACAGATACGGTCATTACCTGTAGAAGCCTCCTGCCCACAAGGAATCTGAAAACAGACTTCTCCAGACGTCTGTTGGAATTGGAGCAATCAGGAGCTTCCGCAGAGGACCTCAGAGATTTTCTTGGCTACCGACGGACGAGGAAAAGTCAGTTGGAGGGCGATCTGGATCAAGGCGAGACATTTGCCGGTTCCTCGGCGGGATTAATAAAAGAGATCGTTCCTGCCGCCAGAGTGATCCAAGACCTGGTGAAAGGATACGAGAAGGTCATGGCCAACCTGATGAGCAGTTAAGGCAACATGGGGATGTGAATTCGGCGATGGAGTGAAGCGTTGCGCATCGAGGAGAAAGAGCGAGGGTTATTAAGCGGTCTACGAGTGCTGGATCTGGCTGACGAAAAAGCCGGATTTTGCTCGAAGCTATTGGCCGATATGGGTGCACGGGTTATCAAGATAGAGAAGCCAGGTGGTGATCCTTCCCGAAATATAGGCCCCTTCAGTGAGGGTTCTTTAAAATCCAAAACCAGTCTCTCCTTTTTTTATAACAACACGAATAAACTCGGGATCACCCTTGATATAGAGCAAAGGGAGGGCAAATCCCTTTTTCTCAGACTTGTAAAGGAAACCGATGTGATCGTCGAGACCTTCCCCCCAGGCTACCTCGAACAAATAGACCTTGATTTCAAGGTGCTTAAGAAGACAAACCCGGAAATTATTCTTGTATCGGTGACCGGCTTTGGGCAGACCGGGCCAAGGCGGGATGACAAGTCCTGCGACCTTGTGGCTTCTGCCTATGGCGGGCAGATGTATGTCTCCGGCTCCCCTTCGAGGCCCCCGCTTAAGGCTTTTGGAGAGCAATCCTGTTTTGCGGCGTCTTTATTCGCAGCGACAGGGGTACTGTTGGCATTAAGGAAGCGGGCCAAAACCGGAGAAGGTAAACACATCGATATTTCACTTCAAGAATCGGTGACGGCGACCCTGGAACATGTAATGGTGCGGTATTTTTCAGAAAGAGTCCTTCCCCGAAGACAGGGGAGTCTTCACTGGAATGATGTATTCACTGTTTTGCCATGCAAAGATGGCTTCATTCATTTGACGCTTTTTCAGCAATGGGAAACATTGATAGAGTGGATGGACTCCGAGGGAATGGCCGAAGATCTGAAGGATGAAAAATGGCTGAATGAAGACTACCGGCAGGCAAATGTCGCCCATGTCATAAAAATTCTATCCCGATGGACGAAAACCCATCAGGTTAATGAGCTCTTTGAGCAGGGGCAACTTATGCGGTTTCCTTGGGCGCCGGTTCAGTCTCCAGGGGAAGTACTGAGGAGCCCCCAATTAAAGGAGCGTAACTTCTTTGTTGATCTGAATCATCCAGAAATGGGCAGCGTTTTGAAATGCCCTGGCGTACCGTATAGATTTAGTCGTGGACTCATTCCTAAAAAGAAATCTGCACCGTCAACGGGGGCAGATAATGAAATGATCTACAAGAACGAGTTGGGAATATCAGAGGAAGAACTGAGCCGACTTATCTCCAAACATATAATTTAGAAAAAACAATGGAAAACGGTATCCTTAAAGGAACGAGAGTTTTGGATCTTACAAGAGTATTGGCTGGGCCTTATTCCACAAGGATTCTGGCTGACTTTGGCGCCGAGATCATCAAGGTACAATCGAAGAAGACAGCCACAGGGGCTGAGTCAAACACCGCACCCTATTTTTGCGCCTGGAATCGAAACAAAAGTAGTATCACCTTGGACCTGAGCCGTCTTGAAGCAAGGGAATTATTCCTGAAACTTGTAAAAATCAGCGATGTGGTGGTGGAAAACTTCTCACCCCGTGTCATGACCAACTGGGATTTGAATTATGACAGGCTGAAAGAGGTAAACGCAGAACTCATCATGTTGAGCATGTCAGGGATGGGTCAGACCGGAAAATGGAAGGATTTCGTGGCTTTTGGGCCTACGCTGCAGTCCCTCGGTGGACTCACTTATCTCACATCTTATTCTCAGGATGAACCTACGGGTTTGGGATACGCGTATGCAGATCTGGTTTCCGGTCTCTACGGTGTCATTGCTATTTTAGCAGCCTTGGAATATCGGGACAAAACGGGGCATGGACAATACATCGATCTATCGGAGTATGAAGCTGTGTGCACCACGCTCGGGCCAACCCTCATGGATGCACTCACTAATCAGAATGAGGTCTTACCAAAAGGTAACGCCGCGGGCCATATCCCCGCGGCGCCATATGGTTGTTATAAATGTTTGGGGGAAGATCGGTGGTGTGTCATTGCTGTCTTTAGCGATGAGGAATGGAACGACCTATGTTCCGTCATGGATAATCCAACTTGGGCAATGGAAGATAGGTTCTCAACACCAACGAAAAGGAAGATAAATGAAGCGGAGCTGGATACCCGCATAGAAAAATGGACAAGCAAACAGACTGCTGAAGAAGTTGCAAAATTGCTTCAAGAGGCGGAAATTTCGTCGGGTGTCGTTCAAGATGCAGAGGATCTGTCCAATGACCCACAACTTTTGGCGAGAGATTTTTTTGTGGAGCTAAAACACCCAATCCTTGGAACGACTACGACCGATAAGAATCCTATCAAGTTTAGAGGAAGCAAACAGGAATCCTTGAGGGCTTCGCCGTTACTGGGAGAAGCCAATCATTATGTCTTTCAAGAATTGCTCGGTCTATCAGAGAATGACATACGCTCCTATAGGAAAAAGGGGATTATCGCTTAATTACCTTTATCCCATACCACCTCCCCGTTAATAATGGTCGTCTCCACCCGCAGGTCCTTCACCTTATCAGGGGGACTTTTGAAGGGATCACCACTTAAGATTACCAGGTCGGCCAGCTTCCCAGGTGTGATGGTTCCCTTTATCCCCTCCTCAAAAGTGGCCTCTGCCCCATATTCCGTGTACATCCGCAACGCATCAATGGCGGATAACACCTCTTTTTGAGTGACCTTTTTTCCGGTTTCCGACTTCCTGGTCATGGCAGCATAGAGACCGATCAAAGGATTATTGGGTGCAAAAGGGCTATCCGAACTCCCCACAATTCTGACCCCAGTCCTTACAAGAGACCCGAAAGGATACAAATGCTTTAGCTGCTCATTCTCAACGGTTTCGAGGTATCGGTCGCCATTGCAATACAGAAAAGGGGGTTGGGTAACGACCCTAATGCCAAGAGTGGCAATACGTTTTGAAAGAGACGGGGGGCAAACAGAGCAATGTTCAATGCGGTGCCTGTGATCTGTTCTGGGGATGTGCTTAAGGGCATTTTCAATTGCAGAACATGCGGATTCTATTGCTATCTCCTCAATAGCATGAATGACCACTTGCATTCCTGATTTATGGATTCTGAGAACCAATTCGTTAAGTTCCGCTTGTGGTGGATGAAGTCTTCCAGTCGTTTCATCCAGTATGATTTTGACCCCGTTTACTCTGAGCTGACTTGGGTCCAATGGAGATGAGAAGCTCTCTACCCTGTTTTCCTCGAAGCTTTCGATACCCAGCATCATGTTTACGCGTGGATTCAGTAGCCCCCTTTTCTTCCATGATTTGAAAAGGCTCCACTCCTCCATATCATTTTGGGAGGAGGCGTCATGGACGGATGTAATCCCATTTGAGATGAACTCCCGATCTGCCATTCTAATCCCCTTTTCTAAGTCATTACTCTTTATGGGGGGTATTCTATCGGAAAGATAATTGCCCATCTCATAGAGCAATCCGGTGGGCATACCGGTATCAAGATTCCGCTCGATAATCCCGCCAGGAGGATCAGGGGTTTCCATGACAATGCCCACCATCTTTAGTGCAAGACTGTTCAAGACGTGGGCATGACCGGAGCGATGGGTGAGTTTTACAGGATGATTTGGCGCAGCTTTGTCCAAATCCCAACGGTTTGGATGACGCTTTTCAGCGAGATAGAATTCATTATAGCCTTTTCCGCGGATCCAACTTGTCTCGGGGGCATCCTGGGTGAAGCTCAGTAACTTTGATTGAATGTCCGCTATTGATTGGGTTCCGAGGCGGGGATTCAAATTTAAGGTCACGAGACTCTCGGCAAAGGAAAACAAGTGGAGGTGGGCATCAATGAACCCGGGTAAAACTGTTTTGCCATCGCAGTCGATGGTTTTAACTTTACCGTCGCCAGGTAGCGTTAATTTATGTTTGTCTCCCACACCTACTATTCTGCCATCCGCAATTGCCGTCCAACCGGCTTTTGGTCGAAAGCGATCAAGGGTTATGACATTGGCATTTACTAATAAGAGTCCTGAGTTATATTGCTCATTATTTACATCCACGAAATAAATGTAACATAGTTAATCACTCTTGTCCAAAAACGGTTTTAGCAAAAACTGATTGAATTTGTCCGCGAGAATCGTCTTTTCAGAACAATGCCTCCCGACGAGCAACCGGGGTTGTTTTTGTACGATGTGACCAGTAGCTATCTGGAAGGCACACAGAATGAACTTGCTGCGTTTGGATACAATCGTGACGGCAAGAAAGGTAAGCGACAAATTGTAATTGGTCTTTTGTGTAACGAGGATGGCAAACCTCTGTCCATTGAGGTTTTTACAGGCAACACTCAAGACCCGAAAACCCTGGCTTCCCGGATTGATAAAGTAGCGAAACGTTTTGGCGGAACATCCTGCAGCCTCTGTCTACACCTTCTCATATGTCTCCGCTCTTCATTCTGGTATTCCCCTTGTCCTCAAAATTCCAATTCAGCATAATACCATATATTGTAGCTAAATTTTCTTTGACACACAAGATAAAATTTTCTATCATCACTCTATAAAAAAATTTGTCTATCAATGAGCCTGATCCCCGCACTATCTTCCAGAGCTACGGGCAAGCGCAGATATTGTGCGAAAGGGCCATTAATCAACAGGCTCGTCAATTTTACTTAGGGAGAACACCTTATGAAAAAAATAATTGCAACCTGGATCTTCTGGACCTGTTTAACGGTACCGGCATGGGCTGGCGTTGAATTAGAAGGGTTTCTTTGGCTCTTAACACCCCAGGGGAACGCCTCTGTGGGTATTGATGGCCTTCAGGGAACCAAAGTGGATCTTAAAAATGATTTCGGATATGAAGATTCCAAAATAGTGCCAGGCCTACGGTTCGTTTTCGGGAACACCCACCAGGGCGTCTTATCTGCCTTCCAGCTGAAAGCTTCAGCTGATCACACAATCAACCGAACCGTCCGGTTCGGTCAAAATGAATTTAATATCAATGAACGTATCTCCTCTGCCATCGAATTGACAGTACTTCAGGGTTTTTACAGGTTTAACATCGGCCCTGAATTGTTTCACGGTGGGTTGCTCGCAGGCGCTGAATACATTAGTGTCTCGGCTGAGGCGTCTTCACCACGACTGGGCAAAGTCCGCGGTAATGTGGACACCGGCATGATACTCATCGGTGCATTTGCTGAAGCCAATCCCTTATCTTTTTTAAGAATTCGTGGGTCGTTGATGGCAGGCACGTTTGATATCGGGGATGTCTCGGCCTCATACTTAGATATGGAATTCACCGCGCTGGCCTTCATTTTCTCGGGATTTCATGCAGGATTGGGATACCGGCACATTGGTGTGGACGCAAAACACACAAATTTACCGGTTGAAATCGATCTTTCCTTCAGTGGCCCGATATTTTATGTCGGTTTTGAATGGTAGTGCACCCCAGGAAGCTTGTGCTCACTGTCTTGTTTCACAGTATCACTTGCTCTGACCAACAAAAACCTCTAAACAGGAGGAAAAGATGCCTCTTTTTTCTGGATATGCAACAACCCATTTAAAGACAAAAAAATGGTTCCAGCGCTTTTCTTTGAAAGCCGCGATTCTGCTGGCGGTTCTGACCATATTTGGGTGCATTGAACTCGACTACGCCGGGACAGAGACTGCTCCGCCACCAAGCAGTCAATTTTCCCCTCCTGCCATGACTCGAGGTATTCAATGGGTGCGAAATAACCCCATGTTCATCAGCGCCCTAACCGTTTCCATGGGGCCGCCGCCAGCGGGTTTTGTAAACGATTACTTCAACGTATTTCGTGCCAATGCCGTCCATTTATGGGAAGATGGCCTTCCCGACGAGATGGGCGGATGGGCCAACGCCGGGAATCCGGGTTTTCGCTTTGTATCATGGGTGCAGCCAGACGGCACCAGCCGGGTCGATGGACAGATAGTGGGAGGATACCCGGCCAATGCAGGCGGTCGAATTGGTTATCAGATCGGAGATGAACCTATGACCTGGGCGGAATTCCTCCAGTACGAAACGGGGTTTAACTCTGTCCGCGCACATGATCCCAATGCCCTTTTAATCTTGAATTTTTCCTTTCTGGCAACGGAAGTCGACCAGATGCTGGCGCATTATGGCCAAAACATGGATGGCGATGTGATCAGCCACGACGTCTATACCTGGACCAGCAGCATCTATGAACACCTGTCAAAATTTCGCCGCGCTGGACTGAGATACAACAAGCCCTACTGGCGATATCTCTTTTCATATTACTCAAGCCGGCAGGGTGTAATCTCGGAATCGGACCTTCGATGGGAAGCTTTCATGGGACTTGTCTACGGGTATACCGGACACACCTGGTTTCTCTACCAGATTATGGAAAACGATGTGCTCTATCCAGCCTTTTTTTCAAACCAGGCCGACTTCAATGCGCCCAAAACCAATCTGTGGACTATTGCCGCCCGGATCAATCGTGAAATGGCCAATTTGGGACGTACGATCACCCAGATTACCAGCACCGATGTCCGATACGTCCCTTCCACACAGTTTTACATCCCCCCGGGAGCGGTGCGCTGGTCACAGGGCGCCGGTAATGATCCGTATATCACCGATATCGCTCCGGCTCCGAACAACGATTTTCTGGAAATTTTGGCAGGTTTTTTCCAGGATGATGCCAGGGAGCTCTATACTATGGTCCAGAACGTCCGGCACACTAATGGAGACTTTCCTATCAACAGCAATGCTTCCGGGACCATACGTATCATGTTCGATTTTTCAAATGCTCCTTCCGAATTCGATCAGACTCAAGTATTGAGCTTGAACAAAGATACAGGGGCGGTCAATTTGATTCCCCTAATCGATACCGGAGGGGGCACGGCATATCTTGATATACCCCTCGCTGCCGGGGATCCCTTTTTATTTAAGTATGCCACAGGTTCACCGATTGCAATAAGATAATATCGGTACACCATAGACATATTAATTTATGCCTGGGCAGGACTGAACCTGATAATCCAGATGGATCTAATACCCTATTTTTGAGCAACACCCTGAAAACAATGGGGATTACAGTCATTAAATAGTTTTTACGAGGTCAGTATTCTGATAAAATATTCATTTCTTGCTCCCCTTTGTGCCCTTTGTTTCCTTTCACTGACAGGGTGCGGCACATCTTCTGAATTTCATATTAAAAATCTTGCCAAAACCAATATTGATGTTATCTCTGAAATTCACATGAATCATGTGACCACACTATTAAGAACTCTGACAATAAAACTTTATAAAAAAAATTCTTATGAATTAAAAAAATTTAGCAGCAATACAATTGATTCCCGCCTGCATCAGATATTTATCTGCCCCCCTGATATTAAGCATGCAGAACTTGAGTTCAAAGACAGTATAGATGCTGTTTTGCTTGGATTTAATCCCGAGTTTAAAGGGGACAGGGTCTTTGCAATGATGTATGGTTTATTTACAATGATTCATAAATCATATAACAGCAAATGCGAGTTATTCATGCTGGATTATCTAAATGCGCAAAATCTGTATAACAGTGCCCGAAACATTGAAATCTTTGTCTGGCGTCTTAATACCAGACAGAAGCATAACGGGGATTTGTTCATCATAACCAACAGTCTTGAAGGCAAAGTAAAAAATCTAAGCTATGAACGCATTTTCGGAAAACTTATTTCTCTTCAAGACAACATGGCATTAATAATCTCAAACAGAACCGGCAGGATTATTAATCAAGTGGTTCATACGATTAGTTTGGCTTTTATACCCATTGGCATTTAAAAAAATTTTTAACACTGATTCTGTTTTGTTCTCTCATGTCCTTCAGTAGACTCCCATTTGCAGGCATAGATCTAAAGTATTTCAATAACAGGCCGATACTTAAAATAGACCCCCTGCTTTTTGGTTTTCATGATTTATTTGGGAATTATTTTGGATGAGGAGAGTATATGAAAATTTTACGTTTAGTATTTACAGGCATTACCCTTATGATGTTTTGCTGGGGCTTTGGTTATGGTATCGGCCTGGCCGCAGAGTCGGCCTGGACATTCAGCGATGACGGTGTTGATTTCAACATTCCCGGGGTATCACCTGAAGCGGTTTTACTGGGTGACGGGTCAGTGCGTTTGTATGTTACTGATATGGGGCTGCTTGTTTATCGCGCATCTGACGGGCTGACCTTTGCACAGGAAAGCGGATCGCTGCCGCAAGGTTCCGATCCCACACTGATCGGCCTGGCAGACGGCACTGTCCGCATGTACTATGTAGACATGTCGGATGGGACGTCCGAGATCTGGACGGCCCGCTCATCGGATGGGCTGACCTGGTCGCGTGAAACCGGAACGGGCATCCGTAACGAATCCGGCCAGCGGGCCTGGGGTGTACCCGATAGTGTGATGCTTCCTGACGGACGTGTACGTCTCTACTGGGTGGATATGCCGGAGAATGCCGATCCCGATGCACTTGAAGTAATTAAAAGCGCTGTCTCCACCAACGGCCTGACCTTCAACGAAGAGGGTGGCTATCGCACCGAGGGCGGCTATGTGGACTCCTATATCCTTGTGGCCGAAGAGGGAAACTGGATCGGTCTCTTTGCCACTACGCCGGCCCGCCTGCCGCAGGAGATTTATGTGGGAACCTCCGAAGACGGTTTGAACTGGGAAATCGAATCGGTTCCTATTATCACAGTGCCTGGCGGCAATGCCTTGGACCCCACGGCAGTACCGCTTGGAGACGGTACTTACCGCATCTACTACAGCTCCACAGCAGGCAGCGATCCTTTTTCAGGATTTATGATCAAAAGCGGGATTCTGGGACGTAAAAGTGAAGAATAATAAAATAATTATTTTCCTGTAACCGGATATGTCAAGATTATATTTAGACAGAAATCTTGATTATTAATGCAATATCAATATGTTGCAAAACGCTGAAAGGCAAGAGTTTGATGAATTCCACACTCATTTCCAGCCTTCAGCGTTTTTTTGCCTAAATAACTCACCGCACCAATGATTGATTCCTTCCTTTAGCTATATCTAAAAAACCCACTTCTTATTTATTAAGTTCGTTTAGCCTGGAGAAGATAACGATCCTTTCTTATTTTCCCGTTTTCCACCCTTTTCTTTACGATCACGCTGTTCCACCTTTAAAAATGGTTTATGCCAAAGTTCCCTTTGTTGGTTTCCCCACAAGAGAGCCGCCGGAGATTTCTTTAAGAATCCTTTCCCTGAGCTTGTATTTTTCCACCTTATGGGTGGGGGTTTGCGGCAGGGCTTTTATCACGCGGATGTGCCTGGGCCACATATATTTGGGCATTTCCCGGCGGGTCCAGGCACGAATTTTTTCTTCATCAAGTTCGCAGTCCGCCACCGGTACCGCATAAACCACGATGTCGTCTTCCAAGCCTTCGGCCGCTGGAATGGAAAAGGCGGCGGACATCTGGATTTCCGGGTGAGTGTTGATAAAGTCCTCCACCTGAAATGAAGAGATGTTCTCCCCCTTTACCCGAATAAACCCTCCCATGCGATCCACGAAATAGCAGTATCCCGACGTGTCCCGATAGGCCCCGTCTCCCGTATGAATCACAGGTTTTGAAAGGCCTCAACCGTGGCCTCGGGCTTGTTGAAGTATTCATTAAGCAGAACATACGGAACCCTGGATCGGAAAAAAATATCGGATATTGTGTTCAAGGACATGGAAAAAAGAAAAAAACTGGAGGAATTCACCCACCCCAGAATTTATGAGGAATTCTTTCGGCAGATTGAGGCGTTCGGCAAAGAAGACCCTGGCTCCGTTGTGATTGTGGACATTCCCCTATTAGTGGAACTGAACCTCATGTACCTGTTTGAAAAAATCATCGTGGTGTCTGTATCCCCGGAAACCCAGAAAAAACGCCTTATAGAGCGGGACGGCATTGACGAGGAAGAAGCCTCACGCATCATCGCCAGTCAATTGCCGGTGAAAGAAAAAAAGTGCTTTGCCGACTGGGTCATTGAAAATGATGGGTCAAAGGAGGATACGCTGAACCAGGTGGAGCGTCTTTTTGAGGGATTGAAATAGTTTTCAGAACAGGTCCTTCGGGCGGGTCCTGAAGAAGTCTTCGAAAGGGATGCCTTGAGGGCCGATGAGCGGATACTTGCCTCGGGACAGTATTTCTTGAATCCTGCATCATTCTTCTAAAATAGTCCTTGTCAAAGACCTGCTCATCAAAAAGCAAACGGGAAGGGACAGTTTTACTGCAATTAGAACATGCATAGTGGAAGGTCTTACATACCAGTCTGGCTCTGCAGCATGTGCTTTTCTGAAACACAAGCGTAGGGTCAAAGACATTTCCGCACGAACAGGTGCATCAAGTCTTGGCTGTCTTGGCACACAAAAAGTCTATTCCTTAATCATTTGAGATTTGTTTTATGATCTTATTCTCTTATCACAGGTTTGGGTACGGTTATGATCTACAGAAAATATCTCAAGTTGGAAAGCCCTTAATCGTTCATTGAAATTTATAAACATTCTTCACAAAATATTCCTAAACTTCATGATGTTCGCAGCTTTCTCAAAATAAGAGATGTCGGATTAACGCGATTTGGCTTGACATAGCTGCGGTTGCCCAAAATTATCTCATAACCAAGGATTCAATCATCAGGCGCCATTATGTCCGGGCTACGTGGTGACGTTTTATTTCGCTGGGATGAGATGAGAAACCTGTGAAATTATCCATGTCCATTTGCGGAATTTATTACTTTTCAAATTCGTTTGACAGGGTGTTCCTTCAGCGCCGGACCCAACGGGTGCTTTTTCGCCCTCTTCCAGTGCCGCCATTTGCCCCTCTGCCCTTATCTCCCTAATAATTTTTTCTTTTTCAGATGCCTTTTTTAATATCTCCTGTTGTTTAGAAAGCTCTTTTTCTCTTTGGAATAAACCCCATGTTGAAAAAAATGATGTGTTGAAAAAAGACTTGAATTCCGATATAAGGATTAAACGAGAAACGGTGTTGCCTTGGAAAACTTTGATTCTCCTGGTCAAGATTTTTTGGTTAAGGACCCCTGTGTATATTTGGCATAGACCTGATCTCTGGTGATATTGAGTTCTTTTGCGATATCGTGGACAGGCACGTTGGCCAACATGAAGACTTCATGGGATGGAAAAATCCCGAAGTGCTGGTCCACAAAGACAATCAGCTTGTTTCGATTA
>Ga0233411_10000188_pt1 | contig 20802 bp, 48 predicted proteins | sample Na_anoxic_2_MG_FD_179799 | JGI IMG/M metagenome (GOLD analysis project Ga0233411, IMG submission 179799) | Seawater microbial communities from Saanich Inlet, British Columbia, Canada - Na_anoxic_2_MG | ecosystem: Environmental > Aquatic > Marine > Inlet | place: Canada: British Columbia...
ACTAAAGTTTCTTTAAAGGGGTGATCTTTATGGATCAGATGAAGTTTAGTGTCATTAAAATAATCCTCTGTCACACTTTTAAATGGGAAAATGGTTGTGTCGTAGGTTAATCTTTTCATTTGTTTTCCTTTTTTGCTCGAACAATATCCATTAATTGCAACTTCTTTTCCAATCCCGTTGCACCGCTTGCATGATGCACAAGCATTTGATCCGGAATGTTAAAATCACAACCGGAAGCCCAAACCTGATTGCTTAAAAGTACATGGCCAATAGTAAAAAACCTAGACGGGGGCAAACATTTATGTTTGCATAGCCACCTTTGCTCATTTAATGAATATTGGTCGTCTGCCCTAAAAAACTTCCCCATATTATTAAAAAGCGTCAAGGTGGTATCATTGCATCGACATACAAAAAATCCGGGACAAAGGCTAAAATAAGTATAAACCCCTCCCTGTTGACACGCAATATCGAATTCTCCTAATTCCTCAAGCAACGTTTTTTTAACGGGTCCAAAAAATTGAACATCTGCGTCCGCAAAAACAATAGTGTCACCAAAATTTTGGCGACAAGTATCCGCCATAAAAGAAACCTTACTGCGCATCCGTGTTGCAAAAGCCGTATTAAAACCGTAGTCTACATAAGGTTCGGTATGAATCGTTTGGTGTGGTTCACAATCTTCCGGAAGAGAAGATAAAAAATAATTTTCATACATAAACCTTTGAGCTTCAGCGAGAAAAGTATAAATTCTCATTCTTCCAACTCAATTTCCAATATATCGTCTGGGTCGCACGTCAACAAGGTTTGTATTCTCCTGAGATTTTTTTCACCTAATACTTTATTTGAGTATCCCGGTTCCGCGAGAAAAATATGTCCCCCGTGAATTTGCGTCGAACTCATTTGCCTGAACCCCCTTAACTTTTCTTGATCAACCCGATTAGAGTCTCGGCTAGTAGTATTTTTAATTTCTGTTTTTGTTTCCTCTGAAATTATTATATCAAAAAACTTCTCAAATTCACTAAAAATATAATCATAATCATTCCAAAACTGCTCGTACTGCAAAATCAACAGCGGGCCTTTATATTCTGCTTTAACTTTTTCTAAATGTTCTAAATGCTTTCGAAAGACACACGCTATTCTCCGTAAGGGGTCAAAATTATGGCGCACGTAACAAATTTCGGTCCTATTATCACACGCTTTTTTAAATTTCTCCACATCAAATAGATGTCCCTGCAGTCCGTCATTTTTTCGAGTCCACCCACTATATTGTTTAAGGGGGAATTTCACATCAAGGGGTTCCCCTAAACCATCATTATCACCATACGCCGCACACAACCACTCATGCATAAAAGCTTCGGTTTGGAGATTATGGTTTCTCCATTGAGAAAGAAAAGTATCCATCATGCCCCTTTCAGTAATAACGCACGGACAGGAGTAATTAAGGACCACTCCTTTTTGGCGCGTAGAAATCCAAGTGTCTCCACCAGCAGGTTGCCACATTTGGTCCTTATGAGCTTTGGGAACCTGAGTAAAAATTTTCGCTAAACATTGCCAAATCAATGTAGATCCTGTTCGGGGTACACTGTAAACCATTACATCTTTGTTGATCATTTATAGTTATATTACACTACTCGGGACCAAAATCCCCAATAGCTTCAACCGGGCAGCCTGCAAGCGCTTCTACACATAGAGCTTCTTCTTCTTTTGTTTCGGGTTGTTTGTAAACATAAGAATAGCCGTCTTGTTCGTTTCTGGTAAAATTGTCTGATGCTACCCCTCGACATAGATCACAGTCTATGCATTGATCGTCCACAAAATATCGCCCAATGACATTGTCCTCGTATTTATCTTCTAGCTCAGCCATATTTAGTCTTCACAATAAAACTCCCTTAGAGCTGTTTCTTCATTGTCACCATGGTTTAAACGCCTACCTTGAGACTCGTCACAGGGGAATTCACATTCTCCTCGGCACTCATCGTCAAAACAAAGAGGGTTTTTGCAGTGCATGTTATCTTTTGGTGTTGTCATTTTAATTGAGTTTTTGTCATTTTGGTGCTGTAAGATTCTATATCGTGATTTATCTTGTCTAAGACTATTTGTTCCTCTTCTTTATTTTTTGTTTTGAGCATGTGAGAATTGTGGCAAGTTAATAATACGATTAGTTGGTTGATGTGACAGGAAAAGGCGCCTTTTTTTTTCATTTATTGGAATGGTTTCTGCTCTGATATAGTTATACAATAATTGAGAGTATTTGGGAACGGTGGGTTTGTTTTTTATAAAGGTGGGTCAGCATAGAATTTCTTCTTTCCTTCGTCTGTCATTCTTCCAGCCCAAAACGGTGACAACCCGTAGAGATGTTGGCCGTTTAATACGTGAGTTTTGTTTTTATAAGATAAGACGCTTAAAATAGATTGGTCGTGTTTATGACCTCTAAATTCAGAAAGTTCTTTTTCACCGCAAGAATCCTCGTTCGTTAACTCGTAGTTATCGCAAACCGTAAGATACGCCCACTTCTCAATAAAATCCGTTGTGAAAGAGGTTTTTTTCATTAAAACAACTGTTGCCTCAAGTTGTAGTGAATTTAAAAAAATATCATCATTGTGTAGTCCTGCCTTTTTTAAAAGAAACATTTTGGACCAGTATTTATTGTCCCGGCTTTGCCCGTAGTCAACCGCTGCAAATGTCAAAATCGGCCGAGAAGACGAATTCAACAAAGAAACGTAGTCTTGAAAAGCCTTCTCTCGACTTTCTTTAAATTGCCCTACATTTATAAAACTTACCCCGGCATCACAATATATTAAAATATCCGACTCTTTTAGTTGCGCAAGGGCTTTTCTTATGAGCCACGGTTTCCAAATCCAAAGGCCAAACCCTTTTGGGTTGCTGTCTATGAAATTTTTATGTTGTTGGTAAAACTCTTCAACGTCTTCGCGACCGTAACTAAAAACGCGGCTAAACCATTTTGTTTCTTCCGCCTCTCTTTTTAGTCTTTCTTTTTGCTTGGTGTAGATGCCGTCCCCGTAAGTAACTAAATATTTTTGTTGCACAGTGATTAGTGTGAGTTTTTTTTAAAAAATAAATTATTTGACGGGTCAATTGCTTCTAATAAACTGTAATCGTGTTGGCGCATGTAGGTTTTGATGTTTTGTGTGTTTTTTTCTGTTCCAGCGGCTTCTATAAGCAGATATTCTATAGGATATTTCTGGGGTGTCCACCCTCGGAGGACATTTTCTTCGTATCCCTCAACATCTAAAGAGAAAAAATCAGCTTTAGTGAAACCAGACTCTTCAAAAATAGCATCTAAGGTCTTGGCTGGCACTTCTAGCAATTTCTTGTCGTCAGGAAACCGTTCTTTGTCGTAATTGATGTTTGTTTTAATTTGCCCCCCCAACATGTCTTCAAATTCTTTTTGAGAGGGGGTGCCGGCGGTTACCACTCCTTTAGGTGACAGCGCCCACAGGTTCGCCCCGAAGAACCCTTCAATACACTCTTCTTTATAATCATGCGAAACCAAAGCGCAATTGGCTGCAAATACGTTCTTTCTACACTTTATTATTTCTCTGTAACCGTGGGGGTTTGGTTCTATTAAAATTCCCTTCCAATTTCCGGTACGGTCTAAGAGTAACGTGTTGCTTTGAAATACCCCGTTAGCAGCGCCGCATTCTATATAAGTTCCGTTTTGTATATTTTTTAAATATTTTTCATAAATATATTCATCTATATCGGTCATTGGTGATTATATGTTTTTTCGATTGTTTTTAAACAGGGCTGCTGATTTTTTTGATTTAGTAGATTTTTGTTTTGTTTGGTTTTAAACTCAATATTGAAAAAGGGTACCCCCCGCGATTATATTAAAAAAACCATCCTCTAAACTTTCAGAAATGGGGTGGGGTTGCACCCCACCCCCCCAAAAAGGACTATTTAGACCCCTGACTTGGCACGGATCCTGCCAGTTAACCCAGAAAAAAAAGTGAAATAAAGTGAAAAAAGTGCTTGCAATTCTCAGAATTTTCTGGTAAACTATTTTCAGTGAGTGAGAGAAAGAACAACGAAATGAAAGAATACATCAAATTCCTAAATGTCACCTTCAAGGTGAAGCGCAACCCGACATACACGGGCAACCACTGCCTCGCAGGAGTCAACAGCGTAATGGGTAACACCTACCCACTAGGCACGACCGAGCAAGAGATGATTGACCAGTATCACGCTGAAGCGGTCGACAGTACGACAACAAACGGCGACATTCACCGAGTTGTCGAGATTGAAAAGTGCTTCGAGGATAGGTCCCCCAAGGGAAGATTCCACAAAGATAATTATTAAAAAGTGGTTGACTTGAAGCCTGAAATAAGTAATAATTTTTGAAGTTATGAGAGATACGAAACGAATTGAAATAAAAGTAGACGAGGCAAAGCAACTCGAAAAAATCAAGCTCAGCCTAGAAGGTTTAAAGCGCACACCAGCCGAGCAAAAATTTCTTGATAAGCTGACTGTCGGTGTGTGTGTTGTAGCTGCTTTGATAATGTATGCAGCCTACCATTTATTCCCAATAATAAATTAAAAAAAGGGTTGCTATTAAAAATTACATCGAGTATAGTTTTTGAAGTTATGAGTGACAAGATGAAATACGAAGAGTACTACAAACAAGTGATAGCCAAGGTATCTTACCATGAGCTTGGCCACGCAGAATTCCCTCAGTTCGATGATCTGATCGAAGAAGGATACAAGATGAATCAATCAGTCGATGAGTGTGTGGCTGATTGGGATGACGTAGTGAATGAACACGTGTATGAGAAGTGCATATAAACAACAACAACAACAACAACGATAATAATAATTATGAGTGAATACAAAGCAAACTTAGGTATGACGCAAAGCAAACCAGACCTCCAGCCTGCTGAGGCATGGGGCTTGAGCAGCGAGGAGATGCACGGGCTGAGTGCTGATGTGGACAGAGGCTTCAAGGCTTTTGCCAAGCGCATTGGCCTAGAGCCTCATGAAGTAGGCTATATGCCAGCACGTAACCCTGAAGGCTACCGCACCAAGGCATGATACCCCCACGATATAGATTCCACGGCCCAAGTGATAACACCTCCCATTATCTCGGCCCCTACTGCAACAAGAACTCTTGCGGTGCGCCTGAGCCATCACTCGAAGGGGATGAAATCCCCTTCGAGTGGGAGGGTGAAAAAAAAGATGATTCAGGGGTTGACAGCGGAAAATAATCTGCTATACTGCTTGAAGCGGTGAGGGAAACCCCACACAACAAAAAAAAAGTTATGATGACAAACGAAGAAATAATGAACCAGATCGAGAACGCGCCACGTTACCATGTGAACTACGAGCGCAAGGACGGGATGACCAAGGAGTACACCGTGGCCATTACCGAGAGACACTCCGACCACATCAAGGGGTACAAGTTTGCTGATGGCGAAAGCCACGGCATTCGTCGGTTCAACATCTCCCAGATTAACCATCTGGAGTTGGTGAGCTAGGCGGCAGACATACGTCAGGCAGGGCTGACGTTAAAGATTAGGGCGGGAACGCAACGCTAATCAACCCCTGACACTTTTAAATTGTTCTTTGATTTTGAGTTGGTGATTTAAATACGCCTCCGTTGCCCTTAAGCTATAAACGCGCTAGGGACAGGGATAGTAAGATATCTTACGCTGGAGCAGGACTTACCTGTGCATTTACTGGTGGCGCGGTAACAACTCAATAAATTTTCTCTCTCGACGGAGAGAGATCGGTGTGGCAGAATAATCCCTCCCACGGGGATAATGCAGCGACTGCGAGAAGTACGACGGCCTAGTGGCAGAGGAAAATCGCGGGTGAGTCCGAAGTAGGTAGATCTGAAACAATTGTTTCTTGGGTACTGAAAAGGTGCGGGTAAACAATTAATCCCGCCACCATTTTATTTTAATAAATATGAGTAAGGTAAGTAATTACGATAAGTTGTTAGAGGCATTCGGAGAAAAGAAAGTGAAGACTAAACATTTAATAAAGAAGGCCGACAAGAAGAAAGCGACCAAGAAGACCCGCGCAGTAAAGCGGGCAGACGCAAACAAATTGGATGCGTTGCGCCAAGACTTAACGCGCAAGATAGAATATAGTCTGGGGCATATCATCCAAACCAATGCCAAAAATTGTGAAGCAATATCTTTTTTAAAAGGTAAGATGAAAAAAATACGACAAGTGATTTCAGAATAATTTCGGAGGTGTGAGCCTCCACTTCGTGCGTGTTGTTGCGTACCTCATAACTGAACGCGTCCGCGAAAGCGGGCGCGTTTTTTCTTCAAGAAAGTGAAAAAAGTTCTTGACATCTAACGGGCGGCGGGCCCCCCGGGCGGCGTTAGATTGCAAGCTATTTAGCTTAATAAAAATTAAAAAAAATTCATTTTAAGGGTTGACTATCTGAGAGGTTATGATATACTGTTTTTTGTTATGAGGAAATACTCAGTTGTTGATGAAGAGGGTGTCGTGCGGAGTTTCACGCAGAACGTGGGCGATGCGGATCACAGTGCGCTGAATGATGCCATCGACGTGGCTCAGTGTGCGGGCGAGGATGTTGTTGAGCATCTTGAGGACGGCACTCGTGTCGTGGTGTGGTCTATCGATGATGCGGCGGATGAGCCATGGGACGGTTTCAACTCGGACGCGGAAGCTGACGGGGACGCGCTTGCTAGCGCAGGTTGGGGCACGGATGAGGATTACGGTGGCTAACCCCCATTAAGGTTAATCCCCAAAGGGCTTGACATCTAACGGGCCGCGGCCCCCCCGCTCGGCGTTAGGTGTCAAGCAAAAAAGACAAAAAAGTTTTTTTATTTTTTTTAAAATAATGCTTGCAATTTTCAAACGATTCTGGTAGACTGTTTTCTGTTATGAGGGATAGAATCGAACTAGAAGAGGTCTTCGGCAACGAGGAAAAACTTAACAACATGGAGCAAGATACGGTGAACAACTGGGGCGAAGTCCCGAAGGGATGGACTCCAGAAAAAGAACTAGCTACCAACCAAGCACATATCCGCCAGCAGATGAAAGCAAGAGCTGGCATGTTCTGGTTTCTCCACAAGCGCCGTCAGCAAGGAGATTGGAGCTGAAAAAAGTGAAATTAAACGGTTGACTTTCACCAGAGAATAAACTATACTTTTTGAAGTTATGAGGAACCAAATGACACTAACAGAGATTCGCCGATACGCGGCAGACAAACGCAAACGCCAAGCCAAGCGGGATACGTTCACCCTGAACGGTAACACCTACACGGTGAGCAACGACCCAAAGCACCAAGCCGACCAACTGGCTGGCTATGAGGGGAGGAACCCGAAATGACAATCTTTTGTCTAGATTCAATAATTGACGGTATGCAGTTGGTGATGCGAGGTATCAATGTCGCTATGGATACTAATTCGCCTGACGATCTCAACCCCGAAGACAACGGCAAAATTGAGGAGTTCGCCCACGCCTACATGACGCGCAGCGAACCCGGCTTCAAGATGTTTGTGCAAACAACTTTTGCCAACGGCAAAATCAGAACAGTAGAATCAGACTGGTTCCATTGGGCCTTGAACCTTCGCGATAAATACAAAGAGAAGCCGACAAAAGAAGTGCTTAACTACATTAGCTGTATATCCCGAAACAAACACGCTGAAGATAAGGAAACGGCTGATGTTTCGGCTCGCCACTTTATCACGATAATTGAGTAAAGAGGCTTGCTATTAGAAAAAAAATTTGTTATTCTTTTTGAAGTTATGAGGAACAGAATGAAAAAAATAATTAGTTTGTTGTTGTTGGTTGGTGCGGTTAGTACAAACGCTGCTTCTCTTGAGTTAAAAGTTATGCAGCAAAAGACTTTGCCCAACGGTAACGCTTACGGATTGGAAAGTGGAATCTACTTTGAACTGACAGACTTGGAGCCTTTTATAATGTATAAATTGCAATACTCCGAGGACTTGGACAAGTGGACAGACTTGGTTCATCTTGGCACTTACAAGATGGCAATGACTTCGCCTTACTGGACATGGAAAGAGTTGCCACCTTATCAATGTTTCTTTAGAGTGGTTGTAGCGTGGTAAATTAAAATAAAATGAAACTAAAACGAATAAGCCTAAACGAAACGGAAATCAGGTTCAACAACGAAACTACTGTTTTCTTCTCCTACGATACACCGGTTGCCGCCAAGGTAGGGGTGAAGTATTATCGCACCGAGGAGAAACACAGCCCGACAACGTCAAAACACTTGAACCGTTGGCTGGAAGATGTAAAATGTGAACTCAGGCCGCAAAGCTGGTTTGAAAACCGTTTAAATTGGAATCCTGAATCTTTCTTTTGTAAGCCTTAAAATGAAATGGAAAACAAATGAAGACTTGATGAACGACAAGGAAGTCGTTAAGCAAGCAAAATGCTGGCTGTGTGAATGCATGAATGACACAGACGAAGAAGACTTAATCAACGAACTGTCCCCAAGGCAAATACTCCGCGCCGTTCAAAACGAATATTCTGGCGGGGTTAAGCAATTTTTAGTAGACTCTCTGTTGACATGAAAAAAATAATTAGTTTAGTTGGTGCAATCTGTTTATCTGGTTGCGTGGTTACTGAAAAGAAAGTTGTTTATAAGAAAATTTCTTTTGCTGATAAGAAAGGTGTGACTACTTTATATTATCCGCCTACATGGCAAAAGTTTTTAAAGCCAATAGATGACGGCACGCCTAAAACAATGCTAGTCCGATTTGGTGAGACATTAAACGCTCAAATAGAATGAACCCGCACAAAAAAACAAAAAGTGAAGTACTCAACATAATTCAAGGAGAACCAAATTTGCACATACGAAAAAAAATGATCATCCAGTGCCTCGACAAAGAGAGGCACGAAACCACCAACGCCGCACTCAAGCACATGAAAAGACATGAATCCATGTACAATGTAAAGGCGCGCTTCTATGGCTGCCGTATCTGTGGCTGCTATCACGTCACCACTAAATTTAAATAAAAACGCGCAACGCGTTTTTATTGTTGACTTCTAACGGGCCGCGGCCCCCCCGCCGAGCGTTAGATGTCAAGCATAAAACATAAAAAAATCAAAAATAAATCTTAATTTTTTTTAAAATAATCCTTGCTATTTTGGGGGAGTGTGCTATACTGTTTGCAGTTATGAGAGATATGACAGGCAACCAATTCCGGAAGCTCGCGGAAACCCGCATGGCCCAAATGAAAGAATGGAAAGCCATCCCCGAAAGCACGCGCCCCACATGGGAGCAATTCAAACGAGGATTGAAAGTGAAGAGGGATCGCGTTGATGAGCTCAACGCGATAGACGCAGCAGAGAGAAAAGCGGATCTTGCAGAATACCAACGGCAAGGCGCATTGGATCGGGATGGCAAACCGATCCACTTATAAAGGTTGACATTTTCGCCAATCCTGTCACACTTAAGGAAGTGAGAGGCTCACTAAAAACTAAAAAAATGAAAAATGAAAATGAAAAAGGAACGGTTTTTGCGATTGCTGAAAAGATTCTGCATCCGCTAGCCGTGGCCGTAAGGTTGCAGGTGCTTTTGATTAAGAAAGTGCTTTACACGGCTTTCAGGCTGGATTTTGAGATCGCGAAATGGAAAAAGAACAAGGAGAACCACCGGCTCGCTTTAGAATGGAAAAAACAATCTTGGCTGCCACGGTTAAAATATCAAATTAGGGGTTGACTTTAGACCCTAAAAAATGAGACAATAAACCCGGTTATGAAAGACATGAAAAATAAAGACAAGAATGAAAATTGGATCGCCAAAATGGACATGGCTGCCGCCGACAAGCGAGCCGCTGAAGCCAATGACCTGAAGGATGCCGAACTAGCCGAAACGTGGAAACCGAAAACTCAAGACGTTGCGTTTAAGGAGGCGCAAACCAGCATAATGAAATCAAAATGGTTCAAAACCAGACCATCAGACACCGGCGTTTGGGCGCATAACCGCGAAGTGGACGGACTCGAGCAAGCGGCTATTCTGGACGGAATGAAAATCGGTTGGAGAGCTGCAATGGGACTGGTTCGAGAAAACTCACTAATGCGGAGAAGGATAGCTAATTGGGAAGCTAAAGAGAAGCAAGACCAATTAAAAGTTAAAAAAGTTAATTTTGAGGGTTGACTTTCACCGAGAAATCAGATATACTTTTTGCAGTTATGAGAGATAAGACCATATTCAAGTTGACTTGGAAAGACGAAGACAGTAACCGCGTTAGCTCACGCGAGTTTGAAAACAAAAAGGGTGTTGATCACTCTGGTTCAATGGCCGCGCTGAATTTAGCGCAACAAGCTGACAACAACGGTTGGCCTTGGATCATCGAAAAGAACGGTGAAACCATGTGTCACGGTCAGGGGGGTGACCTCCTCGACAGGGGCCGGTTATTCCCAACCTGCGGTTAAAAAAGATGTTGACTTTGAACCAATTTTCTGATAGACTTTTTACGTTATGAGAGATGAACATTACGATAAAATTGGACAGGCGTTTACAATGATGGCTGGTGTTGAGGGTGTGTTGGAAGATCTCGCTCGCCGCGATGATTACACCAATGCGGAATTGCGCAGCGCGATGGTTCGCGCCGCGCAGGACATCCATAACGCTCGCTTCCAAATCAAGCGAAATGTCTACCACGAATACGCAAATTTAATAAAATAAAGTGTTGACCTTTGGGAGAAAATCAGTTATACTTTTTGAAGTTATGAGAGACATGTACAAGTTCGAATATCAACCGGCTCGCCACGAGGGCGAGGTAAATCACGGCAACCACGTTTACAACTACCTTGGGGTAATCGTTGACCACTTCCGCAACACCACCGAGGGGGAAACCTTTTCTGGGGTAACGGTCGAGATCCACAACAACCAAGGCGCAACGGGCCAAACTCGTCGCTTCCGTTGGGATCGTATGGTGAAGGCCATCAACATCGTCAACACGGCGCAAGCCATGCACGGGGGGCGCATATAATGGCCTTCGACGAATGGATTGAAAAGGCACACGGCAAACCGAACCACGCGCCGCACCCTGTGAAAGTAGCAGCAGAAAGGCTACAACAACTCTTGGCACAACCAAAGCCGCACCCTGTGAAAAGGGTGCTGGTCAGCGACACCGCACACGGCTATTTTCTTACGGTATGCCGAGGCGACAAGTTACTAGAACGGCGTGGGCCATCTAATAGCTTGAAATATATTATGAAACACGCCGAGGAGCATTGCGGTTTTTCTGACGAACCAAAAAGACCAACCTTTGTTGATCGCGAAACTAACTAAAGCGAGGATAGGCACATGAAAAAACCAATAATAAAAGAAGAAATAACATCAATGAACATTTGGAGACATTATCCAAAATCAGACTGGAGCAAAGGCTCTTACCATGATACAATGCGGAAGGCCGCTGATGCCAAGCGCAAAAAGTACGGCACAACCACAACATACAACGGATATTGAAAATGAAAAAACTAATAATACTACTAGCTCTGCCTGTTATATTCTGCTCTGTTTACGCACACACGCACAACAACGCAAAATTCACCCGTGAAACAAAAATAATTGCAATCACTATCCTTGCCGAGGCAAGGGGAGAAGGGGAAAAGGGAATGTATGCGGTTGCTGCTGTCATTGCTCAACGCGCATTCGAGAGAAAGCGAACGCCAACCGAAGTGTGTCTCAAGCCCTACCAATTCAGTTGTTGGAACGGCAAGCAATTAAAAAACCTTGAACATCTGCTGAAGGTTCCGCAAGGCAAGTACGCGCTGGCATTGGCAAAGAATATCAAACTCTTGAGCCGTGACTACGTTGGCTACGCTAACCACTATCACGCCACATGGATGAAGAAAAAACCCTATTGGGCCAAGGGAGAGAAGCCCGTCAAGGTTATAGGTCAACACGCTTTTTATAAACTGTGAATATTCAATTCAAAAATAGAAGCGGGATTTCAATTCTGGCGTTTAAATTGATTGACAAAAAAATTGATGACGCTATACTCCAAGCGCGGTTGAAAAGAAATCGCAAACTCAAAAAAATATTCAAATGATAATACAAACAAAAGCAGAGCAAGTTTCGGAAATATTCTTAAACCTTATAGAGGAGGAATTCCCTGAGCTTGAAGAGCAAAAACTTCGTGGCCTATGCGAACTATTCGAAAACGCTTTGGCTGATCGGTTTGCGTCCCTCAACGAAGATTGTCCATAAAACTGAACAAATGATACTCTCCGCTGTCAACAGTCACGAGCAACTTCTGTTGCGCTGCTATCTAAAAAATATTATAACTGTCAGCTCGTTATCTAAACGGCTCACCAAAGTGATAAGTGGTTTAGACAGGAAGTATATCGAACAGTTAGCTTTTTCTTGATTTTGTGTCCTCATAACGCACAACAGAGCGTCCCGCTGGGGTTTTTCATGTTTCCTTGGCGGGACGTTTCTTTTTCTTGACTTCTAACGGCCTGCGGCCCCCCCGCGCGGCGTTAGGTGTCAAGCAAAAAATAAAAAAACTTTTTTTATTTTTTTAAGGAAAAGGGGTTGACATCTGCGCAATCTGTGGTATGCTCTTTTCTGTTATGAGGATTGATCAAGAGATCAGCGAGTTGGCTCAAGTCTCACTTGAGGAAGTGTTCGAGGCAGATCCCCGTGCCCGTGCCGAATACGAGGCGCAGTGCGACATCTGGCGCAATGAGGCTATCGCCGCGCAGGACAAGGAAGAGGTTTGCTGGTGCAAGTCTTTTGAATCTTGTTCCATGTGTTTTGGCAAGGGGGTGTCCAAATGAGTAGCCCCTTTGCTGATTGGACTGAGGCTGATTGGGAGGATTATATGGCAACATCCCCCGAAACCTACAAGCCAGCACCGCGCAAGGTCGACCCCATGCTGTCCACCGCGCTGAAGCGCGGCCTGATGCTGATGTATTTGAATGAAATGAAGCCCACCAAGGCCCCTAAAAAAATAGCTGAAATGGAAAAAATATCTTGTTTTGTCAAAAAATTTGTGCAATAATCTTTTTGTTATGAGTGAACTAAAAACATATACATTCAAGCGCACCAAGTCAACCAGTCTGGACATCAAAGATGTCGCTGATGGTGCAGAACTATACTATGATCAATTTGTGGACGTTGAGCCCTTCGAATGCACGAAGCTCTTTCACGACCTGCATTATGCAACGGATCGCAAGTATGCTTTCCATTTTGACTGGTCGCCATACTCCACCCCCAGCGAAAATGATCTGGCTATGTGGTTTGCTCTCGGCTGCCCTGATCGCAGGAGCATCGGCGACGACAAGAGCGGTGGGTCGTTGGATTCTGATCGCCTTGTAGAGGCGATGGGTCGAGATCTTCAAATCGAAGGATATTGATGCGCGTCCACGTTTATTATAACCTGCAGAAGCGGTGCCTGTCCATCAGGCACCGCGGCAAGGTCATCAAGCATGCCAAAAGTGTAATTCTGCGAGATGCTAGTTTTCGCGTGCAACCCGCGGGCAGGGAACGCGTCTTGAAACAAAAACGCAAAAATGTTCACGCCTATGTTGCCGGTGAGCTGGTCGAAGACTTTTGGTTCACCGAACCATCTTCCCGCATTTTCGAAGGCAAACAAATCGTTACATATAATCCCTATAAGCATAAATCCTTTGTTGATACAAATACAGGGCAACCAGTAATTGATGCGGCGCACGTATTAATTCGCGACAAAAAAATAACGATCGGCAAATATTCTCCTTGACATCTAACGGCGGCCGGGGGGGCGCGGGGCGTTAGATGCGACTTAGTCTCATTCTAATTCTAATATTCCAGATTATTGTTATTTAGTAAAACTCTATTTACTATTTAGTGGTTTATTATTTACTATTTAGCTATTTACTATTTATCGTTTTATAGTTTATAATTTACTTTTTAATTAGACAAACCAAAAAAACTCCCTCGCTTTCGCGAGGGAGTTGTTATGAGGACAACAAACCCTCCCCGAAGGGAGGGCTGAAGATACTAAACGGCCAGAACCGTATCATCTGGAAGCTCCAGCTTCAAACCGCAGTGGCCGTCCATGACACCATGAAGAGCTTGCGTCCGCTTGGGCAAATCATTCAGATTGCCCTTCAACACCTCAGTGAAGGCATTGAACATCGACCACGCATTGCGCGGCTTGAACTCCGAATGGTTTGGCACGTGCCATTGATTAACCACTCTTTTGATCTGGGTGCTAGTGCAAGCCCCAGCCCGAAAGGCTTCGATAATCAAATCGTGAGCCTCAAGACGCGACAAATCTTGGTCGCGATAACCAGCGAAGCGTTGCTTTTGTAAGCCCCACGCATCAGCCAATTTGCCAACGGTACGAGACACCATCTGCGGCAAATCCCGAAAGATGTGAGCAGTGTGCCTTCGGCCCAACTTAACCTCTCCGCTGAAGGAAAGATTATCGCAAACAAACACATTCGCACCAAACGCAAGCGCAGATGGGAAAGTTTTGTCGTGTGAATTACGCAACCCCATGATTGCACCGTAATCCTGCGAATCACTGGACTCTTCTCCAGCGCCAACCCGAAACAAACCGAAGTACCGATTTGAATCGTGTGTGAGGGCATGAGATTCCTCAAGAATCTGCATACCATCACCGCCCAACCGATCGCGAACTAAATCAACGAGGTGGGAATGGGGGATAGGCGTATGCGTCCGAGTTGCCTCGGGCGTATCCGACTGCTGCACTTGATCGTACTCGACCTTGTGCGCCCCGCAGTGTAACATTAATCCTTTCATAACTTTAAGGGTGTCAGCATCAGTGCCAACAAAAAGAGTATGCCTGACCCTCAAACAAAACGCAACAAAAAAAACATAATAATCGTAAATATTTTACACTTAAAAAAATGCACCACAGGTGCATTTTTTCCTTGACAATCTAACGGCGGCGGGGCACGCGGCCTAGCGTTAGAAGTCAAGCACAAAAAACCCCTCCCAAAAGGGAGGGGTTGAGAGGAAAACCCCCTCCCTTAAACAGGGAGGGGTGAACCCAGAGGCCTCGACTAGTAGCCGTTGCTCTGACGAGTTACCGTTGCCTTGTGGCCTCGGTACTCGTAGTCGGTCAGCTTGAACTGACGACGAACAACGGCCTTGCTGCGTCCCGACCTGATGGCGGCACGAATGCTAGACCCTCGGTCATCTGTCGTAGAACGACAGGAAGACCCTTTGCCCGACATCCGAAGCGCAGCGGAAACTGCATCGGAAACGACCTTTTGGAGAAGAGATTTTGTCAACTGAATATTCAAGTTAGACTCCTTTCTACATGAGGGTTAATGTTCTGGGCACACGCCCTGCGAGAAATACTCCGTTATGCATCTCACGCACAAAAAAATTATTGCATACCATATCGAAACTGTCAAACGTTATTTTCATTTTGTTTGAATTTATTTTTCCGTGCATACTTGGTTTTGTCCCGATGCGCTACCGAAGGCCGAGGCATCCGCTTACGAATTTTTTTAAACAATTCAAGTAATTTTTTCATTCTCTTTTATTCGCCGCTATCGTTATGAATATTGCAAACATTATCGAACCCAACACAAGAAATACTAAATACATCGAAAGCATCATACCCCACCCCTGAAGTCGTGTCAAGCCCCCGCATAACTCCCCCCGTGGTGGGCAATCATTGCGCCGATTTGGCCGTTGGTGCAATTATACCTTTTGCGTAATTGTGTCTGCGTGAAAGCTCCCGAACGCAAGCAACCCCTGAGTTCGTCCTTTTGCTGCTGCGTCATCGGCGTGGTACTCTTTTTGCTTATTGGCACGACCTGCCGCTCGATCCGTTCGTGAACGGGGGGGCAACACTCCAACACCTCTGCCGAATTAGTGAATCCGAGCAGCATCATCGGGTGCAACTGGGCTTGATACTCTACCGACATAATGCACTTAACTTTGTTGCCGGTATTGTTATTGATATATTCAACAGTTGCATCGGTAATATAGTCGCACATTTTGCCGCCCTCGGCATCCATACGCTCGGCTATAAAACCTTGTATCTCAACAGGCAAAACTTTTATCCCCGCCTGAACGTTGCAGTCGAACGTGACAAACACCAAACTATTATGTTTAAAATTCTGACGAGCGATAGCAACATCCAAATGTTTTTTTATTGGGTTGCCGCAAAAATCATACCACGCACCAAAGTTACTTTTGGCGTGGCAATTCGTCGGGATATCCCCGTGCGAATAATTAGCGTGAAAGTTTTTGTATAAAGTTTTATCATTAAGTAGAAATGAACGACTGTCTTTTTGTGCAGCATAAACGGGCCACTCTCGCTCAAAACAATGTAAATCCATTAAAGTCTGCTTTGTAGTTTTTAAAATATCAAAGGACAAACTTTCGCCAGCGATAAACTGTTCAAACTCCCAAAGCGTAGCGGGTAGCGAATAAATAGTTGCCGGATCAATAACACAATGCCGACCAGAGCGCGTAGCGGTAAGATGAATCAACCCGCGCAGCCAAATATGAAAAGCCTTGAGAACCCACATACGATACTCGGCCTTGGTGCGATTGTTACAAAGTTGTCCAGCATTGCGTGTTGCCATGCACAAACCTTAACAGGCTGACTGAAAAGGTCAACAGTTTTTTTTAAAAAATTTAAGATAAAAAAATGCACCGTAGGTGTATTTTTTCCTTGACATCTAACGGCCGCCGGGCCGCCCGCCAAGCGTTAGAAAGTCAACAAAAAACCTTTTAAAAAAGTTTTTTTTAAACGGTTGACATTTCGCCCCAGTAGGCTATGCTTTTTGAAGTGATGAGGATGACAATAAAAGAAGCTCAAAAGAGTGTTGGCTCGCTGTCCAAGCCGTCGAAGATGCCGGGGTTCGGTTACAGCACACCAGCGGAGGATTGTATCACCGGATCCAAATTGGTGCAAGTTGTCAATTCGATTTGTGCATTTTGCTACGCTCGCAAAGGCCGTTACGTTTTCCCAAACGTCATTGCCGCGATGAAAAAACGGTTAGCCTCATTGCGCCAATTGAATTGGGTTGACATGATGGTTTTCATGATCGGCAAAAGGGAGAAAACTGGTTTCTTTCGCTGGCACGATAGTGGTGACGTTCAAGGTGTCTGGCATCTTGAGAAGATGGCAGAGGTTGCAAGGCGATTGCCTAACATTAAATTTTGGCTGCCAACGAGAGAGTACGGTTTTGTGCGTGAGTGGATGGGTTTAGGTCGTAAACCAGACAATTTGACAATTCGCTTGTCTGCCTATATGATGGACGGCCCACCGCCTACCACGTTGGCCAAAAAGCTTGGGCTGACAACGAGCGGGGCGAAGAGCGTGGGATTTAGTTGCCCAGCGTCTCAACAAGGTAACGAGTGCAGAGAGTGCCGCGCCTGTTGGGATGAGACAGTTGAAAATATTGACTATAAGAAACATTGAGTTATGGCCAGACTAACAAAAAATAAAACTTACAAGATTGAATTGTTTGACCGGAACTATAAATGGAACGACAAACAAACCACAACAAAAAGAGTTGAACGCTATTTGATAACATGGAAAAATGAAAGGGCCGAGACATCCCTTGTTGTTCCGCGTGATATGCCAAACCACATTTATTTTTTGGAAGAACTGTTGGTTGACGAAGGTTATAAGGTAACATTTAGAAGCCCATTGTTAAAATGAAAAGAGAGTACGTAATTAAATTAACTGACGAGGAAAAAGAGGCATTGCGCAAAAGTAAGGTGAATGGCCCTTTGTACCATCTAGTTAAACAGATCCTAGAACAAAATAATAACGCGGAGTAGCCAAGTGGTAAGGCGGGAGATTGCAAATCTCTTATCGTCGGTTCGATTCCGACCTCCGCGTCCATGGGTTGGTAGCTCAATGGTAGAGCAGCGGCCTTTTAAGCCGTTGGCTGTGAGTTCGAGCCTCACCCGACCCACCATTTTTTCTGGACATCTAACGGCAAATGGCCCGGCCGCGCCGCGTTAGAAGTCAAGCATAAAATGCATCAAAATGCAAAAAAATAAGGCACTTTTTATAATGCCCTTATTTAGCTTATTTGTATTTATATTATTTATAATTTACTTATTTACAATTTTATTATTTATAATTCGTTTATTTACTATTAACGTATTTAGCCTTCACTTATTTAGCTTTTTATTATTTACAATTATATTGTTTATCCATCTGACTTTAATAATAATACTTCAATCATTTCAGAATTATCATTTAATGTATGGAATGCGGTGTTGCCAGTTACTACCTCCCATGCTCTAGTGATTGCTACAGGGTTAGAGGTTGTGGAGAGAATCTCCACAACCTCTTTACGGATTTCGTCGATATGTTTATGCTGTTTTTTTCTTGACATGAGAGTCGATGTAGTCGCTGCCTTCCTTGGTGATATGCCGCTTGCCATCAATCTTGATAAGGCTTTTCTTCATCAAGTAAAGCTCGACATCGCGCTGGATTGCCGTGCGACTCAAGCCTGTTTTGGCGCACAACTCCTGCAACGATGCCTGACCGTCACGACGAAGAATGGACAATACCTTTTTCTCGATGTGGCTAACCCCAAGTGGATTGATGCCCAAATCATCACAAAATTGAGCGAAATCTTTCAGTTGGAAGATTTTAGTATCATTGGCCGCGCACCAACCCCTCAACTCCTTGGCTACCTTGACGCAATCTCTAGCGTTGCCACGACTCGTTTTGGCCAACTCCAAGAGTGCTTCCTCCTCAAACGAAATGTCCTCAACTTGAGCCGCGAGAATCTGCGCTAATTCAGTTGGGGCGTAATCCTCAAAATCGACAGTCGTAAGTCTGTCCTTCAATGGAGGAAACAATTTGTCCGGCTCGGTAGTAGCGAACACAAAAGTCTGCTTTTGGAAGTCGAATGGGTATTCTCCATCGCGCCAACGAAAGTCCCTAGTGTTGCTCCTCTCGGTGTTGAATACCGTCAGGAAGGCGTTGGTAACATCCTTGGGCAACTCATGCGCCTCATCGAATAGCACCGTGATTTCGCTATCCATGATAAGCGGAATAAAAAGCTGATCGAAGAATCCCTCCAGATTTTTAATAGTAGAGCAATTTACCTCAAGGAATGCACGATGTTTGCCGTCACGATTCTTTAGGTTAGCACCGAATTCACGCGCAAATTCTGTTTTACCTAGCCCTTTGGCCCCAACCAACAATAAAAATGGGCAGAGACTAGTTTTGTCAAACGCTTTTAAATAAAAATTTAATCGTTTTTTGACGTTGATTTGTCCAAATAATTCCGCAAAGGGTTTTTCCATGTTACTTAAATGTTGTTAGCTTGTATGCAATTTTCTCATCGACTGCACTCGCAGCAGAGGGAGTATCGGCTTTTTGTGGGGTAATGTCAACGACTTTTTTAAATAAATTTTCATACCATTTTCGCCCAACAATAATGGGGTCATTGGGATTAAATTTTTCTGCCAACTCGCTCAACTTAACCTCCATCAAGCTCAAGCTGCCCTTCTTACGCCCGCTACCTTGTTTGCGAGGAGTGCCGTCTTTATTGTATGTGACCTGCGCCATGCGGATGAATATAGCCCACAATCGCACCAATGTCAACATTTTTTTTAATTTATTTTTTTAATTTCCGTTTCGACTGTATACTATTAATATGGCAACAGGCAAAAAGCTTAAATTTACCAACTATGAGGGGCAAAAATACGAGATTAAGATACGCAAACCTCGGAAGGAGTCCAATGCTGAAGGTCTATGCTATCCGCCAGAGGACGGAGGATGCGCCAAAATTTTAATAAATCCTCACCAGAGTGATGACGATTATAACGAGACAATAGTTCATGAATTGAGTCATGCTTTTTTTTGGGGAACCGATGAGGAGAAAATTACACATTTCGCCAAGACTTTATCAAAAATTTTAAAAAAATTGGGCAATTGATATTTGTTAAATTAACCTTCATAATCAGGGTTATTTAGAACTTCTTTTATTTGGCTTTGAGCCGTTCGTAATTCAAACAACAACCTGCCTTTCAATTCTAATAAATTCTTTGCACCTTGTCTCACTAGCGTTTTCTTGTCAGATTTTAATAAATTTTTATTTAAATTTATTTGTTCGGAATAAAATTTACTGCTATACATACTATATTTAGTAAAAAATCGTTCATAATTTGAAGCTAAATCGAATGCACCAAAATGCACCAAAATTTAAAAAAATTTGGCGCACTATATTTGGCGTATTCTTATTCACTTTTGGCCGGTTCATCTTCACCAAGGTCAACCTTGGGGTTTTCAACTACTTGGCGCAAGATCGCTACCAGCAGTTCGTCGCGTGGATCGCGAGGCGCGAACTCTTTCTCATTTTCAAAGATTTTTTCAATTGTTTGAATGTCGTAGTCTCCAACTTTAATTGTTACGGATTTCATTTTGTTTTTTATTATATTCTTCTTCTAGTTTTTCTCTATAATATTCTTTCATTTCATCTTCGACTTGTATCTCGACCCCTTTCGTGAACGAGATGTAACCAAACGAAAACCACATACAAAATATTAATATACTCGTTATTACATTAACCTTACCTATAATCAAGGCAATAATTAATAATAAGCTCAATACAATCATAACATTGTTTACAACTATATTTAAAATTTTATCTAACATTTAAATAATTTTTTTTAAATTTCGGGGGAATACTGAACTGGTTTGGCAACTGAACTTAAACTGGTTTTAGTTTGGTTGAATTAAATCATATTTGGATATAAATAGAAAGGGTAATACATTTCATCTATTTTTCCTTATATTCATTACAAATTTTATTAAAATATTATTTATCCTTTATTTATGTATACGGAGTATATGTTTATCGTTTGCTTGGTGAATC
>Ga0233411_10000190_pt1 | contig 20720 bp, 12 predicted proteins | sample Na_anoxic_2_MG_FD_179799 | JGI IMG/M metagenome (GOLD analysis project Ga0233411, IMG submission 179799) | Seawater microbial communities from Saanich Inlet, British Columbia, Canada - Na_anoxic_2_MG | ecosystem: Environmental > Aquatic > Marine > Inlet | place: Canada: British Columbia...
TTCCATTCTTCTTTAAACCAACGGTTTAAGTTTTTAAACGGTGAATTTTGTATATAAGGCATATTATTTAGATTTATTTCCCCAGTTAGCTGCACCAACTTTTCTACATTTAACTAAAGCCCCGCTAGCGTAAGCTGAAGGCCATTTTTTATATCTGCTTTTTACTTTACTGTAACAAGCATCTTTCTTTTTAGTTGGAGAATCTTCTGACCCTATACTATAGCCGTTGTTACCTTTAACCCCTAACCCTTGAAGTCCTATTCCTTTGGTTCTCATGATTTATACATTTTAGTTATGTTTTCGTATTCTTTTGTTGCATTAAAACTTGGACAAGCTTTGCTAGCAAAATCGTTATGTCCGTGTATTGTAGCATTGGGATGCATTTTCTTTAATGTTTTAAGCAGTAATAGCAAGCTTTCTTTTTGTTCTAATGTTCTAGTATCTTTAGCATTCATATCTGAGTCACAACCTCCTATATAACAAAGCCCGATACTACCTTTATTGTAGCCTTTTACGTGAGCTCCAGTTTTATTGATGTCTCTGCCGTACTCTATTGATCCGTCGATTTTTATAACATAGTGGTAACCTATTCCAGACCAACCTCTTTCTTTATGCCATTGGTCTATTGTATTTGCTGAAATATCTCTACCTTCAGGAGTAGCAGAACAATGTATTATTATTTTATTTATATCTCTCATTTGTTATCTTTTTTAATGTTTATCCATTTAGACAAGGTATAACCAATAGTTATAATTAATAATAATATTTTCAAACTGTCTTCTATTTGTGTGAAAGTTGTTATGCCTAGAGTTCCAGCGTTCATTACGTATAGTTTAATATCGTTTAAACTCATTTTTTTATTTTTTTAAAATAGATCTTTTTAGAATTTCTAATTCTAATGAGTCTTTGCTTTTTTTATTTCTTTTTCTAGTAGCAGCTGCTTTTCTGCCTGATTCTTTTCTTTTTATTCTTTTTTGGTACTCTTCATAAGCTATTTCTTGAGTAGTCATTTTTGATAACCTTTCTTCTTCAGCTTCTTTCTTTTCTTTAGCTTTTTGACCTCTAGTAGCCTTTGCTTTTGCCTTGCCTTCTGCTTTTTTCTTAGCGGTCTCTCCTTCTTTTTTAGGATCAACTATACCTAGTTCCCAGCCCTGCCATCCTAATGCGGAAGCAACTCTTTGCCAAGTTTCAAGATCAGAATTTAAAGCGTTTTGCATATTTTGAGCTTTAACGACAAGTCGATCTAGTGGAATATTAGTTACCGCAGTGGTGCCTCTAGCGCCTGCCATTAAAGCGGGGTTATCTAAAGCCAAGCCTCTGTTTTTTATTTCCCACATGTTATAATCAAAAGCTGATCCCGATTGTCTTAGCTTAGTTAATTTAGAGGATATAGGAGGCGAAACTTGTAGTGTTTGATAAGCTAGTTCAGAATACATAGGCCGTTTTTTCTGTGATTTCTCATAAGCCTTAATAACTAAGTTTTTAACCATAGATATAGTCGCTCCACCAATACCACCACCACCTCGTAAAACACTATCAAATGCGGAGTTTGCCATATCAAATGCTTGTTTAGCTTTTTTAGGATTTTTCTCCTGTTCGTCGTCGTCATCAAATAGCATTGAGAATAAGCCTTTTTGTAAAAATGAAAAGTATAAATTCTGAACAAAACCGTAATATAATATTTTAGATATATTAGTTTTCTTGTCTCCTCTACCGTTAACCAAATCTAATGTAGCTTTTTTAGTTAACCTAGCATACTGAGCAGGCGTATTAGCAAATGCTAAAAACAATCTACCTAGGTTACTAGCTTGCTGCATACTAATTTTATCTGTTCTTGAGGACTGTTGGTTATCTTCTGAAATTTCCATAAAGTCAGCCATAGCTTTTTCTTTAGCTTGCTCCTCTGTATATAGTTTATTACCGTCGGCATCGGTTTCTTTAGAGTAAGACTTAAATCTATTTCTAAAAAACGTAGCACCACCAGAAGCAATAGCAAAACTATCTCCGTACTGTGTTAATATAAAACCTTTTTGCCCAAGCAGCCCAATAAATGCAGTTACTTTATTTTTAGATTTTGCAGCTTCAGCTAATTCTGATTCTGTTACATTTATTTTTAATCCACTTCTACGGTTTCTAAGATAGTCAGAGTTTAATAAATCTACAACATCTCTCCAGTATTGCGGTTGATTAGCAAATGCCTGCGCTGCTTTTAATGGATTGTTATCTGTCCAGTTTATAAAGTTTACATTTGACAATTGCTGTAGCAATGCAGACTTAGTGTTTAAAGCCATAATAGCAGCCACAGATCCGTTTAAGTAGTCTAGTAAAGCATTTTCTATACGAGTGTTATTTTGAGTCCTGTTACGGCCTGTTTTCATACGTTGTAGCATATTGTTTAATGCCTCTACATATTTAGGACCAAAAGCGGCTTCTAGCTTTGCTTTATTTTCTGGAGAAAACATTTTGTCTACATTTTCTTGCCAAGTTTTTAAATGAAACTCTCTTCTAGTATTTTCTAGGTTTTGTTGTATATCGTAAGATATATTACCACCTTCCCAGTTATTACCAGGCTCTGGGTATTTACCTTGTAATAGACCACGTAATTTTAAAGCGTACATTGCTAAAGGTGGGTTTTTCATCACCTTGTTTTTAATCTTAGCAATATCTTTTTCATTTAAACCAGGTATGTCCATTTGTTGATTGTCCCAAAGCCAAACGCGTATAGCATCTTCGTTTGTAAATCCATCAATAGCTTCCTTGCCTAGCTCTTTAGATAAGCTTGTTGAACCTAGCTCTTTATTTATTTGCTTTTTTAAAGCCCTGAATTCAGCAGCGGTATTTAATCGTTCTCGAGTAATATTGTGTTCAGCTTTTGCAAATGGAGTTAAAATAGTTTGCTTAATAAAATCTAAATCAGCATTTCCTTGTTTGCCTTTACCAACTAGCGGATACATCAGCCCTAAAAAATCTTCGTGGCTATATGGAACAAATAGCGCACCTTTTTTATTTTTACCTAGTTTTGTACCTCTAACTTTAGACACTATTTCATTTGCTGGTATACCTGAAACACCTTGAATCATTCTATTAATTTCAGTATCAATTTTATTACTTTCCTTAATATTTTGTTCTTGAAAATTTAAGTCATTTAATACATCTTTAATATTAGCTGGATTGCTAAGTGAGATACTAGACTTGTTAACTCCACCTACTAAACTTGGAAACACCCTTAAAGACAATGTGTATTTACCTGGTTTCATAGTTACGGCAGACCCTTGTACCATGCCTTCATTACGTTGATTATAATCTGCGGATCCAATTAATTTTTTTGAGCTATCAAAAGGAATTACAACTTTAGCCATTAAGCTTTTCTTACCAGGATTATAGCTAGGTCCTTCTTTGTAAATTATAGAATCAAATCCATCTTTTTTTAGAGTATTTAAATACAATTTATTTCTCTGTAAATTAGATAAGTTTTTATTTTTAATAGTACTTTTAATATCTTTAAGTAAATCTTGGTATGTATTAAATTCTTTAGAATTGCTAGTAACCATAGAGACCGCTGCAACTGTTCCTGTGTTGTTGTCTCTATTTCTATGGTCTATAAAGGACTTTGCGTTTTCTAAACTTTTGGTATAATGTTTCCCTAAACCCTGCATTTCAACACTAAACGAAGATGCGCCCACTGGGAAATCCTTAACCATTTCGTTATTTACAAACTTCTGATTAACTACCGCGGAAGTACCATGGTAGTATACGTTTTCTTGCTTAGACAAATCACTAAATTCTTTTTCAGTAACTTTTATACCTTTGACTGATATTTTAGACCCTCTGGTCCATCTAGCATATAGTTGTACTTCACTAGCTAGCCTAGGTGTATTAAGTCTGTTTATGTCTTCTCCTAAATGAAACAATCCTTTATTGCCTAAATCTATATAATGCACTCCTTTGCCATTGTAGAAAGCATTTATTATAGACTCGTTAGATTCTATTGTTACGTTTAGCTTAGCTTGTTCGCCCTTATTAACTAAGTATTCCAAAACATCTTTATGCGCCACTAACTTGCCGTTTATAACTTCAGCCTCAAGATTTTTGTCTTTAGCAAATTTAAGACCTGCTTCATTAAATGCTTTAACTTTATCTTGATATTCCTCGCTGGATAATATATCCTTTAAATCAGATATACCCATTACCTCGTCTAACCCCTCTCTTGAAAAAGATACTGATCCATCTTCTGATATACGTGCGGTAAAACTACCCATTTGAGCTAAATCGTTTAGCTTTAATTCAATTGGAATTTTGGTTTTGCCTACAGTTAATATAATGTCCCCTCCTACATTAGGGTCTTTGCCTATCATAGACACGCTAACATCTTTTGCTTTAGAAGCTCTTATTACTTTTTTAATAAACTTTTCGTAAGCTAAGCCTCTATTACGCGCTTTTGCATCAGCAAATAATCCGTTTTCCCAAAGTCTATTATCAAAATAGTTTTTAATAAGATCTGCAACATCTTGATCTTTGAGAGATCCAAGATATGTGTCCATTGCTTCCTGCCCTTGATCTGCTAATATATTTAATGCTTTGTCATGAATAGGAGCTATTTTAGGTTGCTTCATGGATTTTTCAGAAAACTTAATAAGCCCTCTGTCAATATCACTAGCAATAGTTATAGCCGCGTTGTCAGATAGTATTTTACCTAATAACTCTGCTCTATCTTCGAATAACTGAGTTAACGGTCCATTTTCTAATAAATCATTTTGGAATATTTCTAAAGCAGTTTCAGAAGCAATTTGCCTAGCAACTGCATCTTCGGGGTTTTGCTTTTTATTTTTTCTTAAAGCTCCATCTTGAAAGTGATAATCTACAAATTCATTAACACCTATTACACTGTTTATATTAGGGTTTCTTTTTATAAACTCTGGACCTGATGTTAATCCACGACCAGCGGCATTGTCTCTGTCGATCTTAAGCTTTTTACCGTTTTCATCAACCCATTCGTATTTAAAAATACCGTTTTTATTAATTTTTCTAGGAGGCATCCACTGCCCTTTTACTCTCTTAAGTATACCTTTTCTAAACAAAGGATGTCTAGCTAAATAAGTAGTAGTATAGTTGTTTAGCAACGTAGCTTTAAAGTCCGTTAGGAAGCCTTCATAGCCTCCTTTATATTCATTAATAAACTTCTTAGTTGGTTTGTAAAAAGCGTCTGAAATGTCCATTTTAAGCTCCGCAATAAACGGACTTATAGTTCTGTTTTGAGATACTTTTTGATCGTAAAGCTGTACGTTCCTTTTTACGCGTTCAGCTGTTTCATTTTCTAAAGCTTCTTGGTAAGTTTTGCCTTCCTCTATTTTTTGATCAACTGGTAGAGATTCTAAAAACGTAGGTTTTTTATTTAGCTCTGCTTCTTGTTGTAGCATTTTAGCTTCTGCATCCAAAGTATCTTCAGCAGTTTCTTCGGCTACTAATTCAGCTATTGAACCGGTTTCACCTGCAGCAACGTCTATTGATTTACCACCAATCCCCATCTCTTTTTTATACTTTTTAAGAACGTCGCCTTTCCTAAAACCAAGTTGAGAATTTATAAAACCAATTAAACTGTTGTTTTCCTCAGGATTAAATCGCATAATGGTACCAGTAATCCCGTCCTTGACGTCGTCTATAAAATCTTGTTTTGATTTGCCGTAAACAGAATCGCCTTCAATGCCTCTCATTATTAAAGCATCTATTGCAGTACCGTTTATTATTTCATTATAAGCATTAAATAAAGCTCCCGTGTCCCATTCTGCTTTTGTTACAGTGTAATTTCCGTCTGCATCTTTAGGGCCTACTAAATTGTCTACTTTGTCATTAAGTTTTTTCTGCTCAGGAGTGATTTTAGTTGATTCTTTAATATCTGCACTTTTTAACGTACCTGTTTGAGCAAATTCCAGAAACGCTTTATTAAATTTTCCTTTATCAAAGCTTCTGTTATAATCTCTAATAAAATCAAATGTAGCTTTCCCGTCTGCTAAATCAATATTACCAGCTGCTCCAGGTATTGTTTGAAGGAATCTTCGTATAAAGTCCCGAACCTTTGTCATGAAGGAAGCATTGTAAACTAAATCACCATCAGCTAAAGCTTCAGCTATTAAGGTTAAAGCTTCTTCAAAAGCATTAGATTCTAACCGCGCTTTTGCCTCAGCAGCGGATTTAACAACAGCGTCATATGCTTTTTGATCAATAATACCTTTTTCTAAATATTCTTTAGCTTTAGTTAACTTGCCTTCGTTAGTTTTAATTTGTTGAGCAGCTCTTGATTTGTATGCTTCTAAATTACTTAAAACGTTTGTTATATTTCCTTTTATAGATTTGCCTAGTTCGGATTCTACAAAAGCCATCAAATCAGACCCAATTTTCTTAGCTCCTTCTGAACTACTATTTACAGCTGCTAATATTATTTTGTGAAGCCATTCATGTCTAGACGTAGTTGTTATATTAGCCCTTTTTGCTGCTGCTTTATTCACAATAATAGATCCATCTTCAGCAATAAAAATACCAAATCTATTATTTATACCTTCCGCAATTTTTTCTTCGCTATATTTTTGGGTGCCGTCAGGGTTTTTTATTAACCTTAACTGATCTGCAAATTCCTGGTCAGTTTCAGTTGCAGTAAAATCGCCTTCTAAACCGGATTTTTTAAGTTTTTCACCTTTCTTTACATCTGCTTCTATTTCAGCTATTACTTGAAGCTTTGTGTTAATTTCAACTATTCTACGTTTAGCATTTGTGGCTAAATCAGGATCAATGCCTTGTATAGAAGCTTGAAGTTTCTTTTTTTCTAAAAGAAGATCAAATACTTCTTTTTTACTTTGCTCAGAAAAATCTTTAGGAATTGAAAGCCCTGTGTTTCTAGCGTCATTTAAGTCATTGATAGCAGCGTCATACTCTTCTTGACTAAGGTTGTTTGTAGTTAATTTATTTTTTAAATTTTGTTCTGCGTTTTCAAAAAACTTGTTTACAGTATTTAAATTAGATTTTAAATCAAATCTAGTAGCAATATCTCTTGCTGTGTTTCGTAATTCAGTCACGGATTGTCTAACCACAGCTGTACCTCCCGGTATTACAGCTCCTACAATAAATCCGGCTTTACCTTCTTCGAATGCATCCGCTAATTCTACGTAGCTTCCAATGCCTTCATTAAGCTGTGCTCCTGTACTCATCTGACTAAGAACACCTTGAGCAGTCTCAGTACCAAATTCAGTTAACCCGCCTTTTGCCATTCTTTTTCCAGTGGCGATTGCATTGCCAACGACCTTCTTAACTTCTCCTCTGTATAAAGAGCCTAAAGCACTTTTAAAATCTTTCCCAAGGCCAGCGGCTCTTGTTGCGTTTTTAACTATTTTTAGGGCTCCTAGTCTTTCAAGGCCAGCAGAAGCTAAAGCAAATCCAGCTGCTTCTCCTTTGTTAGCATATTTACCGTCTCTTAAAGCTTCTAGCATTAAAGCCCTTCTATCTTCCTCAGGTAATTCATCAAAACCATCTACATCTTTTCTTAAGCCTTCTTCAAGAGCTGTGTAGTAATTAGCTCCATATTCTTGTAAAAATATACCAGCAAACCCAAGTCCTGAAATTACTGGGTTACCAGTTAAAGTCCCAGCTGTTGCTAAAGCTAATTGAGGTGTAGCCTCACCTACGGTTCTAACTATGTCTGTAAAGCTTATGCCATCTGCCAAATCCGCTTTATTAAATAGACTTTGATATTTTTGCGTTTCACTAATATTTTCTAGAGATTCTAAAACTTTGTCTTCGTAAGTTTTTATTTTTTCTTTAAGAAAATTAACATGCTCTTTTACTGTACCTTTTGTAGCACCTGTAGTGTAACCTTCCTTAACGCTATATCTACCTCCGAAATAAGAAGGAGAATCTTCAGCTGTCGTACCTGAGTCTAACTTGTCTTGTAAAGATTTTAATTCTTTAGAATAATCTTCAAGCTCTGATTGCTCTGTGCTCAACCCATATTGCTTTACTCCTGTACCAATATTTATTCCTCCAGAAACTACTGATTCCCAAAAATCTGGATAAAAATCAGGTAATACACGCTTTGCAGCATCTATACCTGACAAAAACTTACTGTCATATCGCCCAAATGCTCTGCTCTGTTCTTCAGCAACTTGGCCTGCAACTGTAGATAATTGATCTACCGTGCTTTTATATATAGGAGAATCTACAACAGGTGTAAGTACTAATTCTTTGTATTTTTGCTTATATTCTTCTTCTGCTAAACTAAGCTCAGCTGGGTTAGTTGTATCGTATTTTTTTTGTAAATCTTCTAAGAAGCTATCTAAAGCTGGTTTTTGCTTTTGTTCATATTTATTTATTTCTGTTTGAAGTACGGGATCAGCTTGCATAGTATTAAGTATACCAGCTTCTAATGCCGTATCAAATTCTTTTTGATCCTCAAACTTACTGAAATCTGTAGGTATATTTTTTATAAAAAGATTTTTGGCATCTTCAGTAGCCTTAGCTTCATATGAATCCGTTTCTCTATTATAAACCTGTGTTGTTAGCTTAGGCGGTTGAACCCATTTGTCAGCATACTTTTTGCGAACTTCAGGTGGCATAGCGCTTAAAGCTTCCCATCTACCTGTGCCATTTAATATTTCGTTGTAAGAGTTTTGGTATTCTTCAAGCTGAACATTGTATGGTTTTTCTTTAAAACCAGATCTACCTTCTTCATCAAGATAACTTCCGTAAGCCGAAGAACCATTGTCCAAGCTGGATTCCGTATTTTTTGGTGCTTGATTTACCGACGGAGCAGTCGCGCCCTGTACACCGTCTTTTTGCTTTTTTGGCGGCTCTTCTCCAACTGGCGTTAAACCGTTAAGTTCAATAATTTTATCTAAAGTAGTATTCTTACTTTTAGCTAGTTTAGCAAGTTGATCTTCTGTAACTAATTTACCGTTTTTAAGCTTGTAATCTGGCATATTATTTTATTTTATTATTAAAACCCTATTCCTAAAGGGTACTATGGTGTTTATACTTGTGGTCCAACAAAATCAGTGTTAAGTCCACTTAATTCTTCGTCTGTTAAATATATAGTGTTTTGCTCTATTAAGTCAGGATTAGCTGCTACAGCCTCTTCTGCAGGAACAATACTTAGATTATAAGATCCATCCGGTAGCATTACTCTTTTATAGTATTTTTTTGAATCTTCATCAAAGCCGTAAAACGCCTTTTCTTTAGGTGTAGAAGTTGCACTAGATTTACGACCGCCACCTCGCCGAGGAGTTACTATGCTGTCATTTATATCTTTAGCTGCGGTTGTTATAATGTTTTGAACTTGTGTTTTTAAATCTGCTAATTTTTCAGTTTTAAACAGTTCACTGTCTATATCTATGTTTTCAAACCCTGGTAATAAATCATCTTTAACTAAAGAAATAACATCCGCTTTAGATGCCCCATCAAGAATACTTTTTATTCTATTATTAAAAATACCCATTTGGGCTTGACTTAGTGGTGTTTTTGAACCAGCAACCTTGTCTACTATGTCTAATATGCCGTTTGCAGTGTCAATAGCTTTTAAAGAATAATCAGCTAGCTGAGCATACGGTTTGTATTCTCCGTCAACCTCAAATGTAATGTTGCCAAAATTATCAATATTCATATTAGCTTGCCCTGAATAAATATCAGCTAAACCATTTGACTTTCCATTTACATAGTTTGCTTTAGAAACTCTACCGGATTCAACATCATCAAGGTACTGCTGCTGGTTTTCACCAATAGCCTTTTGCTGTAAAGCTAAGTTTTCTAAATTAGACTTTACTTGATTCATTTCTTGAATATTTTCTAAATAAGCAGGAGATGTTTTTGGTATAAGCTTGTCTTGAGCTCTAAATGCAGCGTTAGCATATATGTCTCTTTGATGCATTATATACTCACGCTGTTGCTGTTGTTGCTTAGGAGTTAAACCAGCTTGCACAGTCCCACTTTCTGCTAAACTTAAAAACTGGGCTACTTTTTGCCTGTCTTTTGATAATAATTGTTCTTCTGTCATTTTATTTTAAGTTTATTAACGCATCATACCTGGAATCGCTTGTCCTGCTGCACCTAATATGTTTCCTACTCCACCCAGAATAGCTTGTTTCCCAGCGTCTCTAGCTTCGTTAGCCGCACCTAGTCGTTGACCAGCCATACCCATTAGTGTGCTTACTTTGTTTAACTCAGCGGCTCTCGATTGGCCTTCGCCTTGTCTTTCTAATAGTTGATTCTGTGCAGCTTGCTGCATTTGTGCTGCTTGATTAGATCTTTCCTGCTGACCTATTGATATACCTGCTCTTTCAGCATTTTGCGACGCTTGATTAGCCATAGATTGCGCTAGAGCAGCAATACCTGACCCCCCGGCTGCTCCTTGCATACCAGCCATTGTACTTGCCATTGCTTGCTGTTGTGCTCTATTTGTAAATTCCGCTTGTTGTTGATTTACAGTAAGATCTTCATATACATTCTCTAAATTAGTATATAGATTTGACGTGTCTAAGTTTTCAAATTGTTGTTGCCTTCTATCAAAAGCAGCTTGAGCTGCTCTTTGTTCTCTTTTTCTTTTGCCACCTCCAATTAAACCACCGGCTATACCTGCGATTCCTTGAACTCCTGACATTATTGCACCCATTGGTATCATATTGTATTGCTTTATGTATTATTATTACATGTTATTTACTACTCTCAAATATTTCTGTACCCACTGAAAATAGCTCCGCATATTTTGTTGTATTATTTCTAAATTGTATTTCAGCATAATACCCTTTTAGCTGACCAACCTTGCCTATTGGGTCTTTTACGTAAAATACAAAATCATTAGCCGTTGGTGGCTGAACACCTATTGCTGCGTTTATTATTATTGTTAAACCATTAATAGATGTTATTGGACCCATTTCAACTGTTTGATTAGTAGTTGTATTTAAATACCAAGCTATATCTCCAGTTTGAATGGTAACGGGTAATGGATTTGTAAAGGTTAACGTTATATTTGCCATTATGGTGTATATGAAATTATGTTGCTTAAGTCTAAATCAAAATCTGTATTAGTATCACCGGTATTTGATATTACTATATCACATTTTACATTAACAGTTAAACTATTAACTAGCGTTACATCGCTATTAAATATTTCTATCTTATTACCATTATCCCTATAAAAATTTATTTGTTGGTCATCAGAAACAGTTATAGCAGGTTTAATTGTTAATGTTGTAGCGGAATCCACACTAGAAACTTCAGATTCATATGGCGCTAATACGTCTAACAAAGCAATTTTGTCGTCAGTTAGTATACCAGTAGTATCGTCAACAGTAAGAGAGGTTACACTTGTTTGATTTCCATCTGCAGCAGTTATAATTTCTTCAGTGTTACTAAAATCTGAAATTTCAATTTGCTTTAAAACGCTAAATGTTCCCGTGCCGCTAAACGGTGTAATATCGTAATCTAACTGAATTAACCATATACCAGAAGACTGTAACAAATCTGTAAAAGGATTTTTAGTTAATGCTGCAATATCTCTAAAGGGACTAACAGCAGGCCAGCCTGATATAGGGGTTGGCGGATTAGTTTCATCTATTGTAATTCTAACCTCATTTAATTGGTCAACAGTAAAAGGATTAGGCAGGTTAATATCAGCTACATAAGAACCAGTTATTTCTATGGTATATGTAACGTTCGGGCTTCCCATTATTAGAGCAGGGAAAGTTATATCGTGATTATATGTGCCTTTGCTTCCAATTATCTCGTTGTTAATAATTGTAGTTGTAGTTGCTCCGTCATTTAAAGTCGCACTAAAAGGCGTATCAGGTATACCTAAAACTGTTAATGTTCTTGTTTGTTCTGGGTTACCTAATGCTGATGTATCAAATATATATCCTGATATTTTTGGTAATGGATTGTAAATTTCTTTAGTATTAGGTACTCTTATAGTTATATGATCCCCACTAATACTATTACTTGGATATATATAATTAACATTATAAGATATATTAGTTAAGCGATTATTAGAATCAAATGTAGGTGTTTGAACAATATTATAATTAGATTGGTTACCCTGTGTTATATTTATAGAAGGTGTAGCACTCCAGTAATAACCTGAAACCGCATTATAAGTTCTTGCAAATAAAGATTCAGTTTCACCTATAGCGCCACTATTTGAATAAGGCGTATCTGTTTCTGTAGCATCGCCGGTTACATTGGTGCCAACTACGGCACTTACTGTTCCTGCAATAGTTATTTCAACAACCTCAGCTGACCCTATAACGCACAATGGTATTGTAACATTAGCAGACGGCATAACCGCAATAGTAACAAAAGTAACTGTACATAAAACATTATTACCATCTTGTGTAAATGTTACGCTTTGAACATATTGATTAGAAAAGCCTTGCTCTAAACTAAAATCAGCAGCTGTTGCGGTATATCCTGCTAGTGGTGATATTGTTATAACCGCTGTTAGACTTGTATCAGATATAAAAGAATTTTCTGGTACAGTAAATTGAACATCTGAAAATGTATAATCATTTATTGTTGGCATACTATTTTTATTTAATTAAGGACAAGTTGGGTTTGACAATTGGTTTATTTGATCTAAATGAGTAACAACACCACTGCTATTAACTCTTAATATTTTCCACTTATCGTCAATAGTTGATAAATTATCCCAAAAATTTTCTTCATAAAGAGGACCAAAAGGAATAGGGTATGGCGTGTTAGAATTATATATACCACAATAAGCGCTCACAGGTACCCATACATCTGAATTTTCGCCAGTCTCCTTATAAACCACAGTTCCTATCTGTATATCATTTGTACCTCCTTGATCAGCTCCATAAAAATAAGCGCGGCTTGTAATACTACCATTTGTTTTACAAGGAAATGTATCATTACCTAAGCATCGAGGTATAGAGCTAGTGTGGTATTCTTCTAGAGCATTTTTATGAGTGCATATTATGTCTTCATCTGTAGCAGTTGAGCCTAAATAGTAAGGCGTTATAACTGATGTACCAAAAGTATCAGGGCCAGTGCGCTGGCTTGATACGTACACTCTAAACACCTCAAACCGAGAATTAGGTGCTTCGTTTCGGTAACAAGCTGTTAATGTATTGTATTGTGTCCAAGAAGCTATTTGCCCATTGCTATCTAATATCATTACGTAATATGCAGATGGAACAACGGTAGGGTTATTAGCATCTAATCCTGCGTGACTAACTGTTAAGTCAGACATTTGCTCGCCTGCCCCAACAAACAAGTAGGCTCCAGCGCTAGTGATAGGCTCGTTGGTTAAACTATTATACATTTGCGTGCCAACTTGCAAGCCGTCGCTAAATACGTAAGAAAACGCAGTCCCATTGTTTGAAACATTAGTATACGTTTGATACAGTGGATTGTAAAACGCTTCTATAGAACATTTAACATCTTGTGCTGTCGCTTCGTTTACAATATTAGTCTGTTGATACGGTTTGGAACACTCCCATATATTTACAAAAGCCTGTATTGTATCAGGGGTAATTCCACCGCTTCCGCTACAATCTTTATTAATAGTTACTGTTAATATATAATCTTGAGGATCTGAGGCTACTACGTCAGGATTACCAATGCCATCTGGTATTTCCTCACAATCATTAAATATTTTTAATGCTTTTATATAATTAAACCATTTACCTTCTTTCTTTTCAAACTCTTTAACTTCACCACCTTCAAGATCAGTTTTAACGTAGTTTACGTACCACCCAGGCTGCTTTTGTTGTGCCGCAGTAGGTATAGTTGTATTAAAGTTTATTTCAGCTATAGAGTACCATTCTGCATTATATAAATATTCAAACCTTCTTGATTGTGTGCCGGTGTAATTTATAGTGCTGAATCCTTTTACAGCTTGAGGTGCTTCATTAATAAATACATTAAATGAACTGTCATATTGAACCCTGTAAAAGTTATTAGCTAATGTGTTTAAACTGTGCTCATATATTCTACCCTCTTTAAATGTATAATATATGTTATTTAAACTAACACCACTTTCAGGTATAAAGCTTTTACGACCAGTCCACCCATCAACTGACTCCTTAAATGATACAGTTGTTTGTGCTATACCGCTTTGATCAACGTTACAATTAGGGTTTAATTGGTAATCTTGACTTGAGCTAAACTCATTAACCCATTGCTGCGAAAGATTATCCAATGTTATATTGTATAAGTCTTTGTCATCATCATAGCTACCTAATATTTTAGTAGACGATCTTAGGTTATCAGCAAAGAAATCGGACATACCTTTTTCTGCAATATTAGTAATACCGTCCATTGACAATCTTATAACTGCTCCTCTGTTTTTATCAGAAAAATAAGCTCTAAATGCGTATGAAGCAAATGACTCTGGGTTTTTAGATATACCAAATTCACCAGCGTACGGTACAGCTTGTCCTAAAACAGCATTATTGCCTGTTAAATTAACATTGCCGTCGGCATTATATAAAGCGTCTTTATTAGCTAATATTCTTAAACATTTATCTTCGCATAGTACGATAGCATCAGTATCTCTAGCATGCAGCTTTTGAATTGTGCCATATATCGGGTTAAGGTCTTTAGTTATAGGCTCGGCTTGTATAAACTGGTTAAGTCTATTTATACCAGAAGTAGAGTTATATATTTGAGAAAATATCATACCGCTGCCCCGTCTTTCAGCCCCATATGGCTCATCAAGCGGTGCTGAAACTTTTGGCCCTTTATCTATTGTAAAAGCGTTATAGTCATCTCTTATTCTATTTGATTCTACTCCTTGCCCGTAAGAATAACAATTGTAATAATTTGTTAGTTGGTGTATATTATTATAATCTGCAACAGGTATTGCGTCAGAAGCTTCATAATATATATCTAAATCAACAGCTTCTTTAGGTTCTGTTTCAAATATAGCCGGATTGCTTGATGTTAATAATTTATTGTCATCTTCAATTATTTGTTCTACTACCTGTATTCCATAAGGCGTAAAAGTTTCATTATAGTTTTTGTCTAATTGAAACCAAACTGTTTTACGTTTATTTCTAGCTGTTTTACGAGGGGTATTCCCATCGGCGCCATAATACCCTCTATAGCTTCTTTTTCTGGTATAAGATGTAACTTTATAAACGTTATCGCTAACCTCTCCACTTTGAGAAATAAATCTAAACAATAAACCTGTTCCTCTTAAATGATTATATTCAAAAGGGCCTATTGTAGGATGCTGTATATATGCGTCAACAGGTATATCGTATATTTCAATACCAGTATGCCCGCCGTCATTCCAGCCTTTAAAAGTAACAGTAAATTTATTGGAACCTTGCGTAGGGGCTTTTTGTATAAAAGGTTGATTTGACAAATTGCTTGTCCTCCCGTCTGTCCAAGCCATAAATAAACCACCTCCGTCGCTAGAGTGGTTACTTGTGTAGGGTATAGAAAAAGGATTTACCATATGCTCTGCTCTAATAGCGTACCTAGGTTCTAAGGCAGCAAAAGACGCAACAATATTTGTGTCAAAAGCAAAATCTCTATTTATTTTAGCAAAAAATCTACCTTCAAATTCTTGCTTATTTTCAACAACGTCCTCAAAAATAGAAATATCAATATTATCTCCAGGACTATATGAAGATAACCAAGCGGCGTCAAAACCTAAAGGTCTTTCAAGTGTTACGCTATATTGACTGGCCACTCCGGTTGGTCCCCCTGATTTTATGTCATATTTATCTGTTGTATTGGCACCGGCTATTATTGCTATTTTTCTTGTGGATTTAAATCCGCTTTTAAATTCATCGGTTGCATTAGGCGCATTAAATATTATAGTAATAAAATCCTGTTCAAAGCCACTTGTAATAGTTACGCTGGTTCTAGCTATAGTAGACTCAAAAGTTTTTATAAAATCCGGTGCTTCATTTTCAATAGCTAATACTTTGTATCTATTTAAATTATCTACAGCTACATTATTATCATGCTGCTTTTTAAGTATTAAATATGTTTCCTCATCAAGCTTGTTTCTTTCTGATGATGGAAATGACAACCAAACATTACCGTCTTCTGCAAAATAAAATCTATCTAAAGCTAAATTGTAATATTCATTTGATGTTTCTTTTATAAAAAATTTAAAATGTGTTGCCCAACTTGGTGCATTGCCAGATGGCGTTATTTGAAGAACATTTGTGCTAACAGAATCTAATATAGGTATATTTATAGAAGCTGTTTTTGTGGTTTGAACAGGTGTTTCTCTACCGTATTCATCTTTAAATACAATACCAGCCTGATATGTTCTTATTGATTTTAAGCTAGCAAAAGGTTGTCTTTCAAAAGGATTAGGTTGTGTTTCTTGATTAACTGTTAAATTAGCCGGGTGTACTTTTGGTAAATAACTTACTGTTAAATCAATAGGCTCATCTATATTGTAATTTTGTAAATAATTTCCATATATTATTCTATTGCCAATAATTTCTTGTGATTTAGCTTTTAATGGTACATTATCCCAAGGTCTTAAAAGCTGGTTTGCTTGTACAACATTACCAATTATTTCGGAAGTAATTTCAAAATTTATAGGTAATGCAGCGGTTCCTGAATATGGACTATATTCTCTTTTCTTTATGCTATCAACAACATATACTGTTGTATTGTGAGATTGCTTAAATAATATTTCAACCTCTGCAACCTCTTCTGAGCCCCAAGTTAAATTTTCTACAATTAACTTTTTTATATTATTAGTCATACCAACATTGTAACCATCTGAAGACAAATACTTAAAGTCGTTGCCAACAAAAGCTACATCCGTAAATGGCGAAAAAGCAGAGTACTCGTTATCAATATATTTCCAACGGTATGCAAATCTAGGAAATACATATTCAAACATAGGTTCCTTTTCTTCAAGAAGCACCTCCCATTGTATTAATATTATATCTCCGTTTTCATCTGTAGGCTTATAAAGGTCAGATGAAATACCTAATATTTTAGCCGTTACTATGCTATTACTTAAAGATTCAATTTGAACCCTAAGCTGATACTCAAATGTTTCGTTAAATTGCGAAGTAAATCTACCGTTTAATAACAATATATCGTCATTTTGCCAAACCGGGTTACCGTTATTTGCAGTTAAATCATATATAGGCGCAATATCAAATGTAATTAAGCCGTTCCAGTTAGGTATATTACTATTTGCATAATATGTAGAACTCTCTTCTATATTTGCTAAATATGCCCCATATGTGTCTAAAGGCAATGTTACAGCAGGCTCTAAGGTGTTAGGTATAAACGTAAAGTTTTCAGTACCTGTACCGGCTGGATCTTCTGCTGTTGTATATACAGGTGTAATGCCTGTTCCATTAATGTTATCACCGAAAGGTGAAGCAGCCGTATCTAATGTTGGCGCGGTTAATGGCGACTTTTTAATAACAGTTATATCTTCTTCTGTAAAATCAGGCTGTGTTGTTGGGAGAGTTACTTGGACATAACTAGGAACAGTTTCATTATTATTAAATGGCGTCCAAATAGGAATTTTAGTATGAGTATTAAAGTCTACAGAACCACGCTTAAACTTTTCAATATTAATCTTTTTTGGCTCAGTTTGATCATCTGTCCAAAATAAAAACTTATCTAATATATTTATACCTGTAATTAAGTATTGTTCTGAAAAGTTTAATATACCGTTTTTATCAACAAGCACAGGTTTTATAATACCGGTTGTTTGATCGTATTCTACAATGGCGCTTGCATTGTCAGACGCAATAAACCAATATATAGTTTCTTTTATATCGTGTCTTATTGAGCCTACACATACTGGGTTGCTTAAATCTTCAATATAATGGTCTTGCCATAAGTCAGTTGATGTCTTATCTCTTAATTCAACATTACCTTTTACGTTTTGCAGAGAACCGACATTAGCCCCCTCTGAATTCGCTAAGTCTAAGTTTAAAGCATCTCTATATTCTCCATTCGGAACTAAACGTTCGTCAAGGTCTTTGTTCATTTTACCTTTAGTAAAATTATGAATAAATTCCGGCATATATTAGTGTTTAATCCATTTAGACTTACCTCTCATTACCTGAGTGATTTCCTCTAGTTTTATATTTGATAATCTTAATTTAGCATTTCTTTTTGCAACAGCGGCTTCTCTTTTAAACCTTGCAACCATATATTCTTGCGTATTGGCTCTAGTCGCTAATATAGCGTGAGCAATATATTTGTAAATAGCTTCTTCTGCAAATTTATGAACTATCATTTCGCCATCGGTAGCTAAACCGTCGCTTATGTATTTTAAGGTAACAATTCGCCCTACCATATCGGAGCTAAATCTTATTAATCCTTTTATTTGGTCAATAAAAAATACTCCATTTGATTGCGCATATTGCGGGTCTATACCGTATCTTTCGCCATTAACTACTCTATATAAATGGTCTTCAACATTAGAATTGTTAATTTCCCTTAAGTGATCGTTGGAATTTGCTTTAAATCTTTTCCAAGTTTCTGAATCATTAGCATAAAGTATTTCTCCGTTTTCATCAAAGGTATATTCATAGTTACTATCTTGAATGATCGGCAGTGGATCACTAGTCTTGTGAGCTGGATATATAACTCTTTCAATACCGTCTTTATCGGTCCAAGTAACTTTTACATAATTAACATAGTCTTGTGGTAATACAAAATACAAAGCAGGTGATATCTCAATTTCTTGAGACTTAAAAGAAGGTAACGTGTCAAAGTTAAGCTCTTGAATGCCTCTTTGAGCGTGGAAGGCTACGTCTGTTCTTTTTATTTTGCTTATAATCTTATCTTCACCTACGTAAGCAATTATAAAATTGTTTACAATATCTTTTAGTGAAATAGATTGGTAGTCACCATAATTTTCATCTAAGCTATTCCAAACCCCGTCAGGGCCTAAATAGTATTCTTCATTTGTTTGATTTATAAGCCCCATCTATTATGATTTTTCTTGTTGGATAGTTTCTATTTCTTCTTGATTAATAACATTGTACATGTTATAATCTTTAATTAACAAGCCTGCGTATTCTAGTATTTTTATTACCAGCTCCGTTTCTTCTGACGGGTGTAATTCGAAATTAACCGAATTAGCTGCGTTATATAATGGTTCGTCAAATACTATTTGATAAGCCCACTGAACTTTAGCAGGTTTTCTTATATAATTACACGTAACCGCAGATGTTAATTCTGATGCTCCATAAACATTTACTCCAGCAGAGTCAGATGCGTATATAGGGCGTATATTAGAAGGTTTTGTTAGCGGAGACGAGTTGATATATAGAAGTTCATTTTTGTTGATTCTTTCAGCTTCTATTTGCTCCGTAGATACAACACCGAAGTTGTTGGTTGTCGTATTAGTATATATTATTGTACCAAGTCTATACATATTAGCTGGCAATGCAAATGAACTAGCACCATAAACTAAAGAGTCAGTTGTTTCAAATATATTAATTTTTTCATTCAATATGTTAAGCATATCAGAATACTCAGTATCATTACCGTGCATTCTGCCGAATTGGTTGATATCGTAAAAGTATTGTTCAAAAAGATCAAGTTGAGCCTGATTAGCGAACAAATTAAACTCTTGAGCTGTGACATACCCACGTTGTTCTTTATTAAGTATACCTAAAACTTTCTGATATACAGTATCTATGCTTACTGCCATATTGTTGTAAATTTATTATTTATAGTAATTAGGCCACTATTACAGCGGCCTAGCTACTATAATTAGTGACTTATAGTCTTTTAATTAAATGCTTGTAAACTTCCATACCATCATCCGTTTTAAAGAATGCAGCTAATGCTGAATATGGATGCTCATCAAAAGGAACTGTCATTAATTTCCTTTTTGTTTCACCAAATGTAAATGTTCTTTGATCTGGTGATAATTGTATAATACCTGCTTGTGTAGCTTTAATACCAATATTTCTAAGCTCTACATTTTCATCGTTAGCTAATTCTATGAATAAATAAGGATTTCTTTTAGCAAATATAATTAAGTCTCTTTTTAACTCTGAGCTACTTAATGTATCTACTTTATTTCCATATTCAACTCTTAAAATACTTTCTGCTTGATTTATGTCAAGCTCTCTAGCTAATGTTAACGCATCAATTTCCATGTTTATGTACTCTAGTTCGTCAACAGATTCTTGCACTGGATTATACTCTGTATATAGTTGATCTTTTAAAGGGTGATATAGAGATAGTATTTTTTGTAAATTTTGCATCTCTTTTGGAACTGTCAAAGCTCCATCCCTAAAGATAATACGACCTAATGTAGCCGTTCCCTTTTGCTCTTCTACAAAGGGTGAGTTTTGGTTTGTAGCATACCTTATTTCTTTTTGTTCTCCAGTTTCTGGGTTAAACCATAACAAAGGTCTAACAGCCGAGTGTTTTGCTGGTAGTGTAAAAATAACAGGTTTTTTATTGCCTTTTAATAGATATAATCTATCTTTAATTTCCCAGCTTGGTTTAACTGGTGTATTTTGAACTGGCGCAGTTTTTGCACTAGTTGGATGAGGTGCAACCTCAACGGTTTCTTCTGCTTTTGTAGCTTTTTTAGCCATGATATAATAAAATTAAATAATTAATAAAAAGTAATAATTACCCCCGTCAGTACAACGAGGGTAAAAATTACATTAATTTACATTACGAAGTTTTCTTCAATAATACAAAGTTGTTAGCTCCTTGAGTACATAATGCTCTTTCAGAAAGGAAGTGTA
>Ga0233411_10000195_pt1 | contig 20412 bp, 39 predicted proteins | sample Na_anoxic_2_MG_FD_179799 | JGI IMG/M metagenome (GOLD analysis project Ga0233411, IMG submission 179799) | Seawater microbial communities from Saanich Inlet, British Columbia, Canada - Na_anoxic_2_MG | ecosystem: Environmental > Aquatic > Marine > Inlet | place: Canada: British Columbia...
TGATTGCCATTTCAATTAAGTCACTAACATCTAAATCGCCAACAATTACCGTATCATTATCAATCGTTGTTACACCTCCACTATAATCTTTAATAGTGTTTGTGTGAACTGTGCTGGTTGCTGTATAATTTGTGGCAGTAATAGCTCCTGTTGTGGTAATATCAATACCTTGAAAGTCTGCTAATGTTGTAGTAATTTCGCATATTGTAGCCAATCTTGTCTGTATAATTAAACTTCCATCGTCCCCTGCTGAACCTCCTCCTAAGTCAGCACCGCCTAACCCAAACTGTAGAGTAAAAACTCCCCCTGTACCTGCTTTGGTAGAATAACAATCATTACCATCACCGCAAATAAGGTTTATACTATCTCCAGCAGTGACTTGACCTGGAAAACCATCTGGACCAGTTGTTCCTTGAACATCTAAAACAATATCCCCTCCGAAAGGTGAACCTGTTAAGTCTAAAGTGCCAAACTCAACACCTCCAGTGACAGTCAATCCAGCAAATGTAGGACTTCCAAACGTACGAACATCTTGATTTATTTTTGATTCTCCGTGACCTGTATTAGCAACAGTTAAATATGCATCGCCTGTATTAGCATCATTACCTAGATAAAGTGTGTTACTTCCAGTAAATCCATCATCTCTAGTTTTAATTGTTATAATATCACCTTCAATAGGTGCTACCAATTCTATAAAATCAACAGATAAAGTACCAACACTCTCAATATCATTACCATGAAAATCTCCATCAACTCTGAAATGATATTGACCTCCTGACCCTCCATCAAAATCAAAAATGCTAATACCTACGGCTTGAAAATTTATCTGTCCTGTTGCGAAATAAATTCCTGTAAAATCTCCTCCGAAATCATCCATAGTCCATGTGAAACCGTACCAATCTTGAGCTCTAATTATTCCATCGTTAAAACCGAAATAATCTGCACCAACTTTTAATTCTGCTCCAGACGTTGTAAGTTGCCAATCGCCTGTCATTTCTCCGTCTGTAATTATTTGGCTACCTAAATCTATACTGTCAACAAACACAGTTCCTACATCTGTTATATTGTTAGCGTTCATAACAAGATTACAATATACATTCATGCATGATGTACTATCAAATGATGCAATGTCAATATTATTAGTTTTTATGTACCATGTACCTGACTGAAAATAAATTGAACTGGTAGAAGCACTTGCAGACTCCCAAACATCAGAAATTAATTTGTCAGCAATTATATCTCCATCGAAAGTACTTTGTAAAGTGGTAGCATCAAAAGTTACTATGTCACCAGCATCAGACAATATAACTAAATCTCTTGTCTTAGTATCAATATTATTAACACCTGCATAAGCACCCATTTCCATATATTTATCTTCGTCAACATCACTACCCCAATATATTCTTGCTTCATCACCAGGAGAATCTTTTAGAGTAACTCTTCCTGTGGAGGTACTTGATTGTTGTACTACCTCAGAGAACGGTCTTGAACCATCAATTAAAGCATAATCAGATTCTGTAAATAATGTTGCAATACCGCTTGTATTAAATCCAGCAAATTCGTTTACTAAGTTGCTACTTGAATGTCCTGCATCCAACCATGTTAAAGTAGAAAGATTAGGATGAGCACTTGGACTTGAACCAGGAGTAAGTTCTGTTGTTCTCCAATCAACATAATCTTCTCCTTCTTCTGTTGATTCTGTATTTGCTTTAACTGCGTTATTAGAGTTATCTCTCGTTCTATAAATAACTGTAGCTAAAGGAACCAATTCGGGTGATGGATAATTAGTTTGAATGGTGCTTATTTCTGTTGTAGCACCAGCTCTTGCTTGACCTCTAGTTGCGTAATCACCTTGTCCTACAAATGCAATAACTGGGTCTTGTTTGCTATTAGTTGCAAAAACATGACATAAAACATAATCGTTGCTTCCAACTTCTGTTAATCCCCAAACACCTGTCCCTCCTGCATTTTGATTGTTCCAAACAAGTCTACCATCATCAGGACTTCCAGGGTTATCAGATAGTACTGAGAATCCTACTTCGTCATCGTTTCTTCTCAAATATCCGTTAGCACCACTAAGATAGAATATAGGTAATCCTGTTGTTGAAGTGATGTCTCCAACGATGTTTAATAAATCTTCATCAGTAACTGTTCCTGAATCTACACCGAACTGTGCATCTGAATCAGTATCGCCAGATTGACCAACTATAATGCTGTTGAGAGTTAGCCCATTCAGCCATCTAGCCCCATCAACGAAATGGAAGTATGCATGTGTGTCAGAACTCATTATATGTCCATGTCTTTCGTCACCAATTATAATTGCTTCTTCGTTTTCTGCATCCCAATAAACCATTGCAACCAATACTTTATCTCTTACCAAAATTGATTGGTCACCAATAGAAGGATTATAAGAATAAGTTAATACACCTTCATCGAAATATATCCAATATGTTCCTTCTGCAACGCCTATTTGTACAGTTTGTGTTTCTGTAAATAAATATTTTACACCTAGTTGCCATATATAAAATGAAGTGTAGCCACCGCCAGTGTTCGGTGCAATGGATAATGTTCTATCAATATTAGTAAAGCTAACATCTGATTGTTTAACTGCTGCATTCTGTTGAGGAAATCCTGTTGCATTTTTAATGTCATCTGGGTCAAATATTTGTAAATATTTAACAAACAAAACACCATCTTCATCATCAGAAACAATAACTTCACAAAGAGGTATTGGCCAATCCCCTTCTGTTGGTCTTATGTCAGTTAATTCACCATTATTAGTTGGACTCACATACACTGTAGCTCCGACATCCCACTCAGATGTATCCATCCCTCTTACTAAACCATAAGTTGTAACTATACCTGTTTCACCATCAAGTATTTCATCAGTAGTAATTCCTACTACTTTTTCTACAATATCAGGGTCCCGAGAATTAGCTGGAGCTATACAAACAATCCCTCCAGATTCACATAAATATACAACAGTTCCGTCAGGAATAGTGTCTCCTGTATCATTTTTACCGATAGAATAAGGTAACCAATTCTCCTGTCCTACCTGCAATACAGGTCCCATACCAGAAGATGCATTTGGACAATGGTCATCAGAATTCCACCATACTCGACCCTCTGGTTCAGTTGATGGGTTAAAAGAATTAGTGTTATAATCTATAAAATTATATTTACAAGGCCCTGATTGGAGTTTACCATTAACAGGGTCAAACCATAATTGTGGAGATGTCATGGTGCTAAAACACTAGACCCTCCTTGTATATTACCATTTACATTATAAGTTAATGTTGTAGTAAATTTTAATACAGAATCATAATAAAACTCAATAATCTCTATACATTCATCAGAAGTATATTGAGTTACTTCAAAAGAATTCCATGCGGTTAATATTAATCCAGTCTCTTTTGTAGGAAGTGGATTTTCAGAATCAACGAAGTCTCCATTAGAGTCTCCTAAAAGTGTTTTAACAAAATAATCTCCACTTATATTTTCAAATTTGCCATAATCTGCTTTGGGAAAATCCCTTGGAATTATTCTTGCCATTAACCAATACCTTTTATTTCAACCTAGAACCACCTAGGATTTTAAATATAATTATGAATTGTCTATGTAAAATTGCCTAGCCATAGTTCTAGTTTCACCAGAATATCCCTCTGATAATAAAAACTCATACCACATATCATCAGTATTTCTAGAATCCATGCCTTGCTCTATTAAAAAGTTTCTAAACGTATCCTTCGCATTTCTTTTATCTTTGGTAGCTTGTTCTTCATAATATTGTTTAAACATATCTCTTCTCTCTCTAGATACATCTCCAGTAATATTAAGTTCGTAAAATTCTTTTTCCTCAGATAATCTTTCTTTTTTAACCATTGTATTATTAAAAATTTATATTATAAAAAATAAAAAATAAGGGCATAAGCCCTAATTTATTCTAATGATTTAATTAAATTAAAATCATTCTATGCAGCGTAAGACTCTACGGTTACAATTGCGTTAGGGTGCAGTGTAGCGAAGTCATACTCTTCATGTGCAATTAAAGATTCTTGCCTGTAGAATGGGTCATAGTCCCGCTCAATCATAGCATCCCTTTTAATAGCGTATCCAACTGCCTGTTCTCCTGTTTGAGACTGTCCCAATACAAGCATTTTAGAAGTACTACCAGATACTGGAATACTGTGAGTTACATAAATCTTAACTCCAAATAACTGTCCAACAAAACCTTTATCAATAGCATCTCTAGTACCAAACTCATTAGCTTTTTGTAGCTGAGTGATATTTAAGACCTGCTCTTCTTGGAAAGGGTTAATCATAGCCTTTACTGGGTCGTAGTAGTAATTTTTAATAATTCTTACTGCTTTAGTAAAGTCTTCTAATCCAATAGTGTCAGAACTAGCAATTGCTGAACTTGCAACTCCATTAGCAACTAAATCAGTCGTAGCTCCTGAGTATGCTTCTGCAACTCCTAAGCTGTCCTTTTTCAATGCAAGCGCATATCCTAATTTCTTAGACATGTTCTCCATAACATTAAAGAAAGCTCTAACTAACTCTTTTCTAGTTGTTTGCATTGCACTACCATATTCAGTAGGTGTAAATACAACCTGTCTGTTTGTAATTGGCTGAATTGCAACAGCATTAGTTTCTGCAACAGCAGCAGCAGCAGTAGGTGCAGCATCTATAGTAACAGTATAATCTCTACCTGGACTTCTGAAGTCAAATGTAGTTACGTGGTTTGTGAAAATAATGTTTTGTTCTTCGTAGTCACGTAGTTTAGTATCCCAAATCTTTGGGTTAACAACAGTCGCATACTGGTCAGTTGAAACAAAAGCATTACTATCAATTGCACGAACAATTAATTCTCTTTTATTCATTTTTAATTTCTCCTTATTTATATGTTTTACTTTTATGTTCTAAAAACGCTTCAAAACTATTTCTTTCAATGTCATCAACTTGCTCATCTGTAAGTCTGTCTACTGACACTTTCTGTGATTCAACTGGTTCATTTCTAAACGGATTTTCCGTTGAAACAACTGCCTTAGTTGAAATAAGACTATCTACTTTAGTTTTTAATACATTAAGCTGTTCAGCAGACTTTCTCTCTGCATCCTCTTTTTCTTTTTGTATTTTTTCTTTCTCTGCTTCAAGGTCTTTTATTTTCTGATTAACCATAAACTCTTTTTGAGCCTCTAGTTTTGCAGCTTCTCTTTCAGCAGCGATGGTTTTACTCATCTCATCCGAAACTAGTTTCTTATTTGCAGCTTCAATCTCTCTGTTTAGTTCTTCAAGCTCAGTAGTACTTATAGCATTCGGGTCCTCATTTCCCTGAGGGGCAGGCGTATTTATGTCTTTGTTAGCAGAATCATCTGCTTGTTTTTGATTATCAATTTTTGGTACTTCGGTACCTTCTTTATTTTCTTCACTCATCCTTTCCACCAAATCTTTTTACTTTCTCTTTAGCACCTTCCAGCGCCTCAGTAGTATATTTAATGTTGTCTTCAAGTTGCTTAAGCTGTCCTTCAGCCATAGCCTTATCCATATCTAACTTAAATCCAAACTTTTTTTCTTGAAGTTCCCAATATCTAGGATTTTCTTCATAAATAAAAACTGGTTTAATCTTTTTAATAACGCCTGGTTGTTCTAATATAGACCATAACTCTTTGTCAACATCAAGTTGTTTAATATAATGTTCTTTATCCTTTATAGCTTTATCTAAAGCCTTACCATATGCTTCAACATCGTTTTTAAGATTAATAATCATTTGCTCACTAGTTAGCTCAGCAATCTTACCTTCCTTAACACCAAGGTCTTGCATAAATTTCTCGTCGTTTCCTGTATCTCCCATCTTATTTCCTCCTTAATCTAATAAATCACTACATTGCCTTTTCCAATCAATGATATATGTAAGACAATCAAACTTATTATCATCGTCATCAATATCCTTATTTTCAATTGGATGTATTAGAATTTCACCATCCTTATACATTTTAAGTAGTAATTGTAATTCTTCTTTTGATATTTTTAGTGCTCCATCTAATTTCATTTTATCTATCCTTTACCTCTTTCCAGTCTGAATTCCTATGTTCACAAAGTAGGTCTGTGTCAACACACACAATATATCCTAATTTTCTTGCATCATTAAAAAAGAACACATCACTGTGCCCTGAATGTCCTGGCAAATATGTAAATTTAACTTTTTCTAATACATTTCTATACATTAAGCAGCAACCCATTCCTCCAGCAGAGACTGGCTTGACACCTTGATTAATGTAATTTATAAAGTTGTCTGGTTGTATTAATTTTGAACCCCATGTACCCGTCTTTTCATTTTTTAAATCAAGAGTTATACAAGGTGTTCTTGTATCCTTATCCTCAAATCCAATCATATATAATCCAGTAACAATATCTAAATTGTGGCTGACCAATACATCAATTATATTCGGTTTTGGAAATATATCGCTTTCCAAGGACATAAAGTAATCATAATCACCTTCTAGGAATATTTCCCTTGCAGTATTCTGTGAACGAGCAAGGGCTTCTCTACTAGTATTACCTCTTTCAGTATGATAAACCCTTATACCCAATGGTTCTAATTTTAATTTTAACTTTTCAAAATACTTACCGCCATCATTAGTATTATCTACAAATATATGGTCATAGTTTTTGTAAGTAAATTTCTTAGTGTTCTCAATGAACTCATCCAAGCAATAATCTTTGCCTGCATATGTAACTGTAAACATTAGTACTTTTGGTAATCTCATTTATGCAACAACTCCTGCCAAATTATCGGCTGGAGTAGTGTTAACATTAAAGGTAAATCCTAATATATCCCAATCCTTCTCTTGATTGTCAGATAATACACCTGCTGCTTCAACAGACACGCCCTTAACTTTATTAAGTATAGCCTTATATCTTTTATCTATAAAAACCTTTACCCAAAGTTTACCTTTCTGATAAATTGCTTTTAATGTTTTAGCTATACCTTTCTTTTCTTTTAACATCGACTCAATCGTTTCATTTGACAAATTATAATTTTGAAGCTTGTAATAAAGTTCGTGGTCTATATCTCCTACAATTGGATTAGTATTTATTTGCTTCTCCCACTTTTTTAAATCTTTTTCCGTAAATCTATTTCCATCTCTATTAATAGAAGTAGAACTAAGAACTAAGGTAAGATAGTCATTGCCATCCTTATCCCTAGATATAAGTCTTTTTGTTTCATCAACCTTAAACTTAATAAATGCTCTCTGCCTTGTCTTCGGGTTAATTTTTTTCTTTAACCATGCATTTGCAATAAGGTTTCCTCTAACTACTCCATATTTATATGAAGCTGTATTAGAAGTTTTAACCCATCCCTCTTGCAAGGATTTATTTACTTTAGTAACATGTAATGGTAATTTAATCAATTTTAAGCTCCTCCGAATTAGTGGTAGTAACAATAACGTCTACATTCTCTTTTTGCTCTTCCTTGATTTGTTCTACATAAGCCTTTAGTTCTTCTACCGTACTCTTAACAATTGGTGCCGTATATTGAATAACTACACCATCCATTGTATCAAAGAAATATAATTTATAATGTGGAACACCTTCTATGATAACCTTTTCTTTATCTACCAAGTGTCTCATTAATTTAACTTCTGCCATTTATTTAAACCTTTTTTAATTGGTCTTCCCTAGTTGTAACTTCTTCTCTAGGTTTATTGCCTTCACCAAAATCTTTTTTTGCTTCAGTAGTACTTCCATTATTTAACGTTTTGGTTAGTACGTCAGTTTTAGGAGCCTCAAATAACTTCTTTGTTTCAAAGTATATCCCAGAGTCTTCTAAGAACTCCCTAACTCCTTTATCTGAAATTCCCATACCCTTTAATTCAGAGGCTACACCAATTGCTTGCTTATATGCAAACCTATTCTGTGGTCCAAATTTTAAAAGTATTGTTGATTTATTTATCTTAGGAAATAAATCAAAATTAACATAATCCTCACATACCTTTTTGGCAGACCTTACCGTACTTTCAATATTATTAGCCTGTTGGTCTGCATTACTTCTTCCAGAAGCATCTGGTATACCTGCATCAATTGGAGGCACTCTAAGTAAAATAAGTGTTTGTGAATCTAAGTATTTAAGTAATGTATCAATATGCTGAGTTTCCTCCATATTACGTAACATTCCTGTTTTCATTAACCCTTTTGAGATAAAGGGTACGCTAAAGTCTCTATCATTCTTTCTTGCGTATGCTAAGAAATCTTGTATATCTGCATTTGATGATTTTTCAAAATTATAATGTACTCTATATTGGCCCGTTTGCCAAAGCCATGATACATATCGTGTAACATAGTGTTTAAGTAATAAATTTTCCCATAAAGTTTTTATTTCAACGGGAGCATAACCTGCAGTCCTATCCCCAAACTTTACCCAAGTTATCTCATCCTTATCCCAAGTTGGATACTCTCCACTACTAGGATTAGGTGTTTTACCTTTATAGGATATTGGGTCTCCATTAGAATCTGTTTCAGGTTCTATATTAGTTGAGTCAAGTATATTAAGTGCCTTTGTTTTACCATCAGTAGTTTTAACAACTTCGATAAAAACATTATTGAACAATTTACCAAGTAAAAATATCTTTCTAAGTATCTTAGTTCTAAACATATATTTTTCTTCTAACCTTTGTTCCTCTTTTTTATCATACTTAAAATTATCTCTACGAACAATGGAGTAATCTCCTTCCATTGTTTTATCAACAAAATGAGTTACGGCACCTCTTGCAACTGGGTCTCTATCCAATAACTGTAAAACAGCATCAAAACTAAAATCAGGTGTTACAGTAGGTGCGGAACTATTCCAAGAAAAGTTTCTAAGAGTCTCATTACTAAAGTCTCTTACTCTTATGTATTTTTTACGTTTACGACTCATGTTAACATGTATGCAGAAATCTGCGTGAATTCATTAATTGTATATAGGTGTATTTCATTTATAAAGCTTTTGGTTTTTTACGAATTTTCTAGGTATTGAAGGGGTATATTGCCTAGTATAGTCTACCCAACGCAGTCTTATTTCAGCTAAATACTCTAAATTATCAAGATACCATCTTGGATTCTCCCCCAAATCATCTAAAATAAGTTCGTATATCCTTGCTTCATCTTCTATAGAATATCCTGCATCTATAAGCCAACTACTAACACTACTTAGTTCAAGTTCAATTCCACTCATTTTCCTCATCTACCTCTTCTTCAAATTCCCTGGGAAAAACCCTCAGATTGGAATTGGGGTCTCTTTCGTGAAAATAATCTCGAAATATTTCCTTTTTTGGTATCTTTTTCATAATCATTATAGTCAAAAAACTGTACTCCCTCATCCTCTTGTATGAAAAAGTATGTACTCATTAGAAAGCTGTCAATTAGGTCATCACTATAGTTAGGAGCATGCTGTATAATTGAATTCTTTGCTCCTTGTCCAAATTCTAATGCAAGCATTTCTGTCTTTAAGTCATCATCAACATAACTACGCATCCTATGTCTTTTTAGCATACTTCGGAATGCACCATACTTTTTAACCTTATCTGCTCTAAAGTTCATTGGATGTACATCCCAGCCAAGGTCAATCATTTCATTAATCATGAATGAGCCAGCAGGACAATCATCAGGGATTATTCTTTGTATATTAAAATCCTTCATAAGATTACGTATATCGTCTATTAAAGTATTATCGGTTCCAACAGGGTACTTCCTATGGTAAAGCCTTCTAACAACACCTTCATCTGTTAGTTCTGACACGGTAAGAACAGATTCAGAAGTCTTTTGGGCTCCAAAGTCTACACCTAGGTCACATTGACCATTATAGGATTCAACCATATCGTACTCTTTTGTAAAACAATCATTTACATCATCTGGGTCAAAGTAAGACTTTTCTCCTTTTACAAATCTACAGTAATATGCTCTTTGTACTTCACTAGTTTTTCCATCTGCATTTAACTGACGTATTGTATTCATAACAGTCTTATATTGTTGTGGATTTTCTATTCGTATAGCATCTATTGTAAATAGTACAACGGTTGCTGGAGTATCTTTATACATATCATCGGGGTCTACCATTCTATAGAAGAATCCATTTGGTACCCAAGGTGTACTAGTATAAATACGAACTGCATTTGTACTGTTACCAGTCGGATACAGGTAATCATAAAAGAATTGGTCATCAACTTTATCCGTCATTCCAGCCTCATCAATAATAACAATGGAAGCAGTTTCCCCAAGAACTCCTGATGTTGGAGGATATGACTTGATTGTACTTCCAGATTTACTTCCTGCAAGAAGTATGTTTCCATGTATTTCTGGGTTGTGTGCCTTAAGTGTTATTGTAGTAGTATTATTTGGTTCCTTATCGTCCATTAGGTCATCAAAGAAGTTCTCTCCAAACAGAGGTCCGCTATTATCTCTATACTTAATCTTCATAAATCTATTACCTAGTTTAAATGATTTCTTAATTTCATATAATAGCTTCTTTGCCTGCACGTCTGATGCTGATACAACGAGTGCACTTGTATTATCATATGCCGTACCCTTATATTTATTGAATAATGCAGACCACATTAAGAATATTGCTATTGCCGTTGATTTACCAATCTGTCGTGAGGTTATGGCAACAAACTCTCGTTCACCTTCAGGCTTAGCCATTTCTTCTTGTACATGGTTTAGAAATATAATTTGCCAGGTATATAATCTTATACCAAGCATTCTTTCAGCAAACACTACTACGCTCTTAGAGCATGCTTCAATCAATCCAAATTCTTTATTTGGTTCTCTGTACTTATTATATTTTTCAATTAATTCTTCTGTGATAGATATTTCTTTAGCTGTAATTTTTGTTCCTCCCTAATTCTCTTACGTTCCTCATACTCAGTCTCGCCTCTAGCCTCTCTTTCCTTATGGTGATTCATTAAAGTTTCACTCATACATTCAAATCCACATTTATCACACTTGTATTTCATTTTATCTAATCATCGGGGAACCATATTTCTTGTCCAAAGGGTAATGTTATCTTAATTCTTTTTTTAAAAAACTGTGGCTCATTCTTTACAAAGTCGCTATATGAGATATACTTATTTCTTGCTGTATCATATTCATTATCACCACTTATACAAATTCCTGCCATTACTTAATCCATTACCAAATCAATGTACTCTTGTGTCCACTCCGAAACATCACTCATTTCAGAACCATCAGCATTAATGCTAAACTTATTACTGTATATTACTTTCCTTGTCATTTTCTTCTTCCTCTTCTATTATTTCATGTGTTAGTAGGAATACCATACCTTCGCTAAACCAGCTATCGGCTACTACAAATTCCTCAATATTAATATCAAGTTCTTCTCCTACTGTCAATGAGTGTAATTTAAACTTTACCATCTAATCTATCCATCTCACTAATCATTCTATACCCAAAGTCTTGTAAAAGTACAATCATTATATGCTCAACCTCTTTCTTTGATAGGTTGGGTCCAAACATATTCTGTATTGCATTTGGAAATTTATCCTTACGACCTTCCTTAGTTGCGTTGTCTACCATGGCGTAATACCACTTCTTGTAATAATTAATTTCATCTACCATACTTTCTTATCCACAAAACTCCTCTTTTCTTCTTTCTCCATTCGTGTCTTTACACTAACGGCATCATTTGTTGTTGTAAGTGTTTTTGAATTATCTCCATCCCATACACCATCTGGGTCATATAATTCACTTGGTTTAAACCTATCGGGTGCGAAGTTAAAAGGTAACCTACATGTAGTAATAAAATTACCCTTAGCCTTACCCATGAGCAATCCCTGCATGAATACAACTGATGTTTGGTATACCCTACCCTCATCATCGATAATTTGAACTGCACGCCCGCTCTTAGTTAATTTTACTACAGTCAATTAATTACCTCTAAGTATAACCAGGTATCGCCATCACACCATATTCTAAATTTATCTTTAGTTGAATAGTAGTACCCATCCCTATCCAATTCCTTAAAGGTTTGCTTTGGGAAATGGGCTAACCACTTTTCCTTTATCATCGTTTAATCTCCAAATGTACATCATACATCTTTTTATTCATACAATAATACTCATATCTATTAAATGCCAATATACATCCACAATACATACATCTAAAGCTATTACATGTGTCACTAATATTGCATGCCGCCATATACTCTGCTAATTCCGCTCTACACCTTGGGCATTTCATTTTGTGTTTCTTCTACAATCATTTATTTATATACCAATCCCATCCCTTAACGGGTAGAGTAAGGTCCTCCATATTATATCTTATACATTTTCTATATAAACCAAAACAATTCATTTCAAAGGTTGCATCCCTACATTCAAATAAATATTTACACTCATCATTCATCATCTTAGCCGTAGGAGTATTCTTAATTATTGCTTCTAACTTTAAATGTTTCTTCTTACTCTTTCTATTTGGCATTCCAGCACCTATATTTCATCATATACTTAAATATGTTTGGTTCAATATTACCTTGACTTACCCAATAGTCTATTCTTGTTTGCATATCAAGGAATTCCATTGCTTTACCAAAGTCACCCTTATTATAAATAACCTCATCCTTAAAATTATATAATTCATCAAGTTCATAGAACTCCATCATACGATTTATCCTTGCGTCCAATGTATCATTCTTTCTTCTTAAGTTTATCATCTTTTTTATAAACTTCATTTTCAAAGTTTACCCTTTTATCATATGCCTTAAGATTCTTTTCCCATATAGCTGGGTCAACCTTACATGTCCAATAAATATCACCACAAGATAGATTATTGTCAGGTATATCAAACTTCTTCAATAACTCCTTCAATGCCTTATTTACCTTCTCATCATGTTTATATTTATAATTTAGTTTAATACAAGTATATAACAATTCAGCCATATCAACATTTCCTTGCCTTGGTTCCATTGCCTTTGATATATAGGTTTCCATCTTAATCAATTACCTTAATATCCTCAGTATCTTTAAGTGCAGTAAACTTTTCTAATCTTTTTTGTGCATATACTACTCTATTAGAGTATTCTTTAATCTCTTGTTTTAAGGATAGTACTTCATCACATATAATATTATTTAATTTTGATATAACGTAATCTTTTCCAAATGTTTTATAGTCAATATATAAAGACTGATTCTGTATAATTATTTTGTTTTTTTGTAGTTTTACTGCATATCTTCCTATAAACATCTCTATACTAATTATATCATTTTTCTCTTTCTTTTCTACGTGTATTGTATTACTTATATCAAATTTATCTACAAGGTCTATATCTGTATGAAATATTAATATACCTACCTTCAGATTATCCAATACCTTTACGTCTACTATATTCATTTTATTTCCTTTCAAAGGCCTCTCTACTATTTTTCTCAATAATTGAGATATACTCTTCGGATGAATATCTAATATCTCTTTTGGTGTTAGCAATCATATAGAATGCTTCAATCATCTTTTCAGTTGATATGAATCTTGACATAGATTCTAAGGCCACCTCTACTCTAAGTTTGTCCTTTTTAAGCTTATCAATTTCTATTAATAAGTCAACATTTTCAACCTGCTTCTTATATTCTTTTATCTTCATACTTGTATATATGCTTTCATCCTTTATAAGTGTTATGTAACCTAAAGTAAAAACTTTATATGCCCACACATTTTACGTGTATGTAAAACCACCTAAATAAATTACGTGTATATATATATTTTACGTGTATGTCCTCCATAGTAAACCCACCTCTTATATATGGTGGAACTTCGAGATTATATACTATATATTACAATATACTACTATATACTAGATAATATACTATATATACTATACTATATACTATAATATAATATAATATTCTATTGTATGTTATTATTAGGTATTATATATAGTATAGTATATACTATATAGTATATACTATATATTATATAATATATAGTATATAATATATAATATAGTTTATAATATATAATATATATATAATATATAATATATATACTATATACTATGCTATATACTATACTATATAATAATATATTATAATATATAATAATAATATACATACTATACTATATGAATAAGTAATATATATATACTATATATACTATTATATATACTATATATATGAATTACAATTAGTACCCACCAAAAATAAAAAAATGAAATATATATCCAGTATACAAATGTGTATATTATATACTCCTCTTTATAAACTTTCTTAGAAAAGTATATAAACACATATAGTATATTTATATTATGGCAAAAGAAGTAAGTCTACAAGAGGAAGAACAACAAAAGGAAGTTGTAAAAAAGAAGATACAAGATGTAATCAAACATCTTGATAAGTACAAAGTTACTGGCATAAATTTATTTAAAACAAGTATTATTTTTGGTATTACCACGCCTACTAAAGATATTATCACAAATGCTTTAATTGAATCAGTAAAAAGAATAAGTAATGTTGAATTTTTAGGAGTAACTATCACTAAAAATAAAGAACTCAAAGCACTTTTTCAAATATATATATAATATGGATACTAGATATAAGCCGAGGTTGGAAATGGTGGGAAAAAGAGAAAAGATAACGATAGACATCAAACCCCGTCTTATTGTTATTGGGTCATTATGTATTATGACACCGGGAACCAACTGGCTTATATTTATATTTAATAGAATACCCTTCTTTGCAAAGAGAAAGGGACAAATATATTTTATCATAAGTAATAAAAAACTAACAAAAATAATAGAAAAATGGAAGAACAGAAAAAGTTTAATGCGGAAGTAAAAATAAACATTGAGATAGATGCAATTAATGAAGAGATTGCAGAAAGAGAAATTGAGGAAACCTTAAAAGGTTTAAGTGAGATGGTTCCCTTCACCTATAAATTTAATATCGAAAGGGTGGTTAAATGAATACTGCAAGACTTAAAGCAAACTTTGTAATGTGTTCACTAATCTCTTTTATTGTTGGGTTCTGTATATTTGTAACCCAGCATAAAAACCTATTAGAAAAATTAGGCATTATATGTATGCTACCCTTAGGTGTAACAATGCTTTGCTTTATATATGTTGGACTATGTGAACTTTTCGGGGTGGAATAAATGTCACAATATGCAGGAAGTAGGAAGAGGAGAATTGCTCCCTATAAGTGTCCACATAAAAAAGCAAAGGGTTGCAGTAGCACACGAGAAGATAGCAATAAATACTATAACTGTCCAACGTGTCCACATAATAATAACAAAACAAGGTCATAAAATGGCAATAGACAATATAATAAATAAGATGTTGTCTTCTGAATACATAGAGAATATTTCAAGTAAAGCGACATACAAAAGTATAAGAAGACACTTGGAAAAAGAAGAAAAGTATAGAAACTTAACACATAATGAAAGAATCTATACTTGCAATGAAAAAGCTTTGGAAATTATCAAAGCATACGAGGAGATAATATATAATGAAGTTTGAAGTGGCGGAACATGACTTTTTAATTAAGTTTGGTAATGATTTTAAAAAGGATAATTCATTCTATAATTTTACATTATGGTTAGAATACAAAGCTTATTTATATACTAAAAGATATATCACTCATAATCAGTATATAAAATGGGTAGCACCAAAGAAAAGAACATATTTATTCAAAGAAGGTCAAAAACAATGGAAAGAATTAAACGACTTAATGATAAACCTATAAGGTTTTGTATAGTTCCGATAGGAGAAGAACCTTCAATTGAGATTAAGTTTAAATCAATTGAGAGGATTAATAAGCTTATTGCTCATGAAGTGAGCGAGAGGGAGAAAGAACTTGCAAAAATAGAGAAAATAATATTAAAACTAGATTGTGATACCTTCGATGAACTGGAGGAATTAATAACCGTAGCAAAACAGTTAAATACGGAGATGGATGCCCTCCTAAATTACCAATACGAGGGGTTTATTTAAAATGGTATCCATCTATGCCCAGCATACATTTAAAACAATATTAATAAAGGAGGGGCTTAGCATAGAGATTGCCCGGCACTACCTCAAAGAGTTTAATAGTTCTTTGGGTGATTTATTCACTAGGTTTTTTGTAAAATAAATTTTTTTATTTCTTTACTTTATAAATAAACATTTAAAAAGAAACATTGCTACTCGATAGTAATATCGGCTTCTAATATATAAATAAAACATAAGTAGTATTTATAAATACCGTTTCCAGAGATTCAATTAAGAAATGTTTTGGAGAACATACAATGAAAACGGATTTACAATATATGAAAAAAAAGTCTTTATTTATAAAGCTTATGCTTACTAAGATTTCAAAACCTATATTTCTATTTTCTGTAATATATTTTCCACTATATATTTTTATAATATATATTTTGTAGTATATATTATCAAAACGTTATTTATTAGTCTATATATTTTATTATATATGTCCTATGATATAGATTTTTAGTCCTTTAAGGTGATTTATATTAAAGGAATTTTAAAAAATATACATTTAAAGGCAAATTTAAAGGATTTTATACCTTAGTATACAAAAATGTATATTTTAAACCGAAAACTATATAAATAATACAATTACATTATAATTATTGGTGATTAAGGCGATTAATCCACACTAAACCCAGTTTAGGAGTGGCGAGTGATTGTCATATCGCATATAAAAAAATAAATAATGAAAAACCCAAAGGTAAATGGGTAAGTTGTCGTAACCGAAATGGTGGGGCAATGTGTAGACAATGTGAACCGTAGCGTAAGCTTAACCTTAAGGGGAATAGCATTTGGCGGAGTCCTTATCGTATTTGGAGGATTAGAGACTACACGATGGCAGATAAAACATATTAAATAGGATTTACCCTTGTAGGAATATGTCGAGCTTATGTACATGACTTAATAACTTAGTGGCAATAATACGTTACTAAGTTATTGGTAAACCTAAGAAGTGTGTTAAAACGCTTCGGTATGTTTTTATGTCAAAGTCTTTAAATAGATACGGCACGAAAACCATTTTTTAAATTTTTTTTAATTTTTATTTTATATCATATTTCTAAAATCAATAATTTCTACAATATATTATTTCCATTCAATGGTAGAAGAAACAAGTAATAAATTTGGGGCTTTAAGCTCCTCCGCTGATAAGGAATTAAAGAGAACATCTGACCTTATCTCTAGTGATGTAGACAATACAGAAAAATATACTCTATACGAAAATAAAATAGTTGATGGAGAGATTGAGCGTGTATTAGTCGAAGAAAAAGAAGTAGTTATTAAAGGAGAAGGCAAAGAAGCTACCTTTAAGGAACTGTACGGAATTAGTTTAAGTGAAATTAAGGCACTTAAAGAATTTGGTAAGATGGCAGACAGGAAACAGTACGTTATCGAGAAAAAGATGGCAAACAAGTTAAGGAGTCATCACAACCCGTTTAAGGCGGATTAAGGTAGCAAAAAGTGAGTATAGCCAAAAATTGGAAGGAAGCCATAAAAGGAATGGGTGAAAGCACTTCTTTAAAACAATTTAATAAAAAAGAAGCTTATCCCCACCCATTAAATAGTATTTATTCAAATACTAGACTTATCTTTAAGCATTTAGGGGTAAATTTACAAACTTTGATTGCTAAAGAGTATTATGGCAAACGACCAATTGAGGCTTCTTTTGATAAAAATAAAATATTAAAGCGCAATGCTTTGATTAAAAAGAGTGAAACCCATAAGAAAAAGAGAGAAAGACAAAAACAACGCATTCTTAACAAGAGGCTAAGACATAACGCCCTATTTAATTAAAAGTCTCCACAGATTTTTAACATAAATGCCTCCCGCATAACCATTATAGGGTGGTTTTAGCTTCTTTATGTTTCTTTACATTAATAAAATGGAAGATAAAGACCAAACGCCAATTAAATTTGAGTTTTACCAAAGTGATATGGAGTTTAATATGCACTATTTACATATTGCAATACAAGCCTTAAAGGAAGGTAGCAAAGAATGGCTTGGCTTAGTTCGCATTAAAAAGGATTTACAGTATAAAATTGATAGACACATCGAACGTGGAGAATGGAGATAATAAAATACTAGAATTAAGATTTTAAGTGTTGGTGTATGAATAATGATAATATATGAAATAAAGGGAATGTTAGCCTTAAAGAAATTCTGTGATACTAAGATAGAAAGCGTATCTGAGTACTCACTACACCCATTAATGAATGATACTATTATAAGTAGAATTGAAAATGGAGAAATACTTTATTTAAGACTAGATGAATATGGTGAATTTAGAGGATTTCATAACGGGTCAAGGGGATTTCATTTCTATAGAGCCAAGGGATATAAAATAATTAAATATTATAAAGAAGAATTTGTAACTATAAATAACGAAGAATATATTTAATTATTAGGAGTGTATCCAATCTTGGAGCCATGACTTATTTTCCCGGTCAGACTTTGTTGATTAGTGCTCCCCCAACACCCCCATTAAATTAAATCTTTTCTTTATATTACTATATATAGGGGTAACCCCTTTATAAAGCTTGTGTAACCTCCTACGAAAAATCGTAGTAATTTAGGTAACTTCATAAAGTATTTATAAATCTTTCGGTAGTAAAAGGTAAAAATAACATGAAATTCTGGAAAAAAGTTAAAAAAGTAGTAAAAACTGATGAAAAGTTTGAAGAATTCAAACATAATTTAGTGGGAATATTCTCTAAATGGGAAATAGACAGGCACACAGCATCACATGGTGATTACTGTGTATGGATTGCAAATGGGTGTGAATCCTTTGAGGATTATAGAGAGGATGCGTGCTTATTAAAATATTTAGAACCTAAGTATAAAAAAGCATTGTGGAATGAATTACAAGAAGAGATAAGGAGACGCTCTCTTAAAAAAGTAGAAACTCTTGTAATTAAAAACGGTAAACTTCTAAAGAGGTAATTATGAAGCTAATAAAGGATTATAAGTATTGGGGATATCTTGGATATGGTGAGGTATTTTATACTTCTGGCAATGTTATGAGAAAAATAAATTCAACAGAAGCTATACTATTAAATACAAAGAACGCTAGACTTAGAAAAACGATTGGATATACATTTACTGCAAGGTATCTACATGAAGTATTAGTTTTTGATGCATATAAAGATAATAGATACACTGGTTACGGATTCTCTACATATTTATATAATAAGGACGTATATAAAAAACGGAACTAGGATGCATAACGACATTTACCAGTATATAACAGTAAAAGAATATTTAAAACCTAAATTAAAGAAACTATTACTAAAAATAAAAGTTAACATAGATTACTATTTTAACAATATTAATAAGAGAGAATAAATGGATAGATACTAAATAGCTAATTTAAAATGACAAAAATAACTAAAACAATAAGGGACTACGTGTCTCAAAAGATAATGAAAGGGATTGAAGAGTCCAATAAAGCTAAGGCAGACTCTTTAAATAAACAACATAAAGTCGAACTAAGGAAACTAGTAAGGATAAACAAAAAGATAGATAAATTAAATAAGGAATCTTCATCTTTATCTAATAAATTTTATGAGGTTGCTAGAGCTAATAAAGAAGCAGAATTTTGCAGATACAATGAAGACACAGAGTTCCATGGAAAAATTCCATGTAGAGGATATAATGAAGTTATACCAAAAGCAACAGAAGTTCTTGCTAAACTTGAAATGGGAGCAGATATTTCTGAACTTGATGAACTTATTTCATTCGCTTTAGGCGAATAAATAGGCAATATTTACTGGAAAGTGAGAAAAGGGTTAATAACCCTATTATCATTTCCATTCTAAGGGGTCATAAGTCCTTATATATTCAATATTTTTGATTAAAGGTATGTTGGTATACCCCTAAATATGCGATTGATTCTCGAGGACTTATGGAGCTCTCAGAGGTATCTGGTGAAAAGGTACAAAATGACTAAAATAGAATTAAATTTAGAGGAAATAGAAAAAGTCTTAATAAAATACATTAAGAAAACATATAGCATAAATTCACTTGAACTTAAACATTCAAATTGGAAAGACTATAATAGTCCTTCTGGCTTTGTTATAGATACAGAATAAAATGAATACAATACAAATAAAACAAGGACTTTTGAAAGGTAATGGTAAAAATAAGTGTTGTAGTACATTAAGTAATTTGATTTAACAGAAAGGAAGAATTGTTCTTTCCTATAATCCTTTGATTTTTATTGACAGTGTATTTTATACAAATAAGGGTACTGTTCAATGTAAGGTATGTAAAGAAGTCTACGAATAACTTATTTTCAAGTTATGTTCTGTACTTGGGTTAAAGCATCTGTGCACTCACTGATTTTATATTGGTGGGTGCCTTACATTATTATTATTAAATATTATAATATATATATATAATAGTAATTA
>Ga0233411_10000198_pt1 | contig 20068 bp, 16 predicted proteins | sample Na_anoxic_2_MG_FD_179799 | JGI IMG/M metagenome (GOLD analysis project Ga0233411, IMG submission 179799) | Seawater microbial communities from Saanich Inlet, British Columbia, Canada - Na_anoxic_2_MG | ecosystem: Environmental > Aquatic > Marine > Inlet | place: Canada: British Columbia...
GAATGTGATGGACGCACAGCGGCAACTGTTTGAGGTGGAAAATCAGATGGTCAGAGCAAAAGGAACGTCCGTCATCAATCTGGTAAAGCTTTACAAGACCCTGGGCGGGGGCTGGGACCCGGGCGATAAAGATAATAAGTTAAACAGTGTCCATCCGGAAGTAAAATAGTTTTTGCAAGGTCAGGAAAGATAAGGATTTTAACCGCCCCGGTACGATCTACCGGACCTGCGGGGCATGCGCAGAGATTGCGGCCTGCGGCTCGGCTTCCAGCCCGGAGGGTAGGGCTTACAGGCCGGAGGGTAGATCCTACGGCTGAGAGAAAACGGCCATTTATGGATGGGCGCTATTTAAGGAGACGGCTATGATAAACAAGCTTTTGATAAAATGTCTGAAAAAAACCCGGCTGTGGATTTGCCCTGTTCCTCTGGCCTTGAGCCTGATGCTGATAACTGGTTGCGACAGAAAGAAAAACACCTATACCCCGCCGCCACCGCCGAAAGTAACCGTCAGTAAGCCGGTACAGAAGAAGGTGACGGATTATGCCCTGTTTACAGGAAATACTGAAGCCTTTGAGTCGGTGGAAATCCGTGCCCGGGTGGAGGGATGGCTGAAGAGCATCCATTTTAAACCCAGCTCAATGGTGAAAAAGGGTGACCTGCTTTTTATCATCGATCCCAGGACTTATCAGGCCCAGCTTAACGAAAAAAAGGCCGCCCTTTTAATTCAGGAGGCGGAACTTAATTTGGCAGAAGCAACCTACAAGCGAAAGGAGAGCGCGTTTAAAGAAAATGCCGTCAGCGAGGTGGAGGTGATCGAGACCAGGGCAAAGGTCAAAAAGGCGAAGGCCTCCATTGAAGCGGCGAAAGCGGGCATTGAAGAGGCCCGGTTGAATTTGTCATACACGAAAATTTATGCGCCCGGTAACGGGCGAATAGGCCGGAACCTGGTAGATGTTGGAAACTTGATTGGTGCGGCAGGCGAGAAGACTTTGCTTGCGACTATTGTCAATGATAACCCGATCTATGCCTATTTTAATGTGAGTGAACGGGAAATGCTGAATTATACAAAAAATGCGCGGGAACAAAAGAAATCCGGCCGGTATTTGGGTGAAGATGAGACGAATATTGTTTATTTAGGTCTTTCAGATGAGAAGGGGTATCCTCACAAGGGACGTCTCGACTACATAGGCAACCGGATAGACGAGGGAACCGGAACGATACAGGTCCGAGGCATCTTCCCCAACTCGGATAAGATCCTTATCTCCGGGCTTTTTGTCCGAATCCATCTACCCATAAGTCTTCCGAAAGACGCTTTTTTGATCACGGAACGTGCTGTTGGTGTGGACCAGCGAGGGAAATACCTTTTGACGGTCAATAATGATAATGTTGTGGAATATAAGCCTGTCAAACTCGGTGCGGTCGTTGAAGGCATGTACGTGATTAAAGAGGGGATTTCCGCGGATGACACAATTATCGTAAAAGGAATTCAACGTGCCCGCCCCGGAATAAAGGTCAATCCCCAGCCCGAGAAGTCCGGGCAGTCGAAAAAATCCGAAACCCTGAAACAGTCTTAATGAGATAATAGACATGATTAGCAGATTTTTCATAAGTCGCCCCATTTTTGCAGCCGTTGTCGCTATCATCATCATTATCGCAGGGCTTGTCACCCTGGGAGTTCTCCCGATTGCGCAGTACCCTCAAATTTCCCCTCCTACGGTGAAAGTATCGGCTGTTTACCCCGGTGCAAGTGCCAAGGTCCTGCTCGAAACCGTTGCCTCACCCATTGAACAGCAAGTGAACGGAGTGGAGGGTATGCTGTATATGTCAAGCACCTGCGCCAACGATGGGACCTATAACCTGACGGTTACTTTTAATGTAGGCATGGATATGGACATGGCTACAGTACTCGTACAGAACCGTGTGACCACGGCCCTGCCGACACTGCCGGAGGAAGTGAAAAACATCGGTGTGACGACCAGGAAACAGTCTACCAACATCGTGCTGATGATTTCTCTTACTTCACCTGATGGTCAGTACGATGACCTTTATCTGAGCAACTACGCTTCCCTGCGGATCAAGGATGAGTTAGCCCGGATCGAGGGTGTGGGCGATGTATTCACCTTCGGAGTTGGGGACTACAGCATGCGGATTTGGCTGGATCCTGAAAAAATAAAGGCGAGAAGCCTGACTACCAATGATGTGGTAAACGCTATTCGGGAGCAGAACGTTCAGGTCGCGGCGGGTCAGATCGGTCAGCCGCCTGTGCCGAGGGGACAGAATTTTCAATATGTCATCAACACGATGGGCCGCCTGGAGGACGTGGAACAGTTTGAAAATATAATTATCAAGACAGGTCAGGGTGGACGTATCACCCGTGTAAAGGATGTGGCGAGTGTGGAGCTTGGGTCAAAAACTTACAACGTGATCGGGCTTTTCGACGAAAAGCCCACAGCCTTATTGGCGGTTTTTCAGTTGCCGGGGGCCAATGCCATTGAGCTTTCCAAAAAAATTCAGGCCAGGATGAAGGAACTCAAAGGTTCTTTTCCCCAGGGTCTCGATTATCAAATCCCGTTCGACACGACCCTGTATGTTCAGGCCTCCATTGATGAGGTAGTCGAGACCCTGCTTATCGCAATTATACTGGTATTTTTCACAATTTTTGTCTTTCTCCAGGATTGGCGGGCAACCTTGATCCCGGCGGCAACCATACCGGTATCGCTTATCGGCGCCTTTATTACCATGGGGATGATGGGGTTTTCGCTTAACATGGTGACATTGTTCGGTATCGTGTTGTCCATCGGTATTGTTGTGGATGACGCTATCGTTGTAGTGGAGAACACGGCCCGCAATATAGACGAATTTAATATGGAAAGAAAAGAAGCCACGATAAAGGCAATGGGCGAAGTGAGCGGCCCGATCGTTGCCACGACCCTTGTGCTGATGGCGGTCTTTATTCCAACGGCTTTCCTGGGTGGTGTTACCGGCCAGATATACCGTCAGTTCGCCCTGACAATTTCCGCGGCAACCTTTTTCAGTTCCATAAACGCATTGACCTTGAGTCCTGCGTTGTGCGCCATCCTGCTTCGCCCCAAACCTCAACGGCAAAACTTTTTTTTCAGGGCCTTTAACTGGACCTTTAATAAAACCAGAAGCACTTATGAACGTACGGTGGGGAAGGCGATCCGGCTTACTGCGATCACGATGGTGCTGTTTCTTGGCCTTTCCGGTGCCGCATTTTTCGGGTTTCTTTCTTTACCCAAAGGTTTTTTCCCTGTCGAGGACCAGGGATATGTGATGGTCAGCGCCCAGTTACCGGATGCAGCTTCTTTGGAGCGTACGACCGAAGTGGCAGACATGATTAATAAAGGAATCAGGTCAATAAAAGGGATAAAGCACGTAATTGCCGTTCCCGGTTATTCACTCCTCGACGGGACAGTTTCCTCAAACGCTGCCGCGTTCTGGGTCATGTTTGAAGATTTCGACAAACGAACCACACCGGCCCTGAAACAGAAAACCCTGGTGGCCAGGATCCGGCAGGCCATAAGTGTTATCCAGGAAGCGAATGTTATTGTGTTCGTGCCGCCGGCCATTCCGGGCCTCGGTGTTTCAGGCGGATTCCAGATGGAACTTCAGGACAGGGGAAATGTGGGTCTGTCAGCTCTTGAGCAGATGGCTCAGGAACTGGCCTTAGCTGCCAACGGCCAGACAGGGTTGAGCAATGTATACACCATGTTCCGGGCCAACGTGCCCCAGCTGTTTGCCGAAATAGACAGAAATAAGGCAAAGACATTAGACATACCCATGTCCAGTATCTTCAGTACACTCCAGACCTACCTTGGATCGACATATGTTAATGACTTCAATAAATTCGGACGTACTTATCAGGTGAATGTTCAGGCAGACTCGGTATTCCGTGTTCAGAAAGAGGATATCCGAAGGCTGGAGGTCCGTAACAACAATGGTCAAATGGTTCCTCTCAGCACCCTTGTTTCAGTTGAAGAAACTCTGGGTCCTCAGATCATTACCCGGTATAATATGTATCCGGCTGCATCTATCAACGGCGAAGCGGCCCCGGGCTTCAGTTCAGGACAGGCACTGAATCTCATGGAGCAGATGGCCAAAACCAGCCTTCCTCCAACCATGGGTTTTGAGTGGGCCGGCATGTCCTTTCAGGAAAAAGCTGCAGGCAACCCCATGATCATCTTTGCCCTCGCTATTATCATCGTATATCTGGTTCTCTGTGCTCAATACGAGAGCTGGTCCATCTCCTTCTGCATCCTTTTATCGGTGCCCCCGGCGCTGCTTGGAACAATTATAGCTGTGGCCATAAGGGCCATGGATATCAACATCTATACCCAGATCGGTATTATACTCCTCATAGCGCTATCTTCCAAGAACGCGATTCTGATCGTGGAATTCGCTAAAGATATGCGGGAGTCCGGTAAGGGAATCATTGAGGCGGCGACCGAAGCTGCCCGTCTCCGGTTCCGTCCTATTTTGATGACCTCCTTCGCATTTATTTTAGGCACCTTCCCTCTCGTGGTGGCCCAGGGTGCCGGCGCCGGAAGCCGTCAGGCTCTCGGAACCGCCGTGTTCGGCGGTATGATAGCCGCCACATTCCTGACCATTGTTTTTGTCCCTGTTTACTATGTGGTCATTCAGAGGTTTAGCGAATGGCTCGGAAGGGGAAAACCGGAGGTCCATTCTAAGGACTCGGGAGGTTAAGGGACAGCCATAATATGGTGAAAAAACACAAAAGACTAAAAACTTTACGTTCCCATGCACAAGATATATTTATTGGCTGTCTTAATGCTGCAGATCCCTATAGTGCGGTAAAACGTTTTATACGCCTTGATGGAAACAGATTAATGCTCGGAAGGGACAGGAAGTCTGAAACCGAGATTGATGTGGCGAAATTTGATCGTATCTCGATTGTTGGTGCAGGAAAGGCTTCTGCTCCTATGGCAAGGGCCATTGAAGATCTGTTTGGAAAGAGAATTCAAGTAGGGATGATTAACCTTAAATATGGCTTTACAGAAGAACTTGCGTTTACTGAGATTGTCGAGGCCGGCCACCCTATACCGGATGAAAAGGGCGTAAAGGGTACCAGAAAGATTCTTGATTTTCTGCAAAGCGCCGGGGAAAAGGATCTGATTTTCTCTCTTATATCAGGAGGGGGATCTGCCCTGCTTCCTCAACCTGCGGGAGATATCACTCTTTCGGAAAAACAGGCAATTACCCGGGGTTTGCTGGCATGCGGAGCGAATATTGATGAGATAAATACAGTCAGAAAGCATATATCTTCCTCTAAAGGAGGGCAAATGGCAAGGGCGGCCTTTCCTGCCACCATTGTAAACCTGATGCTCTCTGATGTGGTGGGAGATAAAGTGGATGTGATTGCCTCAGGGCCTTTTGTGCCCGACAGTTCCACATTTAAAGATGTTTCAGGGATTTTCAAGAAGTATGACTTAAAGGATATCCCTGCTGCTATTTATGAATACGTATGGGCAGGTGTAAGAGAGAAAATCCCTGAAACACCCAAAGAGAATGATAAGATATTTGACCGTGTCCTCAATTTTATAGTGGGGAGCAATATAATGGCGCTTGAAGCTGCAAGCGAAAAGGCAAAAGAGCTTGGATATCAGACGATTATCCTTTCATCCATGGTGGAAGGGGAAACAAGAGAAGTGGCACGGGTTCACAGTGCCATTGCAAAAGAGCTTGTGAAGACCGGCCGGCCGTTTCATCCGCCTGCATGTATTATTTCAGGAGGCGAGACCACTGTAACTATCAGGGGTAAGGGTCTTGGAGGAAGGAATCAGGAATTCTGCCTCGCTGCATGCCTCGATCTTGCGGAACTTCCCCCTCGAGTTGTTATACTGAGCGGCGGCACGGACGGAAATGATGGTCCCACAAACGCAGCAGGTGCCCTGGTGGATCCACTTACAGTAATGCGAGGGAAAGATGCAGGGATGGAGGTAACGGAATTTCTGAACAATAATGACGCATATCACTTCTTTGAAAACACAAATGATCTCCTGATAACAGGCCCTACGAATACAAATGTAATGGATGTCAGACTTGTGCTGGTGCTTTAAACATTATAAATATTCAGCGATATCTTTGGGGGGACTATGGAAGATGTTGGATCCATAAACGAAATTTCAAAACTGGGCGAGTGCCGTGTTCCTTCACCTATGGAGGATATACAATTCGTGAGTGATGAGGAGCATGTACTATATTCCTCAAACATGAAAGAGATAAAATCTTTTTTTGATGCAGATAAAATTCCTCCATTCTTTGAGAAGGCCGGGCCGAGGGAAAAGGTCTACTTTGATCCCTCAAAGCTAAAATGCGGTATTGTCACGTGCGGCGGTCTGTGCCCGGGCATAAACGATGTGATCCGATCGGTTGTCTTCAGCCTCTTTCATCACTACAATGTTCGAACAGTGTTTGGTTTCCGGTATGGGTATGAGGGGCTTTCCTGCAGATATAGCCATACTCCCATGGAGTTAACGTTAGAAATGGTCGAAGACATCCATGAAAAGGGCGGAACGATCCTGAGTTCATCACGTGGGCAGCAGGAAGTTTCTGAGATGGTTGACACATTAGAGCGGATGAATGTGGGGATTCTTTTCACCATCGGAGGAGATGGAACTTTGCGCGGTGCACAGGCAATTGCCGAGGAAATCAGCGAACGCAATCTAAAGATCGGAGTAATCGGTGTACCAAAGACTATAGATAATGACATATCCCACATTCAACAGTCATTTGGTTTTGAAACAGCGGTCTCTGAGTCGAGGAAGGTAATATACTCTGCTCATACGGAGGCCTATGGAATGAGAAACGGTGTTGGTCTGGTAAAGCTGATGGGACGGCATTCAGGATTCATTGCTTCCCATGCAACACTCGCTAACAGCGAGGTAAATTTCTGTCTCGTACCAGAGGTGGGCTTCAGTCTTGAAGGATTTCTTAAAGAACTGAGAGAAAGGCTCGAGAAGAGAGGCCATGCAGTTATAGTAGCTGGAGAGGGTGCAGGACAGGAGTTAATGAAAGCGTCCCGGGGGCAGGATGCATCCGGCAATGCCCGGCTCGGGAATATCGGGAGTTTCCTTAATGATCAGATCAAGAGCTACTTCAACAAGGCCGGGATTGAGGTAAACCTCAAATACATCGATCCCAGCTATATCATACGCAGTATGCCTGCAAACGCTTATGATTCTATCTTATGTTTAATCCTGGGTCATAACGCGGTGCACGCTGGGATGTCAGGCCGGACAAATATAGTAGTGGGTTCCTGGAAAGGCGAGTTTACACATCTGCCGATTAAGTTTGCTGTAGCTGAGAGGAAACGGATTAACCCCAATGGAACATTATGGAGCAATGTCCTGGAGTCCACAGGGCAGCCCAAGAACATGATCTGACAGAAAGAACTTATTAACCTGGCAATTAGATAGTCTAACTACGTCATGCCGGACTTGATCCGGCATCCAGTACCCTCCTGGATTCCGGCTTTCGCCGGAATGACAATATTGAGGTATTTAATTGCCGGAGTAATATTGAAGGGAATAATTTAAAGTGAAAATAATCCAAAATCCTGAACAAGTCATCAACTCATCCGTCATATCACCCGGGAAAAGAATATACTGTTCCGGGAATTCCGCAACTCCCCAGGTTCTATTAAAATATATGTCGGAAAATACATCCATCAAAAATGTTGAGATGTTGAGTGTCCTTCTTCTCGGAGAAATTGATGAGTTATTCAGCGAAAAAACCTGTGCAAGAATCACCCACAGGGTTATTTTCAACGGCCCGCAGTCAAGGCGTGCGGTAAACAACGGATGGGCAAAATATCAGTTGCTTCATTTGTCTGATATCCCAAGACAATTAAGAGAAAGCCTGAAACCTGATATGGTTTTTTTATCTGTCAGCGGACCTGACAATGGAGGAAATTACAGCCTGGGAACGTCTGTCGAGGCCGTACTCGCTGCGGTTCAAACCGCAAAGGCGAATAACGGAATAGTGATTGCGGAGAGGAATGCGAAAATGCCTTTTGTGCTGGGCACAACAATCCCTGAAGAGTCTATTGATTATCTTGTCGACAGTGATTATGACCTGCCTCTAAGCCCTGTAAACAAACCAGACGATCAGGCAAAAAAGATAGCCCATTTAATCGCTCAATTGTTCATCAAGGATGGGAGTATGCTGCAGTATGGAATTGGAGAAGTAACAGAGGCGGTTACGGATTCGATTATTGAGAAGGGTGTTAAAAATCTGGGGATACGAACGGAGCTGTTTGCAGATGCCATGATAAAACTTGTTGAAAAGGGAGTTGTAACGAACAAGTACTCAGGAGATCAGTTTTCAATCGCAACACTCATTTTGTCTAAAAGCCAGGCCGGGTATGATTGGTTTGACTATAACAGCTCTGTGCAAACAAGACCTTCAGACCGGACAAACAACATATTGTTTATTGCCCGACATCCTAATATGGTGGCCATAAACAGTGCCATTGGCGTTGACCTGCATGGAAACATATGGGCGGATTCACTGTATGCCATGCAAATCTATAGTGGCGTCGGCGGGCAGGCAGACTTTTTGAGAGGTGCCTATCTTTCCAACGGCGGCATTCCGATTATTGCCATGAAATCAACAACACAAGAAGGTTTGTCAAAGATTTTGGATCGGTGCCCGGAAGGGATCACAACAACCGCCATTGCTGCTGATCCTGTTGTTATTGTTACGGAGCAAGGTGCTTTTGACCCGAGAGGGCTGAGTATTACCGAGCATGCTGTCGGGATTGCCCACCTTGCGGAACCTGAGACCAGGGAAAAACTGCTTAGCCATATTTTTGACAGTGGAGTGTTCCATAAACCGTCAAAATGGTTTCAAAGAGGGAAACCAAAAGGGTTTTTCCCATATGAAAAACTTAACTCTTAGTGCTTTAGTGACATAATGCTTTCAGAGGCCAAACCTTATACATTAGACCGTATCGTACGGCTCGGCATAACGGCTGGACTGTTATGTGGGTTTGTGTGGCTCCTGGGTTATTTAAGCGACGTACTGATTCCTTTCGCCGTTGCCATGCTGTTGGCCTATCTCATAAACCCTCTGGTTGTGCTGGTGCAAAAGAAAATTCCCGTGCGTGTCGCTGCCGTATTTATCAGCCTGGTTTGCCTGTTGGCGGCCGCAACGCTCCTGGCATGGCTGATAATACCCGTGGTCATAAATGAGATAGCACGCATGGGCGGAATTCTGTCCGGTGTAGTCACAGGATCAGACCTGGCTGAAAAGGCATCAAAATATCTACCGCCGGACCTCTGGAATGCTGTTAAGGATTTTGCTGCAAGAAAGGAGGTCCTTGAATTTTTCAAGGCCGACAATTTCTGGAAGATTGCCGAGGCCGTAGCACGAAAAATTTTACCAGGTGTGTGGGGGCTCATTAGCGGGACAGCAAGTTTTGTCATAGGTCTTGTGGGATTGATCGTTATCGGGCTTTATTTACTATTTTTACTTATGGATTACCAGAAGGTCAGTCAAGGCTGGAAGGACCTTCTTCCGATAACCTATAGGGATGCGGTGACAGAATTCGCCGGCGATTTTGAGTCTGCCATGAACCGCTATTTTCGGGCCCAGGGGCTGGTGGCATTTATTGTCGGGATTTTGTTTGCCGTTGGTTTTTTGCTCATTGACCTGCCAATGGCCATTTTGTCAGGTCTGTTCATCGGGCTCTTGAATATGGTGCCCTACCTTCAGATTGTCGGGCTTATACCGGCCTTTTTCTTAGCCCTGGTACATGCTCTGGAGACCGGTGGTAACGTATGGATTATGCTGGCGCTGGTTGGCCTCGTCTTTGTGGTAGTTCAAATAATTCAGGATACTATACTGGTCCCGAGGATAATGGGTAAAGTGACCGGCCTGAACCCGGCTGTGATTTTGTTATCCCTGTCCATATGGGGAAAATTGCTTGGTATCTTGGGCCTGCTCATTGCTTTGCCAATGACCTGTATAATCCTGGCATACTACCGGCGATTTTTAACGCGGGATGCTTAAAGAAGAGAAAGGACGGAATGGAGAAGAGCCTGAAATGATTGACAATGATGTATTTTCTTCTCCCGAAGGGATGAATGAAGAACAAAAACGAATGGTTTTGACATGCAGGAAAATTACCTGAAAAGAGATATTCCCCCTGCGGACAGTACTTGTTGCGGGGTATGCGAAAAATATTACTGCAGGCATATAGTTGATATTCCGAGGATTCTAATTTGAGTCTGACTCCGGTACCACCTTCCGGTCCTGCGGGCAAGCACAGAGGTTGGGCGAAAAGATAATTAATCAACAGACTCAGCAATGGAGGTGTTTCATGAAACGGATAGTCGTGTTATTATTTTTTGTATTTTTTTTGACATCATATGCACATGCTGAAATTCAGTTGGGGCAAGTTGCTCCGGTCATTGAACTGAAAGACAAACTCGGCGGCCGAGTTGATGGTAGTCCATGGAGCAGTTCAGAGATTAAGGGGAAGGTGTTTGTGCTCTTTTATGTTGATCCCGATGTGAAGGATCTCAATAATATGGCAAGTGAAGCGTTGAATAAGGAAAAATTCCCGCGTGAGCGATTTCAGTCTGTTGCCGTCATTAATATGGGCGCTACATGGAAACCCAATTTTGTGATTTCATCCCTATTGAAGGAAAAGCAGAAACAATACCCGAAAACAATATATGTAAGAGACTATAAGAAGGCACTGGTAAATAAATGGAATATATCAGATGATAACAGTGATATACTGGTATTTGACAAAGAGGGCAGGCTTATCTTCAGAAAAGACGGAAAGTTGGGTGCTGATGATATTAAAAATATGTTAAAGCTCATCAAAGAGTATCTGTAGTTGAACAGATTAGAAAACAGCCGTTAAAGGATTACTTTGATGTGAGCATAAATCATCTTTGATTATCCTGGTTCCCAACTCATGCCGGCAGATGATTGCCTTTTTTACGATCCTGATTATCCCTGTGAGGGGTTATACGTTTAAAACCTGATTAACCCTGAACCTCTAAAGATCTACAAAAATCATGAACAAAAAATCTCATAATCAGCCTGGGTGGCTTCGCGTTAACAGGTTCAGTTTATTACTTATCTCAATCATTTTGTTCATGCTCTTCCGTCCCTTTGTGGAAGATTTTGTAGGCATCAGCTTCATGATCGAAATCTTCGTTTCAGCCATCCTTTTGTCCGGGATCTATGCGGTGAGTGAAGATCGGAGTTCCCTTCTCATTGCCCTGTTTACAGGATTGCCTGCCCTATTTACAAGCTGGTCTTCTCACCTGATTAAAGCCCCTTCCCTCTTCTTGATTCATCACATCTTCGCCGGGGGTTTTTTTGCAGCAGCAGTGATCATTATCATTCGCCATTTAATAAACCAGAAGGTTGTCACTATAGACCTGATTTGGGGGGCGGTGTGTGGATATTTCCTCATCGGTTTCATGTGGGGTGATATCTATATCCTACTTGAGACCATTCAACCCGGTTCTTTCAAATTCGGACAGATGGAAGTATTGGATATTGACAGCTTTAATTATTTTAGTTTCGTTACCCTGGCCACATTAGGGTACGGTGATATTATTCCTTTGACAAAACAGGCCCAATCCCTTGCCATTATTGAAACCGTCATGGGCCAGATGTATCTTGCCGTGAACATCGCTGCCCTTGTGGCAATCCGAATTTCCCAGGCAAGAAATCAGGATTTGTGATATTTATAGTGGCTCCTGATCTGGAGACAGCCATAGCAAGGATTAAGCACTATACGGCACCGATTAACGCAACTCGCCTTGGTTTAAAAAATCCCTGTGTAAAGACAGACCTCTGTGCTGACTGCAGGTCACCTCAACGAATCTGTAATATGTGGAGTATTATAGAAGGACATATGATCAAAGGCCGTATACACGTGAAACTGATCGGTGAAAACCTGGGATACTGAATACCTTGAAGTTAGGAGAAAGAGAATAAAGTGGCTGTTGACATGAAACCGGTTAACATTTTGGTCATTGACGATGAGAAGGCGATCTGTGATGGTTGCCGCCTCGTACTGTCAGATCACGGTTATGAGGTGGATACCTGCCAGGTAGGGCAAAAAGGATTGGATAAGCTGCTCAGGGGCCAATACGATTTGACGCTTGTAGACATGAAACTCCCGGATATTCATGGGATGGAAATTATCAAGGCCCTCAAAAGAAAAAAACCGGGTGTTTATGTGATTGTTATGACCGGCTACTCCAGTGTCAAAAATGCAGTGGAGGCTATGAAAGGAGGGGCTTTTGACTACCTTTCCAAACCTTTCGGGGATGAGGAACTACTTATAGCCGTGGAAAAGGCTATCGAAAACAGGCGCCTGAAAGACGAAAATCGTTATCTGCGCCAGCAGCTCAGCAACCGCTTTGACTTTAACGATATCGTAGGAGAAAATTCTAATATTCTTAAACTGTTTGAAGAAATAAAAAAAGTAGCGCCTACAGATAGCACGGTGCTTCTTTGCGGGGAGACCGGAACGGGAAAGGAGCTCTTTGCCAAGGCCATTCATGCTCAGAGCAAAAGGGCGGGCCGACAATTTGTTCCGGTTGACTGCAGTACTTTCGCCTCATCCGTTTTAGAAAGCGAGCTGTTTGGACATGTCAAAGGGGCCTTTACCGGTGCGGTCAAGGATAAGGCCGGGATCTTTGAGGCTGCTGACGGAGGATCTCTCTTCTTAGATGAGATAGCCAATCTGGATATGAGTATTCAGGGCAAACTATTGCGAGCTATGGAGAGCCAGGAATTTAAACCGGTGGGCGGCAGCCATCTGAAAAAATCGGATGTCCGCATTATTTCCGCTACTAATCGCGACCTGAGGGCCATGGTTGATGAAGGGTGTTTCCGGGAAGATTTTTTTTATCGCTTAAACGTGTTTCCTCTCTTTATCCCCCCACTCAGGGAACGGAAAGATGATATTCCAAGGCTGCTCTATCACTTCTTGAGGGTTTACAGCCGACAGGCCGGAAAACGGATTGACGGGTTCTCGGATGATGCCCTTGAAATGCTGTCAAGCTACAATTGGCCGGGCAATGTGCGCCAGCTCAAAAATACGGTTGAACGTTTAATTATTCTGTCGGAAGGGCAGATCCTGGATGATCGGAGTCTTTCAGATAACTGGGAAACACAAGGGCCGTCATCCAGGAATCTGATTCCGGAAACCTTGGAAAAACTCAGGAAGGTCAAGAAGGATCTGCTTGAAAACCAGTTCGGTCAAATAGAGAATGCCTTTCTCCAGCAGGCCCTTTTGGCGGAAAAGGGCAACATCTCCCGTGCAGCGAGACGGGTGGGAATGCAACGATCCAATTTCTCAGCCATGATGAAAAAACACCGTCTATCTGCGGATGGCACAAAGACCGTGTCAACACCTGTCCATCCCATGGAGTAGGGTCGCCCGTCCTACGGCGCCGTATGGTACCCTATACCACCGTATAATAATTAATACACACTTAAGCTATTGAAAACATATCAATAAGTAGCTTTAAACCCCTCTTATCCATATATAACTTCATACGCTTGTGTATTCTTCTCCAATTTCCGCCCTTATCCCTTCGTAGATATAACCCTATGATATTGCTGGCTATTTATAGGGGTAAACATTCTGCTTTGAAAACTGCATTTTCTGGCATGGTAATTGCTGAACTTAAAGGCTCAGATAGCATCAGACGTGATTTAAAACACTACCTTAACATGAAAATGAACGAGAGGGGGGATTAAGATGACAACATTACGTGAAGGAAGCGCGGTGGGGGATAAGGTTCCACCCCATATCCTGGTGATGGAAGATGATCTCAGTGTGGCCAAGGGTCTAGATATGGTTCTGACCGAAGAAGGATATGAAGTGTATCTGGCAGGAACGGGCGCACTGGCCTTGGAGGCATTCAAACAGAAACGCTATGACCTGTTAGTGGCGGATCTCAGGCTGCCGGACATGGACGGCATGGAGGTGATCAAGAAGGTCAAGAGCCAAAAACCTGATACAGAAGTTGTGGTGATTACAGGATATGGCACTTCCGCTACGGCTGTGGAGGCCATGAAATTAGGAGCACATGATTTCCTGCCCAAACCGTTTACCGAAGAGCAGATCAAGGCGGCTGTCGATGATGTCTTTAAGGAGAGGGTGGAAGAAACGGCCGAGGCCCTGGAGACTGGGGCCGAGGAAGGAAAACTTATCCAGAAACGAGAGGTCATTCAGGCATTAAACCGGACAGCTGAAGATAAAGATTTCTGGCGCGATTTAATGGAAAACGGGACCCTGGCATTGGAAGGTTACCAGCTCTCAAGTGAGGCAAAGACGGCCATTTCATCGGGTGATTTAAAATGGATCAATGAGAATGTTGGAGAACTTACGCAGAAACAGTTGATGTTTATTTATAAGCGCCTCGAGCGCGAAGCCTGGTAATCCGGTCAGGTATATATTTCTTTGATTAAAGGATAAGTGCTGAGGTATTGTTGAAGGAACACGGTTTCAATGGGAAACCGGGTTTCCCCCATATTGAAGTTGTTAAAACGGTTGATATTCCATGACCTCCACAACAAAGTTTGAAAGCTATTTCCATGTTCTTAGAGATGTCATCCGGACGATGCACTCCATCACCAATCTACAGGAAGTGCTCGATGTTGTGGTAACCAAAACCACTGGAGCTCTGGACGCCAAAGGAGCCCTGCTCAGGATTTTGAATAGGGAAACCAACCAGTTCGAGGTGCGGGCAGCCTGCGGTTTAGGCGAGAAGTACCTTGCAAAGGGCCCGGTTAATACCGAAACGGTGCTCTCCACCCTATCTGAACAGGACAAGGTTTATATCATCACAGACATCTGGAATGCCCCCAGGGTCGAATACCCGCAGGCAACGTGGGATGAGGGCGTCCGTATGATGGTCGACATGCCTCTTGGCATCGATGAAACTATGGGGCTCATCCGGATATACTTCACCAAGCAACGCGAATTTTCAGGTGATGAAGTGGATTTTATCAAAACGGTTGCCATGCATTGTGCCTGTGTTATCGTACGGGTGCAATTGATGGAAAGCCAGCAGTCCAAGTTCAGCCATCTGGCGGCCCAGATGGACAAATTGTCGTCCTTAGGCCGAATGGCCGCAGGCATTGCCCATGAGATAAATAACCCCCTGGCCGGCATCCTCCTTTACAGTTCCAACCTGAGCAAAAAGGTCCCGCCAGGAGGCCTTCTCGAAGAAGGACTGAAGATTATCGTCAAGGAAACTCAGCGTTGCAAAACCATCATTCAGGGCCTGCTCGAATTCGCGCGCGACAGAAAACCTCAGAGGGCACTGGTCAATGTAAACGATATTATGGAATCTGCCCTGGGGATTGTGGAAAATGAGTTTCACCTACGGCATGTGCGTGTTAAAAAACAGTTGGACAAGGTTGTAGAAAAGGTTTATTTAGACGAAAATCAGATCGAACAGGTTTTTATTAATATCCTCCTCAATGCACTGCAAGCTGTTGAAGATAAAGGCATAGTCACTGTCCAAACCGTTGTGGACCAGGAGCATAAAAAAATTAATATTGAGATTTCAGACAACGGTTGCGGCATTGCCCCAGACCATCTGAAAAGAATTTTCGAACCTTTTTTCTCTACCAAGGCAAACGGAACAGGGCTTGGATTAGCGGTCAGTTACGGCATCGTTGAGAATCATCATGGCGATATCCACCTATTTAGTGAACCGGGGAAGGGAACGCGTTTCATAATTGAGTTCCCTTTCCAGGTTCACAATTCTATCGGCAAGGGGGTACATGAAATCTCTTAAGGTCCTGGTTATTGACGATGAGAGCGTGATCTGTGACGCCTGCAATCTGGTTTTAACGGAAAAAGGCCATACGGTTGATTATTGCATGAATGGCAAAACCGGATTGATTGCAATCGAACGCGGCACATATGACGTTATCCTGTTAGACATGAAACTGCCCGATATAGACGGCATGGAGGTTCTGAAGAGTGTCGGGGAGAAAATGCCTGGGCCGTATATGATTGTCATGACAGGATACTCCACTACGTCAAATGCTGTGCAGGCTATGAAATTGGGGGCGGCCGATTATCTTTCCAAACCGTTTACTGATGATGAACTAATTGAAGCCGTTGAAAAGGCCTGTGCTCAGCAGTGAAATACAGGGAAATATCTGTGGGGGGATACCGATAAAAGAATTATAGATTTAAAGATAATTATTTCGGGGACGTAGATTTCTGTAGACAAGCGCATATAATTGAAATAAAAAATCTGAGATAATCTGCGTTCATCAGAGTCTAAATTGTTTTTCCAAAGTAGTATGAAATAAGGGAGTATTTTTATGAACGACAATGAGCAAAGCGGACAGCTACGGGGCGCCGTTATGGTAGTTGGTGGAGGGATCGCCAGTATGCAGGCTGCCTTAGATATGGCAAACTCGGGCTTTTATGTCTACATGGTTGAGAAATCACCCGGCATTGGCGGGGTCATGGCCCAGTTGGACAAGACTTTCCCCACCAATGATTGTTCCATGTGAATCCTGGCGCCAAAACTGGTCGAGGTCGGCCGGCACGTCAATATCGACTTATTAACACTGAGTGAAGTAAAAGATATCTCGGGAAAAGAGGGCAATTTCAGTGTAAACATTGTACGTCATCCACGATTTGTGGATATGGATAAATGTATTGCCTGTGGAACCTGTGCTGAAAAATGCCCGAAAAAGGTGGATGACTTCTATAACGCGCGTTTGATCAAGCGGAAGGCGATTTATGTACCCTACTCGCAAACCGTGCCTCTTAAATACGCAATTGATAAAGATAACTGCATTTATTTCAAAAAGGGGAAATGCAGGGCATGTGAAAAATTCTGCGAGGCGGGGGCCATTAATTTTGATGATCAGGAAACCGAAATTACCTTAAATGTGGGCTCGCTGATTATGGCGCCCGGGTTTAAGTCTTTTGATCCGAGCCGGTATGATACCTATTCGTATACCGCCCTCCCCAACGTCGTTACGTCTTTGGAATTTGAACGGATTCTCTCTGCAACCGGGCCCTTTATGGGCCATCTCGCAAGACCTTCCGACGAAAAAGAACCTGAAAAAATCGCCTGGTTTCAATGTGTGGGTTCCAGGGATATGAACCGTTGCGACAATGGCTATTGTTCCTCCGTATGCTGTATGTACGCGGTCAAGCAGACGGTCGTTGCAAGGGAGCATAGCAAGGTTCCCTTAGATTGCTCCATCTTCTTTATGGATATGAGGACTCACGGGAAGGATTTTGACCGTTACTATGAAAATGCCAAAAAGGAGGGTGTCAAATTTATCCGGTCCCGCGTTCATTCCGTGGATTCCCTGCCAGGGACGGACGATCTTCTGGTGCGTTATGTGGATGATGGCGGCCACTTAGAGAAAGAGATATTCAACATGGTCGTGCTTTCAACCGGGATAGAGATCGATGAAAATGTTATCGAACTTTCAAAGCACCTCGGTATCAATCTTGATCAATACCACTTTACCCAATCGGATAGTTTTCGTTCGGTGGCCACATCTGTACCGGGAATTTATGCCTGCGGTGCATTTACCGGCCCCAAGGATATCCCCCAGTCGGTCATGGAGGCAAGTGCGGCCGCATGTGCGGCAACAGAGCGATTAGCCCCTGCGCGTAACACCGAGACAAGAGCAGTCGATACACCGCAAGAGAGAGATATCACAAGGGAACCTTCGAAGATAGGGGTTTTTGTTTGCAACTGCGGGGTAAATATCGGAGGTGTGGTAAGAGTTCCGGAGGTGGCGGAATTTGCAAAGACTCTACCCAATGTCGTTTATGTTGAGGAAAACCTGTTTACCTGCTCACAGGATACCCAGGACAAGATGACAGAAGTCATCAGGGAGAAGGGCTTGAACCGCGTGGTTGTTGCTGCGTGTACGCCCAGGACCCATGAGGGATTGTTCCAGGAAACCCTGATTAATGCCGGCCTGAATAAATATCTCTTTGAGATGGCGAATATCAGAAATCATGATTCCTGGGTTCATGCTGATGATCCGGATGCGGCCACGGAAAAGGCGAAAGATCTCGTGCGTATGGCTGTGGTCAAGACCGATCTTTTGAGTCCATTGCAGCAGACGGATCTATCCATAACTCAGTCTGCCCTCGTAGTTGGCGGCGGTGTCTCTGGAATAACGGCAGCTCTTTCGTTGGCTCATCAAGGCTATCCGGTACATCTTATTGAAAAATCAGGTTCATTTGGTGGTAATGCCTTGACTCTTTACAGGGCACACAAGGGTGAAGAGGTAGCGACCTTTGTAAAGGAACTGATCAATGAACTCAAGTCTGAAGATTTAATAACCGTTCACGAGAATTCGACAATTACCGGCGTGGATGGGTTTATCGGTAATTTCAAATCGCAGGTGACAAACGGCTCATCGAAAGAGGAGATAGAGCACGGGGTTGCCATTTTTGCAACTGGTGCCAGGGAGTATAAGCCTGAAGAATATCTGTACGGAAAACATGGGGCCGTTGTGACTCATTCAGAGATGGATCAGCTTTTCCAGAAAAACGCCCCCCGGCTGACTGAGGCCAGGAATGTGGCTTTTATTCAATGCGTTGGATCGAGGAATGAAGAGCACCCCTACTGTTCCAAGGTTTGTTGCACACATACCGTTGAAAGCGCACTGGAAGTAAAGCGCAGGAATCCGGATGCAGATATCTATGTCTTTTATCGGGATATGAGGACCTATGGCGCCCGGGAAGATCTCTATAGAAAGGCAAGGTCCGAGGGGGTCCTTTTTGTCCGCTATTCCAAAGATGAGAAGCCTGTGGTAAGCGCGGAAGGTGACGAGGTGAGGATTGAATTCAGAGATCCCATCCTCAACCGGAAACTGGCAATCCAGGCCGACATCCTCTGTCTTGCCACAGCGATTGTTTCCCATAGAGACCATGCCATGGCCCAGTTTTTTAAGGTTCCAATGGACGCAGACGGGTGGTTCTTAGAAGCCCATCAGAAATTAAGACCGGTTGATTTTGCCAATGATGGTGTCTTCCTTTGTGGTATGGCCCACTATCCAAAGCCAATCGATGAGAGTATCACACAGGCCCAGGCCGCCGCATCAAGGGCATTAACGGTCCTTGCCATGGACACTATTAAGGTAGGCGGTATTGTTTGTTCGATTGATGCCGAACTCTGTTCCGGATGTCTTGCATGCATCAATGTCTGTCCATACAGCGCAATATCTTTCAACGATGATATACAGATCGCCGAAGTAAACGAAGCCTTGTGTAAAGGCTGCGGCGCTTGTGCGGCCACCTGTCCTTCCGAGGCTCCGGTCTTGATGGGATTTAATAATAAAGAGCTTTATGCTCAGATCAAGGGAGCGTTGGCTGCCTGATTACTCTGTCATGATTATAAGGAGAACAATGTGAAAAAAGACGGATTTGAACCGAGAATAATTGCCTTTATGTGTAACTGGTGTGCCTATGGGGCAGCAGATTTGGCCGGTGTCAGCCGTTTGTCATATCCCCCCAATATCAGACCGGTGCGTGTTATGTGCTCGGCAACTGTATCGCCGCATCATATATTAAGGGCCCTGCAGGATGGAGCCGACGGCGTTCTGGTCGGGGGCTGACACGTTGGCGACTGCCATTACCTGTATGGTAATTACATGACTGTGAAAAGGATTACGTTCTTGCAGGAACTGTTGAGTCTTTTGGGTCTTGAAGGGCGGTTGGATCTGTCATGGATTTCTTCGGCTGAGGCCCAGAAATTCGTTCAGGTGGTTACAGATTTTACGGAAAAGATAAAGTCACTGGGGCCGAATCCGCTGTTAGCGTTTTCCGGAAAAAGAAAGGCTGCTGCGGGCCTCCTGCTCGAACAGCCTTCTGTCTGACCTGTCTAACAGCAGACTTTAAAGGAGATTGGTTTATGAACAATAAGGTCAAAGCTTGGCTTGAAGACGGTACTATCGATATCTTTTTGGGGTATAAAGAGATTGATCATCATCCGTTGCCCTACTGTTTTACCAAAGAGCGGCTTGATGAGGTCGA
>Ga0233411_10000200_pt1 | contig 19828 bp, 20 predicted proteins | sample Na_anoxic_2_MG_FD_179799 | JGI IMG/M metagenome (GOLD analysis project Ga0233411, IMG submission 179799) | Seawater microbial communities from Saanich Inlet, British Columbia, Canada - Na_anoxic_2_MG | ecosystem: Environmental > Aquatic > Marine > Inlet | place: Canada: British Columbia...
AAGGGGCGGTGATTTCGCCAATGCTTGCGAATGTATATCTGCACTATGTTCTGGACCTGTGGGTGCAACAATGGCGTAAGAAATGCGCCAAGGGTGAAGTGATCATCGTGCGATATGCGGATGACTTTGTCATAGGATTTCAGTACCAAGAGGATGCGGAACGTCTTCAAAAGGAGTTAGTAGAGCGCATGCAACAATTTGGGCTGGAAATGAATTCCGAAAAGACCCGCCTGATTGAGTTTGGCCGATTTGCGATAGAGAACCGTGCTAAGCGAGGTGAAGGAAAGCCTGAAACGTTTGACTTTCTGGGATTTACACACATCTGTGCGAAGACTCGGAAAGACGGGTATTTCACCGTAAAACGCAAGAGCATATCAAAGCGTCTTCGTCGTAAGGTCAAAGAGGTGGGAGCGAAGCTCAATAAGATGAGGCATGCACCAGTGCCTGACCAAGGCAAATGGCTACGGAGCGTAATACAGGGTTTCTTTAATCACCATGCGGTACCGGGAAATAGGGATGCACTTGATGCGTTTCGAACATTACTGGCCCGTTTATGGTTCCAGTCATTGCGCCGACGAAGCCATAAGGCCCGCAGTCTTAGATGGAACCGGATGCAACGCATTATCAACAAATGGTTGCCCCATCCACGTATACTGCACCCATATCCGAATCAACGCCTCTGCGTTACACACCCGAGGTAGGAGCCCAGTGCATTAGTAGTGCATGCTGGGATCTGTGCGGGGGATGCCGGGTGACCGGCATTCCTACCGCGACTAAATAGTTAAATAAAATGACATTAAGTATATTTGGGAGTATGATGCGGACAGCCTCCGAGTGTGTGCTAAGGAAGAACTAAGCACCCTTCGAGAGGGCTTCATCAAACCACGTCTCTCTCGGCGTGGTGGGTGATTCTTGATTGATCTCCGTTAAATTGCTTTTTCCATTTTCGATGTAACACCCTCCTGCCACTTATGCATAGTGTTGGGTGGATCAAAATAGGGGTTTGTATTCCGTGTACTGGGATGATCCAAAGCCTGAATTCAAGTGGCCTGTCACTATTCAACAACGAATTGCAGCTGAGGCAGAGGCGGTTTGGGAAGCGATATCGACGCCGGGCAATCTGGAGACCTGCCATCCGTATTGCTTGAAGAACCCAGTTACCTCATGGCCAGGTGATGGCGCTATTGATCATGTACACTATTTGAACGGCTTGATCTATGAGCGCAGATTCCGTCGCTGGATAGATGGCGTTGGTTACGAGCTGGAGATCGGCGAGAAGTACAAGACGGTTTCTTATGTGTCATGGCGAGTGGCTTCTGCGGGGGCGGGGGAGTCTGTCTTGCGAATTGCTGTCTATCCACACCTGCTGCAGAGTATACCGGTATGGGTGCGCTGGATTCCGCACCTGGTCTATGTGCGCCCATTGTTAAGGAGCTACCTTCGGTCAGTTGTGAGAGGGTTTCAGTGGTACATGGTTCGCGGCGAGGCTGTCCCGCGGAATCAGTTCGGTCCGCATGTCTGGTTCTCAAAGCCCAAGAGAAGCAATCGTGCCACCTGACGAAGAGCTTCCAGCCACGCCAACCCTCAAGGAGGTTCAAGAACTCTTGGGGCACAAGACTGTTACAATGATGTTGCGGTACTCCTGTTTGAGATAGGGAACATAAACAAAAAGCGGTTGCCCGGTTGACTGGCCTTACCGCTTCAGGTGGAGCCCAATATCAGAAAAGTGCCAGATTTTAAATGGTCGAGTTTCTGCCAATGGGTAAGTTATTGCTTTTAATGGTGCCCCCGGCATGACTCGAACATGCGGCACCCAGATTAGGAATCTGGTGCTCTATCCACCTGAGCTACGGGGGCATAAATTTATTTTTACCATAAGCATATTAAATGTCAAACCAGAAATGCATTGATTTGAATGGTTAGAATGATTATACTGAAATAATAGGCCTTTAGCGAGCGAAACAATTCATTAACTTTAGTCCACTTCAAACTTTAGCTCACTTTTAACTTTTAGTCTAAAGTGCCTAAAGTTGTGGAGGGTTTTGCGGATAATTAAGACCATTAAAATGGGGATGTAGCTCAGGTGGGAGAGCGGTACGTTCGCAACGTACAGGTCAGGGGTTCGAGTCCCCTCATCTCCACCACTTTTTGAATAAAATATATTTTGGAGGTTAATGCACCTGGGGCGGATGTTAAAAAATAGGCCATCAGGCTGCCACTACAAATGGAACGAGAGGCAAAGATAGACAGGAAAACAAAGGAGACTGAGGTCCGAATCAAACTCAATCTTGACGGGAGTGGCCTTTCTAATGTAGACACTGGAATTCCTTTCATGGACCACATGCTGAGTCTTTTTGCGGCTCATGGATTTATGGATTTAGAAATAAGAGCCAGGGGAGACAGGGAAATTGACGATCACCATACGATTGAGGACCTTGGTATTTGTTTGGGGCAGGCCCTACGGAAGGCCCTGGACGAAAAAAAGGGAATCAGAAGATATGGTGAAGCGACTGTCCCAATGGATGAAGCGCTGGTCAGGGTCGTTATGGATATTTCAAATCGCCCGCTTCTTTCTTACAGGGTGTCTTTGGAAAATCGGACAACCGGAACATTTAATGTGGGTTTGGTCAAAGAGTTTTTTCGTGGTCTGATTACTAATGCCGGTATCACAATGCATGTTGATCTCTTTACAGGAGAGGACCCTCACCATATTTCAGAGGCCATTTTCAAGGCCTTTGCCAGAGCTCTTGATCAAGCCAGTCATTTGGAAAATCGTTTAAAGGGAAATGTTCCATCCACAAAAGGCCTTTTGTAACAAGGCGGAGATCTTTATGAGCAGGAAAATATTAAAAAAATCCCGGATATTTTTATGGCTGTGTTTTATTCCCTTCGTCCTATTGAATGGAGCATGTCATTTTCAAAAAACAAAGGTTTCTGATGAAGAAACGATGCCTCAGCCTGTTGTAAACAAGGTAGTCGTTATTGGTTTTCAGACTGCCATTTCCCAGGGGGAAAACCCTGATGTGTTTCGAGATTCTTTGTCCGGGGGCATTTATATGGCTGAACCGGTATCTCGCGATGTGGCTGAGAGGATGACTGACTTTTTATTTGAAAGATTAGTTGCAGGTAAAAGATATGTGTTGATTTCGCCGGGACAGGCAAGAGGAGTTTTTTCAAACATTGTCGATTTGGATAAAAACATGACAGTAAGTCTCACTGAAATACTTCAAAAAGTGGGGAAGACCTTTGGAGCCAATGCTGTCTTGATAGGCCATATATACCGTTGGCGAGAAAGAGAAGGATCTAATTATGCCATAAATCGTGCTGCTTCGGTAGCCTTTGATCTCCATCTCGTCAGGCCGGCCGATGGCGGCATTCTTTGGCGGGGCAGGTTTGATAAGACCCAGAAGTCGTTATCTGAGAACCTTTTTGACTTGACGACCTTCATGGAAGGAGGGGGTCGGTGGATGACTGCCGATGAACTGGCTATGGTTGGGCTTGAGAAACTGTTGAAGAAAATGCCGGGAAAACAAAGGCAATAAAGAATAAGGGAAGTTGTCATTTGATAGTCATTCCAGCAATTGATATTAAAGGTGGCCGTTGCGTCAGGCTCAAGCAGGGGCGGATGAGCGATGAGACCGTATTTTCCGATGTCCCTGAAGAAATGGCCTTGAAGTGGTTTGATCAAGGTGCTGAAAGGCTTCACGTGGTAGATTTAGATGGCGCGGTCCAGGGAGAATCTGTCAACAGGGAAGCAATAAAAAGAATTATAAGTGCGATTCCTATTCCTGTTGAGCTTGGGGGTGGAATAAGGGAAATGTCGACCCTGGAGGTGTATTTCGAACTTGGACTCCACTATGTTATTCTCGGCACGGTTGCCTTTAAAGATCCTGAATTTGTAAAGCAGGCGTATGAAAGGTTTCCAGGGCAGATAATCATTGGGATAGATGCCAGAAAAGATCGTGTGGCACTGGAGGGGTGGACAGAGGAAGTCAATATAACTCCTGTGGAACTGGCTGGACGGTTTGAAGGTACGGGAGTTGCAGCAATAATATACACGGATATTTCCAGGGATGGTATGAGAACCGGCCCTAATATTGAGGCAACAAGGTCTCTGGCAAGAGCTGTTAAGATCCCTGTAATTGCTTCCGGTGGAATTTCTGGAATATCTGATGTCCTGGCAGTATCTGACCTTTCGGATGATGGTGTTACCGGAATGATTACCGGAAGGGCATTGTATGATGGCAGTCTTGATCTTGTTGAGGCAATAAAGGTGGCTGGGAGCAAAAAAAAAGCGATTTAGGCCTTGACAAAAAGTAATAATATTAATATACTAAAAGGTTACATTTGAAATATCTTTTCTCAAGTCTATGATAAGATAACCACCACTTTTCTTTATGGATTCTTTCACTTGGTGAGGCCATGTCTTTAAATCAGAAGATAACTAAAGATCTCAAGGACGCCATGAAGGCGAAGGATAGTGTTCGAGTCTCCTGTTTAAGAATGCTCATGGCAGCATTGAAAAATTTGCAGGTCGAGAAAAGACAGGAACTGACTGACGACGAAATCAAAAAGACTATTTCATCTTCTGTGAGGAAATGCAAGGAGGCCCTGGAGGAATTCAGGAAGGGCGGCCGTGAGGATCTGGCCATCAAGGAAGAGAAAGAGATACAGATCCTTTATGAATATTTGCCGAAGCAGTTAACTCCGGAGGAAATTGAGAAGATCCTTCAAGAGATTATTTCAGAGTTATCAGCGGAAAGTTCAAAGGATATGGGTAATGTAATGAAGGCTGCCATGGTCAGAATGGCAGGAATGGCGCAAGGAAAAGAAGTAAGCAAAATAGCCGGAAAACTATTAGAGTAGTGTCCGAACGAAAACCAGGTTGTTTTGTTCAGACACTAAAATAACTGATAACATTTATTGTTTGAGCCTGCATGATCGATCATACATACCAGGTTCTTGAATACTATCGCCTGTTGGATATCTTATCCCGGTATGCATCCTGTTCTCTGGGAAAATCTGAAAGTCTATCCCTTAAACCATCAAATGATTACAAGTTCGTTGATAATGAGCTGAGGTTGGTTTCCGAAATGAGGCTTCTTCATAAAGTGAAGGGGTTTTTTTCGTTGTCGGATGTGATCGATATAATGCCTATGTTAAGAAGCTCCGGCCCTAAAGGAACATGTCTGGCGCCCGGGGAACTATTATGTATTCTCAAACTTGCAGAAGCCGTTCGGCAAACAAAAAGATTCACCCGGTCCAATTCATCTCTATGTCCGAGGATATGTGACCTTGTGAGTAATTTGCCTCACTATGAAACACTGATCAGGACCTTGAAGAACACTGTCTCTTCACGGGGCACGGTTAAGGATTCCGCAAGTTCCGCCTTAAGGAAGATTAGAGAAAAACGAGTACGCTTGAGGGTGGATATCCAAAAGAAACTGGAAGGTATCCAAAAAGCGGGAGGGGTGTCCCGGGATAGTCAGGATAATATAGTGACTATTCGAGACGGTCGGTATGTGATTTCCCTGAGAACCGATCAGAAGTATCGAATTAATGGGATCATTCACGATTATTCCCAAACCAGGACAACCTGCTTTCTTGAACCACTTGAAGTAATCCCGGACAATAACCGGATGGGTGAAATTGCGCAGGAGGAAAAAGAGGAAGAAAGTCGTATTTTAACAGGTTTGACGGACATAGTCAGAGATATGGTTCCAGACCTCGAATATTCTCAAGGCCTCATTGCCAGGATCGATGGGCTTAATGCCCGGGCCAGGTTCAGTGAAGCACTGTCATGTGTGATGCCTGAAGTCGGTGATGAATTCGGAATTGAATTGAAAGGGGCCAGAAATCCGATTCTCCTGGCGTTAGCCCTTGATGGCCGGGAAAATAATGAACCCTTAAATTCTCCTGTTCCTGTAGATATTTTATTAGACGACAACCATAATGTATTGATCATTTCAGGCCCTAACAGGGGAGGAAAGACCGTCACGCTGAAGACGCTTGGCCTGATGAGCCTTATGGTTCAGTCCGGTATCCATATCCCGGCTGAGGAAGGAAGCAGGGTTTGTGTTTTTGATCAGATCATGGCGGATATCGGGGATGATCAGGACATTCAGAGCGGCCTAAGCACATTCTCAGCCCATGCAGCGCATTTAAGATATATTGTAGAGCATTCAAGTAAAAAGAGTCTTGTTATTATTGATGAGCCGGGTATGGGAACTGACCCTGATGAAGGGGTAGCTCTTGCAATGGCAGTCCTGGATTTTCTATCACATACAGGGCCATTTGTGGCAGTATCCACCCACCTGAACCGGTTAAAGGCCTATGGCTTGTTGGATCAGCGGGCAGTAAATGCTTCTGTCAAATTTGACAGTGATAAAAATTGTCCTATCTTTAAAATAGAATATGGTTCTCCTGGAATAAGCCACGCATTAGTGATTGCAAGAGATATTGGAGTGCCCGAAAGTATCCTTGAAAGCGCAAAGAGATACTTAAACGAGGATGAAATATATCTGAATCGACTCATAGAGAAGCTGAACAACATGATAACTGAGGTCAGGCTTGAAAAAAGGGAGACAGAAGAAGCCAGGGCAAAGAATTATTCTGATGCAAAAGAAATAAGGGAAAAGCTGATTATACTTGAGGCCGATAAGAAGGCCATGATGGAAGTGAAAAGGAATGAGGCTAATGTTGTGATAAGAGAGGCAAGGCGGGAGCTGAGAGAGGCCATTAACATGTTAAAAAAGAAGGAAAATGTCTCTCAGGCCTGTGTTACCAGGACAGTTACAGAGGTCAGCCGTGGGTTGCTGGACCAACTTGAGATAGAAAGTAATGAAAAACATTCCTGTGAACCCGGGGAAGTAGAGGAAGGGCAGTTTGTCTACCACACAAAACTTAAACAAAAAGGGATTGTCCAGTCAGTAGAGCCATCAGATGGATATGCCACAGTCATGTTGGGAAACATAAAGATTTCTGCAGAGTTTCAAGATCTTGAAGTAATAAAAGAGACAAAAGAATTAGATTTGAATGAACCGGAAAGAAATGTCTCCTGGGAATTCAAAGAGACTCCACCAAAAGAATTAAATATTATCGGGTGCAGGGTTAATGATGCTATTCCAATTGTTGATAGAACTATAGACAGGGCTTTAGTGAACGGGGAATTGACCCTGAGAATTATACATGGGTTTGGGACCGGAAAATTGAGAAATGCAGTCAGGGCTCATTTGAATGGAATCCCTTTTGTGAAAAAAGTCGGGAGCGCTGATCCAAGGTTGGGTGGTGATGCAATAACAGTTGTGGAATTATCTTGAATGGAGTGAATACTAATTTATTTATTAACCTGGCAATTAGATAGTCTAACTCCGTCATGCCGGACTTGATCCGGCATCCAGTACCCACCTGGATTCCGGCTTTCGCCGGAATGACAATATTGAGGTATTTAATTGCCGGAGTAATACTAATCAGCAACAAGTGACGAGTAATAAGCGTATGGTTTCTTATTCATCTGCCAAGGAAGAGATAAAACGAACAGCCGATATCGTTGAGCTTATCGGGCAGTTTGTGCAGATCACAAAAAAAGGACGAAACCATGTTGGCCTTTGCCCTTTTCATGGAGAAAAAGATCCGTCGTTTACAGTGAACCAGGAGAGACAGACGTTTCATTGTTTTGGGTGTAAGAAGGGCGGTGATATCTTCACGTTTTGGATGGAATATCACAGTTCTACTTTCCCGGAGGCATTAAGAGATCTGGCTGAAAAATATAATGTGAGGATTTCGAAAGGTTTTAATGCAGCCACTGAAAGAAAGGCACAGTCTCAAAGAGAGGCACTTTTCAAGATAAACGAAATAGCGGCAGCTTATTTTCAGGAGACATTAAGACATGAGGTGAAAGGGATCCCTGGTAGGAATTATATAACTCAAAGGTCGCTTACGGAAGAGGTCATCTCTGAATTCTGCCTCGGTTATGCGCCTGATAAGTGGGATGGCTTAATTAAAATATTAAGGCATCACCACTTGGGCCTGGATATGGCCGTCCAGGCAGGCGTGGTTATTCCTAAGAAAGGCGGAGGGTATTATGATCGATTTAGAGATAGAATCATGTTTCCGATATTTGATCTGACACAGCATGTGGTTGCGTTCGGGGGAAGGGTGCTTGATAACTCCATGCCTAAGTATCTGAACACACCTGAAACTCCCATATTTCATAAAGGAGATTTTCTTTATGGGTTGCATGCTTCCCATAAGGAGATCAGAAAAAATGGAAGAGCAGTGATTGTGGAAGGATACACGGATTGCCTGGCTCTTAGAAAACATGGCTTAAAAGATGTTGTGGCGGCCCTTGGGACGGCCCTGACTGCCAAACATATCCGCAAACTAAAGGGATATGCGAATGAGGCAGTGGTAGTATTTGACTCTGATGAGGCGGGGAAAGCCGCTGCCCTTAGAAGTTTGCCCGTTTTTTCAAACGAGGGGCTCTCAGCAAAGGCCATTATTTTACCGGAGGGTCATGACCCTGATTCTTTTGTGAATGCAAGAGGGCTCAGCCGATTTTTAGACCTTTTGAATCGAGCTTCCCCGTTGTTTGATTTTTTTATGGAGCTGAAATTCACAGAAGGAGATTCTGATCAGGAGAAAATTCACGGCTTGAAGGAGATACTTCCGGTTTTGTTTGAGATCAATAACTTCACTCTGCGTTCATTGTATGTAAAACGTCTATCGGACAGGATCGGGATAAGGGAAGATGTAGTATTGTCTGAATTAGAGAAGTGGAAAAAGAGTCTTTCAGGAGATGCATTTGAGAAAGGATTCAAGAAACGATTGACGTCCTCAAGAGTTGAAAGGAGGTCTGTCAGCGACCCACACCTGCTTAATCTACTGATACATTATCCTAAATCCGTAGAAAGACTAATGAATTGTGAGTGGAGGATTCTCCTTTCCGACCCGGTTGTTATGGAAATTGTCAATGCCTTTTTTGAGAAATATATTCTGGAGGGTCCATTTCCCCCGGAAGAATTGCTGGATAATTTAGAAAGTGAAGCAGCACGTAGCCAATTCAGGGAGGCGATAGTTGAAGACTCTCATTATTCAGATCATGAAGTTGAGCAGGCCCTGGTAGAGTTTGAAGACAAAGAACATCAGATAAAGAGAAAGGCATCAGTTCAAAAGGCCTGCGAAAGAGGTGATGTCGAAGGTTTGAATCAGCTTCTGAAAATGAAAATATCAAGGGTTGAAAAAGTATTAAGAGAATAAAGGAATATTCAGAAACATCGGGAATGGTTCCGCAGCCGATCGCAGCCGGGACCTGTTCTCGAACGGCTTTTTAGGACGGCTAAACGATTTCAAGATAAGGGATAGAAGATTTCAGGAGGAAACACAGGATGAGAAAAAACAATTACATGATCAATCTGAAGCGATTGATGGATATCGGCAAGGACAAGGGTTATATTACTTATAAGGAGTTAAATGGAGATTTGTCCGATGATATCGTTTTTTCTGAAGAACGTACTGATGATCTTATGACGATGTTTGAGGAATTGGATATTATGGTCATTGACGAGGCCTCAAAGGAGGAGGTCGAGAAAGCCAATAAGGTGAAAGAAAAGCAGGGAAAACAAGAAGATAAAGAGAATTATCCTGTAAATATTTCAGATACATCACGGCGGGGAGCTGATCCTGTTAAGATGTATTTAAAAGAGATGGGTTGTATTTCATTGCTTACAAGAGAAGGTGAGGTAGAGATAGCAAAAAGGATTGAATCCGGTGAAAAAGATACCCTGACTGTGCTTTTAAACTGTTGCGTAGGGATAGAACACATCATTGGATTAGGAGAAAGACTTGGGAAAAGTGAAGTCAAATTGAAGGATGTGATCAGTGATCTGGAAGATGATGACAGTTATTTTCAATTGGGCGAAAAAAAGGAATCTCTTTTATACCTGATCAGCCAAATCCAGATATTGTATGAAGATATAAGGAGTAAAAGACGGAAAATACTGGAGGGGGGGATATCAGAGAGAAAAAAGAAAAAACTTAGAAACGGGGCTAAAAAGGACCATGACAAGATTAAGAAATTAGTGAATTCATTCAGCCTGGAGAAAACACAGCTGGAATTGATGGCAAAAAGATTGAAAGATTACATGGCCGGGATTGAAGAGTCTGAAAAGCAAATTGCTGAGTGTATGCTACAGGCCGGAGGTAAATCAATCAGCTATTTGAAAAAGTGCTTCTCCAAGATAAAAGATTCAACCAAAGGTGACGAATTGATTTCCCCTGTAGGTTTACCCAAGGATGAACTGACAGCCATAATAATCAAGGTAGGTATTGCCCAGGAAGATATCAAAGAACTCAAAGAGCGGACTAATAAGACTCCCCGGCAGTTGAAAGCGACATTACAGGATGTTGAAACGAGCCTGGCAAAGGCAGAAAGAGCCAAATCTGAACTTATTGAAGCCAACTTGAGATTAGTTGTAAGTATCGCCAAGAAATATACCAATCGCGGTCTCATGTTTCTTGATCTTATTCAGGAAGGTAATATCGGGTTGATGAAGGCCGTGGAAAAATTTGAGTATCAGCGTGGTTACAAATTCAGCACCTATGCCACCTGGTGGATCAGGCAGGCGATCACGAGGGCTATTGCGGATCAGGCCAGGACCATTCGTATCCCTGTCCATATGATTGAAACCATCAATAAGCTTATCAGGACATCCCGTTACCTTGTCCAGGAGCACGGCCGTGAGCCGACCCCGGAGGAAATCGCTGAAAAGATGGAATTCCCATTAGAGAAGGTAAGGAAAGTATTAAAGATTGCAAAAGAGCCGATTTCTCTTGAAACACCTATAGGAGAAGAGGAAGATAGCCATCTTGGAGATTTCATCGAGGATAAGAAAATCATTTCTCCCGGAGATGCGGTTGTCAACTTTGGTCTTGCGGAACAGACAAGAAGTGTTTTGAGGACGTTGACCCCAAGAGAAGAAAAAGTGCTCAGAATGAGATTCGGTATTGGTGAAAAAGCTGATCACACGCTCGAAGAAGTGGGACGTGATTTTAGTGTCACAAGGGAGCGAATCAGGCAGATAGAGGCTAAGGCCTTGAGAAAATTGAGACATCCCAGCAGAAGCAAAAAGCTTAAGAGCTTTGTTGAAAGCAAATAGTGCCTGAAAAAAACCTGATTTCAGTTCGGAAACTAAATAGGATTTAATTTTTGAAGAATTTTTCTTGACAAATTTTTTATAAGTGCGCAGTCTTTACCCTAATGTTACTGATAAACTTAGGGCCCATAGCTCAGCTGGAAGAGCCACCGGCTCATAACCGGTAGGTCCCTGGTTCGAACCCAGGTGGGCCCACCAATAATTGTTTATGTTTTTCTTGAAAATTTTATTAATTCCGTTTTATCAAGAACCTAAGTTTTGGTTTAAAAAAGGGCGTACCTTTTAAAGGGTACGCCCTTTAAGGTTTTAGCGGGGCGGAATATTTCAGCCTGACAGGAAGACTTACATTCCAGATGATTCCTAAAGTAAGAGATATTTTAGACCTATTAGAAAAGGATGTTCCCATACGGCTCGCTGAATCGTGGGATAATCCCGGTCTTCAGGTCGGATCATATTCTCAGAAGATCAGAAAGATTTTTCTTGCCCTTGATCCGACTCTGAGAGCTTTGATGGCTGCTTCGAAACAGAATGCCCAGATGCTGTTTACCCATCACCCTCTAATCTTCAAGGGCATCTCAAGCATAGATGTCAGCGTCTACCCCGGAAATGTGATCATTGAAGCTTTAAAAAGGGAGATTTCCGTAGTTGCGGCTCATACAAATTTGGATATTGCCTGTGGCGGCATAAATGATATCCTGGCAGATCTCTTAGATCTCCAGCATATTGAGGTTTTGGATAAATCGGTTGATATGGGTGACATGGGGTTGGGAAGGGTTGGTGATCTGAACAAAGCGACTAAATTATCTGATGTAGCCGGAAAAATAAAAAAGGTTTTTGGTGTCAAAAGACTGAAAATAGTTGGTCAGGGAGAGGTGTTGATTCACCGGCTTGCCGTAGTTGGAGGTTCCGGTGGAAATATGGTATCTCTTGCCTGTAAAAAGGGGGCGGATCTCCTTTTGACGGGCGATATGAGCCATCATCATGCGTTAGAAGCCCATGCCTTAGGCATAGCTTTGATTGATGGTGGGCATTTTCGTTTAGAAAGAATGGCTTTCGGGATTTTTGCTGAGCGATTTAGGACCATGGTCTCAGGTCAAGGATGGAAGGTTTCAGTCGAAGTGGATGAGGATGAAATAGATCCGATGCGAGATGTCTAAAACAGTGAGGTGAAGAGATTGGAAATGACAATAAAGGGTTTAGTACAATTACAAAATTGTGATATGCAGATAATGGATTTCCAGAGCAAAAAGGCCGCAGAGCCTATTAAAATCCAGGGCCTTGAGGAGGGATTGAATTTTGCCAGAAAACAGTTAGAGGAGGAGTTGAATCAGCTTGAATTATTAAAAAAGGAGAGACGTCAGGTTGAGCAGGATATTGAGGACCTTGAAAATCAGGTTGATAAAAGTAATATAAAATTATCCAATATTAAGTCAAATAAGGAATACAGTGCGGTATTAAAGGAAATTGATGATCTGGGAAAGGGAAAAAGAAAATTAGAAGACAAGGCCATTGGAATTATGGAGAAAACTGAGGTCCTGGAAGGAAAATGTGCTGTTAGCAATACAAAAATAAATGACCTTGAAGAAAAATTTGAAAAAGATCGTGATGAGAGCCTTAAGACATTAGAAACCATAGATAGAGGACTCAAAAACCTTGAAAAAAAGAAGAAACGTTTCTGTCAGACAATTGACGGGGATCTATTAAAAAGGTATGAGTCACTTAGGGATCACAGGGGAGGTCTTGCTATCAATTCGGTTATTCAAGGTGTGTGTCAGGGGTGTCATATGGGCATTCCGCCACAACAATTCAATGAGCTTGTTCGAGGGGAAGAGCTGATGAGTTGTCCTCATTGCATGCGCATTATCTATTGGGGCGAAGATAAACGTTTTCAGGATGTCGATATTTAGAGTTAAGTGTATGTCAGAGCAGGACGAATGATCGCCGCCTTGCCTTTCTGGCAAGGGAGAGGAAAGTCCGGGCTCCACAGGACAGGGTGCTGGGTAATGCCCAGTCCCGGTAACGGGCAGGAAAGTGCCACAGAAAAGAAACCGCCCCCGCTGACTGTATGTCGGTGGGAGTAAGGGTGAAATGGTGAGGTAAGAGCTCACCAGTCCCGCCGGTGACGGCTGGAGCTAGGTAAACCCCACCCGGAGCAAGACCAAATAGGGGAGCGTTTGAGGGTAGTCCGTCCGAGTTCCCGGGTAGGTCGCTTGACCTTGATGGTAACATCTTGGCTAGATGAATGATCATTGTCCCGAAAGCGGGTGACTGCTTCGGGAAACAGAACCCGGCTTATGGACTGCTCTGACATATCTACTAAATTGTAAATAGATGGACAAACTAAGGCTTGCCCGTTAGACGTTTGGGAGTAAAAAGACTGTCAGGAAAAAGCGGGAATAGGGGCCTCCATGTCGATGCCGGTCTGTTTTTAACGAACTGAAGTATTACGTTTTTGGATATTAAATACTGTGAGCCGTAAACTGTTTCGGGAAGAGCTTCCTGAAGATGCCGTTTTTATAATTGGGGCAGGCCATTTTGGGAACAGGGCTGCCCGGATACTCAGCAGGGAGTCGGATGCTCCTCTTTTTGTCGTGGACGTGGATAAAGACGCTCTCTTTCAGGTCAAGGATCTCACGGTCAAAACGATTGCATATGACGGAATCCCTTTCCTGGTTGAGAATTACTCTGTCTTAAACCCTCTCAATACAATTGTTCCAGCGATTCCGGCGCATCTCGCCTTTGAGTGGATGAAATGCCATCTTGATAAAGAATATAAGATTAGAAAGATTGGTGTTCCGGAGGAAATTAAGCCATTGTTGCCCTATACCTGGATCGGAAGTGAGGGATCACTCTTAGTAAGCTATGCCGATTTTGTCTGCCCTGATGATTGCCCGGAACCCGAATTTTGTACAGCTACAGGGGAAAGGCGTGAGCGACCATTACATGATCTTTTGAACCATGTGGATTTATTGGACTTCCGGGTTCATGTCATAAGAAGTCATCAGCTTGCGCCAGGCTTAGGGGGGTATAAGGTGGGTGATCTGAAAACGGCAGCAGAAAAGCTTACCGGGAGTGAAGCGGACAAGTGGCTTTTGGGAACTGCGTGCAAGTGCCATGGGATATTTACTGCCCTTGAGGTTTGTTCTGTTTTAGGACATAACAATACATAGCCCAAATTTTGAAAGATCTTTAAAAAATTAAGGAGGCATTGAGACTTATGTTTGTCCTTGCTTATTTATTGGACGCTGTGGCTAATATTCTTGATTTTGGATTAAATATGTATATGTGGATTATTATCGGTCGAGCCGTTATTTCATGGGTGAATCCTGACCCATACAATCCGATCGTACGGTTTTTGACCCGGGTGACAGAGCCTGTGCTTTATCCGATTAGACGCATGCTCCCAAAACTGAGTGCCCTTGGAGGCATTGATTTTTCGCCGATACTTGTTATTCTGGCCATTATTTTTGTCCGGTCTTTCCTGGTTCGCAGCCTTATAGAGTTGGCTGCGCGTCTCGGATGATGGTTATTGGCTGCTACCGATAACCGAAAGGGTTTGATTTCTGATAAATGAAGGAAAACTGCAAAACCGTTATACAGGTCAAGGTGGTTCCAAGGTCTTCCAGGAACCATATCATTGGCGAAAAAAACGGGTATTACAAGGTGAAATTGACCGCTCCGCCGGTCGATGGGAAGGCCAACAAGGCACTTAAAGAACTGCTTGCAAAAAAACTGGGCCTTCCCAGAGGAAATATCGAGCTTATTTCAGGAGAGCATTCAAGGACGAAATCGATCAGGATTTATGGTCTTTCTCTTAATGATGTGCAGAAGCGGTTAGATATTTAACCCTATAGTTGATTATTTGTTTTTTCCAAAACCTCTTTCATTTCATCGTAGATGAACGGATTTGCGGCTATTATATTTTTCATGTAAGGGGAATATGGTTCACCCTCAAATGTCGTCAGTTTCCCTCCGGCCTCAGTCACAAGTATCATTCCTGCCGCGGTGTCCCAGGGTTTTAGACCCTCTTCCCAGAAACCATCAAATCTGCCCGCTGCCACATAACACAGATCAAGGGCGGCAGACCCGGGTCTTCTGACACCCTGGGCCCTGATTATTATTTCTCTGAAAAACCGAAGAATCCTTTGCGGGTTATCATGGATATCATAAGGAAAGCCTGTGGCGAGGAGTGATTCTTTCAGGGTTCGAGTTTTTGAAACTTTTAATGGTTTTTTATTCAGACAGGCTCCTTTACCCTTTATTGCTTCGAAGTGTTCGTTCATATAGGGATTGTGGACAATACCGAGTAAGATTTGTCTTTCAATTTCAAGGGCGATAGAGACGGCAAAAATGGGAAAACCATGGGCAAAGTTGGTTGTCCCGTCTAAAGGATCAATGAGCCAGGTTCGATTAGATGTCTCATTGTGTTTTCCTGATTCTTCTGAAAGAATGTTGTCATGTGGAAAGTTGCGGCGGATAATATGCAATATAGCCTTTTCAGCCTCAAGATCTGCCTCCGTGACGAGATCTATATCACCTTTTTTCATGATGTGATTTATTTTACCGAACATGCGGCTTAAGATCCCCCCGGCCGCCCTTGCGGCTTCGTTTGCAACGTCTAATTCCTTTTTCCACATAACTGAACTCTCTTTTGAGCTTTAGACCGGCGATTTTTCAAAATCCCGATGAATTTTTTTAATCATCAGGTTAAGCTTGTCTTTGACTTTATCGTTACTTTTATTTATAATTATAATAGTTCTTTACATGAGATAATATTATTATGTCAATGGATAGAAGATTGTTTTGTCTTTAAAATTGCTTGACAATGTAACATACGGGTATTAAAAAGGCATACTTCAAGATTAATTGATTTTTATATAACTCCTGGTGAGGAAAAGGTTAGAGAAGAATGAAAATGAAATACTATGAAACCCTCTATATTATCAATGCTAATTTAGCAGATGAAGATTATGAAGCCACTGTAACCAAGTTTAATGATGTTGTTGAGAAAAATAAGGGCGTACTTGTTAAGGTTGATGAATGGGGAAAGAAAACGCTGGCTTATAAAATAAAAAAGTTCAATAAGGGTTATTATGTGCTCTTATTGTATTGTGGGAAACCTGGTATTACAGAAGCCCTCGAGAGGGCTCTCAAATTGGATGAAAGAATCCTGAAATATCAGACTATCAAGCTAAGTGACAGTGCAGACCCTGAGGCGTTAAAGGCCAAAGTAGAGAAAGATGAAATTAAGGTACCCGAAAAAGAGGCAGGGCCTGCTGAGGAAAAAAGTTCAGGAATGGACAGTAAAATAGAAGAAACTCAAGAGGATAAAAATGGTCTATAATAGAAATACAAACAGTGATAGAAATAGAGGCAGAAAGACATATTATAGAAGAAAAGTATGTAAGTTTTGTGCGGATAGCAGTCTTGCCATTGATTACAAGGAAATTCGAACACTCAGGTATTTTATAACAGAACGTGGCAAGATTACACCCCCCAGGATTTCCGGCACTTGCGCCAAACACCAAAGAAAATTGGCTCTCGCCATTAAGCGAGCGAGAAATATGGCTTTATTACCTTTTACTACTGCTCTTGTATAATAACCTCAAACCTGACATTAACCCAAAAAGTATTGTTTATTGAACTTTGGCGCTTACCACTCCTTTGATTCCATGAAAATGACAGACGTACTGGGATGTGTGATCTGGGCTGCCTTTTTTCTCTTAGCAGTATCTTGGATTCCTTTTGTTGGTCCCTTTCTTAGCCTGCTAACCCCTTTGCCCTTCCTTTACTACTCAACCAAGCTGGGCCTCTATCAGGGAGTGAAGCTTGCTGCTTTGACGATCTTGACTGTCGCTTTGGCTGCCAAACTGGCAGGATACACACAAATCATCATTTTCAGCCTGGAGTTTGGTCTTCTTGGGATAGTATGTTCAGAGCTTTTCAAGAAAAACTTTAGTCTTGGACAGACGATTTTCCTGACAACTGTATTTCTGCTGTTATTAGGCCTGATTTCCCTCCTTTTTATTGGTTTTTATAAAAATGCGGGGCCGCTTGATATGTTACTTGAATATTTAGAGGGTCATCTTGATATGACAATTAAGGCTTATGAAGAGATGGGTATCACGAAGGAAAATGCTGTTGAACTCGAGGCATATGGAAAGGCATTTGTAGATACGATTTCCAAGATCTATCCATCTCTTATGATTATTGGAACCGGATTTGCCGCCTGGCTAAATGTTATCATAGCCAAACCATTATTCAGAAGGGGAAAATTAAAATACCCTGATTTCATTCCAATGGATCGCTGGCAGGCACCGGATATTTTGATTTGGGTGGTAATTGTTTCCGGTTTTGCTTTATTTGTGCCGTCACAGGGCTTAAAATTGGTGGCCATCAATTCCTTGATTGTTATATTGACCATCTATTTTTTTCATGGGCTATCAATAATTTTGTTTTTCCTGAATAAATATCATGTTCCATTATGGCTCAGAATTGGCATCTATTTTTTAATAATAATTCAACAGATTTTCTTGGCAGGTCTGGTTCTTGCCGGCCTTTTTGATCAATGGGTAGATTTCAGGAAAATTCACAAAAGAATTGATAAATAGTATCGATCCGTAAATATAAATATTGGCATGGTATGGTTTCAAAATATGTGATTAACAGATTTTATTGAGGGAGGAGAAATATCTATGGAAGTTATTTTGCGGAAGGATTCTGATAAGCTTGGTCTCGAAGGAGAAGTAGTGAATGTAACAAAAGGTTATGCGCGCAATTATCTGATCCCTAAAGGCATTGCTTTTGAAGCCAACTCACAAAATTTGAAGGCCTTTGAGGCGCAAAGGAAAAAGATTGAAGTCAACAGATTAAAGGCTAAAGAGGATGCTGAGGAACTGAAACAGAAAATGGAAGGAATGTTAATAACCTTTTCACATAAGGCGGGAGAAGAGGGGAAACTGTATGGGTCAGTCACCAGTATGGATATCGCCTCACATCTTGAGAAACAGGGGATTGTTATTGATCGAAGAAAAATTCTTTTGGAAAAACCGGTAAAAACGTTAGGAGAATTTGACCTTTCGATCAAGCTTCATCCTGAAGTGACAGGTATAATAAAGTTGGTCGTGGTACCGGAGCAGGAAAAGGAGGAATGAAAACAATAAAAAGGTCGGTTCCAAATGCCTAAGACAAAAGTAAAAAAGGCCACTTCGTATTTAAAGGTTCCGCCTCATAATATTGAGGCCGAACAGGCTATATTGGGTGGCATATTAATGAATAATGATGCCATGAATCAGGTCATGGATATTTTGTCTCCCGATGATTTTTATCGAGAAGCCAATATGTTCCTTTTCCAGGGGATGGTTGAGCTCTATAATAGTAGTGAGCCCATTGATGTCATTACGTTATCTCGATTTCTTACCGAGAAAAAACTTTCGGAAAAAGTAGGGGGTATAGATTATCTGGGATCACTGGTTGATGCTGTTTCGACTTCAGCTGGAATTATTTACCACGCTGAGATCGTTAAAAATCTTTCTGTCCGAAGGAAACTGATCAGTCAATGTTCGGCAATCTCTGAATCCTGTTTTCAGGACTGGGAGAAGACTGAGGATCTTCTTGAAATAGCGGAACAAGCCATATTTAATATTGCGGATGAGCAGATCAGGGAGGGGTTTCAGAGTATACAGGAGGTCATTACAGGTAGTTTAAAGAAACTCGAGGCTTCATCGGAATTTGAAGGATATGTAACCGGCATTCCAACTGGTTTTGATCGTTTTGACACCTTGACAGCCGGCTTGCAGCCTTCAGACCTTATCATTATTGCAGGCAGGCCAAGTATGGGGAAAACGGCACTTGCCCTGAATATCGGATACAATGCTGCACAAAAAGCAGGGAAAGGGGTGGCTATTTTCTCTCTGGAAATGTCCAAACCACAACTCGGTGTTAGACTGTTAGGTTTTGACTCCGGTATCAATTCAGGGAAATTGAGGACAGGGCGTTTGAGGGAGGAAGAATGGACTGCGTTAACTGACTCAGCGAATCGCCTTTCAGAACTGCCTATATTTATCGATGATAATTCATCGATAAGTGTCCTTGAAATGAAGGCAAAATGCAGGAGATTAAGAAAAGTAAATGATTTAGGAGTTGTAATTATTGATTATATGCAGTTGATTCAGGGCAGAAGTTCCGCTGAATCCCGCCAGCTTGAAATGTCAGAGATATCCAGATCTTTAAAGGCACTGGCCAAGGATCTCAATGTGCCTGTTGTGGCTCTCTCACAATTAAATAGAAAGGTCGAGGATCGTCCCAACAGGAGACCTCAACTCGCTGATTTAAGGGAAAGTGGTGCAATTGAACAGGATGCGGATGTGATTGCGTTTATTTACAGGGATGAGGTATATCATCCCGAGTCAGTAGAGACCCAGAATACTGCCGAGATAAATGTGGCCAAACAGAGGAATGGACCCACAGGATATTTTACCTTAACTTTTCAGAAAGAGATTACACGCTTTAGAAATTACATTGAAGAAGATGTGCCTGCTTAGGGCTCGCTCAAAAATAACTTCACATTTTCCCATCTCAGCTTCGGGCCATCTTCGGCTGCCGCTCAATCGTGAAGTCATCGAAATAGTTCACTATTCCTCTGGCTTCACTCAATTGCAGCAGCCAAATCTCAC
>Ga0233411_10000202_pt1 | contig 19627 bp, 12 predicted proteins | sample Na_anoxic_2_MG_FD_179799 | JGI IMG/M metagenome (GOLD analysis project Ga0233411, IMG submission 179799) | Seawater microbial communities from Saanich Inlet, British Columbia, Canada - Na_anoxic_2_MG | ecosystem: Environmental > Aquatic > Marine > Inlet | place: Canada: British Columbia...
CTTTAATTGAACTTGACAAGGTTATAAGACAAAAAATTGATTTAGTTGAACTAGATCCTGAAAAAGCTAAAACAGCAGCTCAAGCTAAGTGGGTTGCTATAGAAGATTCTTTAAAAATAATTGAAAAAATAGAACAACTTTCTGAAACTAAAGAAAACAAAAAAGAAAAAAAAGCTTTTTTAGGAGTTGAAAATCGTATTAAATAATGTATAAGCAAACTCTTTACACAGTACATAGCGATCATTTAGCTGATAAAAAAGTTAAACATACTAATAAACATAAAAACTTTAAATACGGTTACAACGAAGATTTAGATTGTGTCATCATAAGTAAAGATGGTACGTTAGGAAACATATATAACATACAAGGTCTCAAGGTAGGATTACCTAAAACTCCAGATAAAATAGATGGAGAAGACCTAAAGAAAGTTGATCAAGTTTTTAAAGTCGCTAATAAACCAGAATCATTAAGCAAACTAAAAACAATATATGACTTTCAGAACGTTTCAGAAGATATTAAAGAAAAGTATTACAGCTACATTGACCGTGAGTTTAATCGCAGGGATGCTGGTTATTGGTTCATGTGCAACGGTGCCGCGAACTACATTACAGGATCGCACTATGTCTATCTCACTTGGACAAAGATCGACGTGGGATCACCTGATTTTAGACAGGCAAACAGGATATTTTACTACTTTTGGGAGGCGTGTAAGGCTGATAAACGGAGCTACGGAATGTGCTACCTTAAGAATAGACGATCTGGATTTAGCTTTATGGCGTCTTCAGAGACAGTCAACTTGGCAACTACCTCTAAGGACTCAAGATTTGGGGTCTTATCTAAGACTGGAGCAGATGCTAAGAAGATGTTCACAGACAAGATTGTACCCATTTCAATCAACTATCCGTTTTTCTTTAAACCAATACAGGACGGAATGGAACGTCCCAAAACAGAATTATCCTACAAGATTCCTTCCAAGAGGCTTACCAGAAATTCCCTTAAGGAAACCAATCAAGAAGAAGAAGAGAGATTGGGAGCAGGCTTGGACACCACGATCGACTGGAAGAACACGGGCGACAACTCGTACGATGGGGAGAAACTACAACTCCACGTCCACGACGAATCGGGTAAATGGGAGAGGCCGGACAACATCCTCAACAACTGGAGGGTCACGAAAACCTGCCTCAGGCTCGGTGCAAAAATTGTAGGTAAATGTATGATGGGATCAACATCTAATGCTTTGTCAAAAGGTGGAGATAACTTTAAAAAATTATTTTATAATTCAGATGTTAAAAATAGAAACCGCAATGGTCAGACTGCAAGTGGATTATATTCTTTGTTCATACCTATGGAATGGGGTTACGAAGGATTTATCGACAAGTATGGGTATCCTGTATTCGACACCCCACAAGAATCGATTGAAGGAATTGATGGGGAAGCGATATACACAGGAGTTATTGAGCACTGGGAAAATGAAGTGGATGGTTTAAAAGGAGATAGTGATGCTTTAAATGAGTACTATAGACAGTTTCCAAGATCAGAAAAACATGCTTTCAGAGATGAAACAATAAATTCGTTATTTAATTTAACTAAAATATACGAACAAATAGATTTTAATGAAGAAATGACAGCTAAAGGCCATGTTGTACAAGGTACATTTAGTTGGAAAAATGGTATTAAAGATACTGAAGTAGTTTGGATTCCAACTAAAAATGGGAGATTTAAAGTATCTTGGTTACCTAAAAATAATTTTCAAAATAATATAATACATAAAAATGGAATTAAATATCCTGGCAACGATGGTTTAGGTGCTTTTGGATGTGATTCCTATGATATATCAGGAACAGTTGGCGGTGGTGGATCTAATGGTTCATTACACGGTTTAACTACTTTTAGCATGACGCCTGATGTGCCTACGACAAAATTCTTTTTAGAATACATTGCAAGACCTCAAACTGCTGAAACTTTTTTTGAAGAAGTTTTAATGGCTTTGGTTTTTTATGGTATGCCTATTTTAGCGGAAAATAATAAACCAAGATTACTATATCACTTAAAGAGAAGAGGTTATAGAGGTTTTTCAATGAATAGACCTGACAAATTAATTGGTAATTTATCTAAAACAGAATTAGAACTAGGTGGTATACCTAATACATCTGAAGACATAAAGCAAGCACACGCTGCAGCAATAGAATCTTACATAGAAGATTACGTTGGTAAAATCAATGAAAACCATGGTAATATGTATTTTCAAAGAACTTTAGAAGATTGGGCTAAATTTGATATATCAAAAAGAACAGCATATGATGCATCTATAAGTAGTGGTTTAGCTATCATGGCTTGTAGAAAACATATGTATAGACCTAACATGCAAAGAACAACAAAAAATGTTGGTTTTAGTTTTTCTAAATATAAAAACGAAGGATCAATGAGTGAGATAATAAAATAAATATGGCAATAAATACAGGACAACTTCCTACACAATTTCCGAGTCAAGCAGTCTCAGATGAAGTAAAAATGTCAAGAGAATATGGTTTATCTGTGTCTAGGGCTATTGAGCAGGAATGGTTTAATAGAGATAATGGACCTGGAATGTATTTTCAAACTAGAGATGAATTTCATAGGTTAAGATTATATGCTAGAGGTGAACAATCTATTAGAAAATATAAAGATGAATTTGCAGTTAATGGTGATTTATCTTATCTTAATTTAGATTGGAAACCAGTACCTATAATACCTAAATTTGTTGATATTGTTGTTAACGGTATGCAAGACAGATTGTTTGATATAAAAGCATTTGCTCAAGATCCTATATCAACAGGTAAAAGAACAAAGTTTGTTAATGATATTCAAAGAGATATAAACGCTCAAGGAATGTTAAAACAAATAGAAACTCAACTTGGTGTTAACGCTAGAAATGTTCCTGAAGAAGATTTACCAGCAAACTCTGAAGAGTTAGAACTTTACATGCAATTAGGATATAAGCAAGGTATTGAAATAGCTGAAGAACAGGCTATAAATAATGTTTTTTTAACAAATAAATTTCCTGAATTAAAAAAGAGGTTTGACTATGATTTAACAGTATTAGGAATAGGTGCTGTTAAAAATACTTTTAATAATACAGATGGCATTAAGTTAGATTATGTTGATCCAGCAAATTTAATATGGTCGTACACGGAAGATCCTAATTTTGAAAATTGTTATTATTTTGGTGAAGTTAAAAGAATATCTTTAAATGAATTAAAAAAAGAATTTCCAGCTTTACCAGATGAAGAAATATATGAACTGACAAAGAAAGGTTCAAATTGGGTTGACATGTATAATAATAATTGGCAAGCAAATTCAAGCGGTGGCGATATTGACAACAACAATACATTAACTGTTTTATATTTTAATTGGAAAACATGGGAAAACAATGTATATAAAATAAAAGAAACTTCAACAGGAGCTTCTAGAGCAATAGCTAAAAGTGATTCTTTTAATCCACCACAAGATAAAAGAACTAGATTTGAACGTGTTGCACAAGCTAGAGAAGTTGTATATGAAGGTGTTTTTGTTTTAGGTACAGACACAATGTTAAAATGGAAAAAAGCTACGAATATGATTCGTCCTTCTTCTAACACTAATAAGGTTCTAATGAACTACATTGTTTCAGCTCCTAGAATATACAAAGGTAAAATAACATCTCTTGTTTCTAAGATGACACCTTATGCTGATTTAGTTCAATTAACACATTTAAAACTACAGCAAGCTATACAAAGAATGACACCTTCAGGTGTTTTTATAGATGCAGATGGATTAGCTGAAGTTGATTTAGGTAATGGTACAAGTTATAATGCTCAAGAAGCTTTAAATATGTATTTTTCCACTGGTTCTATTATAGGTAGATCATTAACAGTTGAAGGTGATCCTAATCCAGGAAGAGTTCCAATACAAGAATTACCAGGAAGTCAAGGTGGACAAATACAAGTTTTAGTTGGGGCTTACAATCAGTACATACAAATGATGAGAGATGTTACTGGTTTAAACGAAGCTAGAGATGGTTCTGATCCAGATCCTAATGCTTTGGTTGGTGTTCAAAAATTAGCCGCTGCAAATAGTAATACGGCTACTAGACATATACTTTCTTCTAGTATGTATATAACTTTAGCTTTAGCTGAAGCTATATGTTTAAGGTTTAAAGATGTTTTAGAGTTTCATCCAACAAAAGAAGCTTTTATAGGAGCTTTAGGCCAATTTTCAGTAGGCTCATTAGAAGAGATGAAAAATCTTCATTTACATGACTTTGGTATATTTTTAGAATTAATGCCTGATGAAGAAGAAAAATCTTTACTTGAAGCAAACATTCAAGTAGCTTTGTCAAGAGATAGTATAAATCTTGAAGATGCTATTGACATAAGAGAAGTTAAGAATCTAAAACTTGCTAATCAATTACTAAAGATTAGAAGAGTTAGAAAACAACAAATGGATCAAGAACAAGCTCAAGCGGCTAGCGTAGCTCAAGCTGAGGCTCAAGGCGCTGCTCAAGTTCAAATAGAAGAAGCTAAAGCTCAAGCAGAGCAAATTAAAACAGCATCTAAAATACAATATAGACAAGCTGATATAGAATTTGAAATTAAAAAACTAGAAGTTGAAGCTCAAACTAAAAGAGAGTTAATGCAGTTTGAATATGAATTAAACGTTAAATTAAAAGAATTAGAATTAAGAGCGCAAAAAGAGTTAGTTGAAAAACAGAGTCAAACTCAAGAAACTGTTGCAGCTATGAAAACTTCAACAGCAAGTTTATCTGGACCACCTAGTAGTGGTAAACCAGCAAAATCTTTTGAATCTAAAGGTAATGATGTTTTAGGCGGTATTGATCTGTCAAGATTTTCACCTAAATAAGTAACAAGTAAATATTTTATTATATATAATTATGGAAGAACAAACACAAGAACAAGAACAAGTTACAGTTAAGGCTGTAGAAGACAACACTCCAGCTCCAACACCTCAAGAAAGAGAATCTAAAGTTTTAGAACAAGCTGTTTCAGATGGTCAAGTAGATGAAAAATACTCACCAAAAGAAGTTGATGGTGTTGTTAAAATTGATTTAGATAAATTTAAAGAACAAGAAGACAATGCCATTCAAGAGCGAGAAACAAAGGAAATTCCTGTGGGCGAACGAACCGGAGATAGCGAAAAAGTGGACAGCGAAGTACGGGTCGAATCCAATAAAGAAGATACTACACAAGAAAAAGAAGTAGAACAATCAAACGGTCCTCTCGAATTGATAATTGAAGAAGAGGAAACTAAAGAAACACCGGTTAAAAAAATAGAAGAAAAGGTTATTGAAAAAGAAGAACCTAATATTTTACCGGAAAATATAGACAAGTTAATAAAGTTCATGGATGAAACCAGTGGTACTTTAGAAGACTATGTTGAACTAAATAAAGATATATCAAAATATGATAATACATCTTTATTAAGAGAATATTATAATAAAACTAAACCGCATTTAGATTCAGGTGATATTGATTTTATACTCAATAAAAACTTTGGATATGATGCAGAGACGGACGATCCGTCAGATATTAAAGCTAAGCAATTAGCTTTTAAAGAAGAACTATTTAATGCTCAAAAGCACTTTACAAATAGTAAGGAAAAATATTACGCTGATCTTAAGTTAAGAAAGCAAAATGATATAGCTCCAGAATATAAAGAAGCTTATGATTATTACAATAAACAACAAGATTTAATAAAAGAAAGTGAAACACTTCAGAAAGATTTTTTAAGTAAAACTGATGATGTTTTTTCTGACGATTTCAAAGGTTTTGATTTTAGCGTAGGGAAAAACAAATATAGGTTTAAAGTGGAAGATAAAACTAAAGTGAAAGATTTCCAATCTGATATTAAAAATTTTGCAAACGAATATATTGGAAAAGATGGTACTGTAGCAGATGCTAAAGGATATCACAAAGCTTTATTTGCTGGACGCAATGCAGATAAAATAGCTAATCATTTTTATGAGCAAGGCCGTGCCGATGCCATACGTGAACAAGCTAAATTATCTAAAAACATTGATATGTCACCAAGGGCAGATAATACAAGCATTGTTAACACCAATGGTCAAAAAATTAAAGTTGTTTCTGGTAATGATTCTTCTAAATTGCGAGTAAAATGGAATAAATAATAATTTTTAAAATCAAAACAAATGGCTTTTACAGCAGGAATACCGGCAGCGTTACAACCAACGCAGTCGAAAACAATGTACTCAGGAAACTATATAGATTTTCAAGCAACAGGCTTTGAACAATGGGGACAACAATTTTTACCAGATGTATATGAAAAAGAAGTAGAACGTTACGGAAATCGTTCTATTGGATCTTTTTTACGTATGGTATCGGCAGAGATGCCATCAACTTCAGATCAAATTATCTGGACAGAACAAGGACGTTTACACACTCGTTATGCTAATGTAATTCCTTTAGGAAATGCAGGTGTTTTACCAGCTGGAGCTGTTCCAGCGGCAATTGTAGCAGGAGTATCAGGTACAGCACTTAATTTTAGCGTACCAACTGCACAACCAAGAAGCACAGGATCAACAATTGATAAAACTGAGCCTGTAAACTTTAGAGTTGGTGCAACAGTTATGGTGCAAACACAAACTAGTGCAACTTCTGCAATAGGTGGAGCAGGTGAGGTTATAAAAGGTGTTGTTACAGCAGTTTCTGGACAAAACTTTCAAATCAAATGTTACGTAGCTCACGGCGGAATACTAGTAGCTAGCAGAGTTACAGCTGTTGCTTATGGTAATGAATTTGCTAAAGGTACTGGAACTTTTACAGAATCTTTAAACCCTAGCTATGCTACGTTTAGTAATTCACCAATCATCTTAAAAGATAACTATGCTATCAATGGATCTGACACAGCTCAGATTGGATGGATTGAAGTTACTTCTGAAAATGGAGCTAATGGATATTTATGGTACATGAAAGCAGAACATGAAGTAAGACTTCGTTGGGAAGATTATTTAGAGATGTCAATGGTTGAAGGTGTTCTTAAAACAGGCGGACAAGCTGGTGCTAACGGAATAGCTTTAGGCTATACTGCAGGTTCTAGTTCTATTACTGTTGCAGGAAACAATCAAAATGCTAAAGGTACTGAAGGTTTCTTCGCTGCTCTAGAAGCACGTGGAAATGTTTACACAGGATTTGGTGCTCAAGCAGCTGCTCAAGCAGGTGGTGGTGCATTAACAGATTTTGATGCAGTTCTTCAGCAATTAGATAAGCAGGGAGCAATTGAAGAAAACATGCTTTTCTTAAATCGTGAACTTTCTCTAGAAATTGATGATATTCTTGCTATGCAAAATGGTGCATATGCTGGAACAGCTAACCATGCTCATGGTACATCTTATGGTGTATTTAACAATAGCTCTGACATGGCTCTTAATCTAGGATTTACAGGATACCGTAGAGGATCTTATGACTTTTACAAAACTGACTGGAAGTATTTAAATGACTGGTCGACTCGTGGAGGTTTTGGAGATATTGAAGGTGCTTTAGTACCAGCAGGTACTTCTACAGTATACGATCAGCAATTAGGTCAAAATATCAAAAGACCTTTCTTGCATATCCGATACAGAGCTTCAGAAACAGAAAACCGTAAAAACAAATCTTGGATTACAGGATCTGTTGGAACAGGTGCTCCTACTACTGACATTGATGAAATGAGAATTGCTTACTTAAGTGAAAGATGTCTTATTACACAAGCGGCTAATAACTTTGTGTTATTCAAAGCTTAATATTTTTTAACTATAGGATACGGGCTCTTCGGAGCCCAGTATTCTTATTATATATTATTTAATTATGACTACAACAAAAACAAAAATAAAAAAAAGTGATTGGGAAATTAAAGACAGAGTGTACATTTTAAAAAATAACATGAGTCCTTTAACTTATACAATTCAAACTAAACATACACACAAAAAACCTTTACTTTATTTTGATGAAGAAACAGGTATGAACAGAGAATTAAGGCTAGCCTCAAATCAAAGATCATTATTTGTTGAAGAACAAGATGGGTATAGTACTTTGCAGCATGTAATATTTCAAGATGGAATATTAAATGTTCCAAGAACAGAGGTTAATCTTCAAAAACTATTATCAATTTATCATCCAAATAAAAAGTGGGATGAAATTGATGATCAAGTTATTGCTACAGACGAAGTTGAAGATGTTGAATTTGAATTAAAAGCCTTAAATCTTGTTCAAACTCTTGATATATCTCATTTAGAAGCTATCATGAGAACTGAACTAGGATCAGCAGTTACTGATTTAACTTCTAAAGAATTAAAAAGAGATGCTTATAGGTTTGCAAGAGCTGAACCTCATTTATTTATAGAATTATCGGAAGATGAAGATATAACATTAAGAAACTTAGCTAATAGAGCTGTGGAAACAGGTATATTAAATTTAACAGACGACAATACAGTCTTTAAACTAGGTTCTAATGGTAAAAAAATAATGACAGTTCCTTTTGACCAACATCCTTATGGAGCATTAGCTCAATACTTTAAAACAGATGAAGGTGTTGATTTAATGAAATCAATTACTAAAAAGCTTTCGTAGCTTAAACTGATGTAAGGTGAGAAATCAACCTTACATCAACTAAATTAATAATAAACAAAGATAAATGGTTAATATAAACAATGTATACCAATCTGTTCTTGTTATAACAAACAAAGATAATCGTGGATATATAACACCAGATGAATTTAATAGATTAGCTGAGCAAGCACAGAATGAAATATTTGCTAGTTATTTTGCTAGAGAAGCAGGTTATGAATTAAATGCATTTTTAACCAGTGATTTTTCAGACCCAAATACATATTTAGCTGAAAAAATAAGTGTATTTTACAAAGAGTTAGCTTTAACTAAACTAAATAATGAATTTACATATCCGGATAACTTATATAGAGTTGGAGTTGTTTCTGTAGATGATATAGTTGCTGATAGAGCTTCTAATGAAGAAATAAAATATATAAATTTATCTCCGCTCACTGCACCAGTAAAAAAACAGCCGGTGTATACTTTGACAGATAGTGGTGTTGTTGTTTATCCTTCAACAATAACTACAGGTGTTAAATTAGATTATTTAAAACAACCTGTAAGGCCTAAATGGGGTTATGTTTCAAACGGAACAATACCTTATTATGATCCTACTGCTTTTGATCCTGACAACGACAGTTATGATGTAGCGGCAAAATCTTATAATTTTGAATTACATCCATCTGAAGAAAACAATTTAGTAGTAAACATACTAAACTATGCTGGTGTTGTTATAAAACAACCAGACGTAGCAGGATTTGCACAAGGTAAAGAACAACAAAACGCAGCAACTGAACAATAATGGCAGTATCAAGAAGACCTTTAGATGTAGATAATTATTCAGCCTTAGATGGCGGAACTGGATTAGCTATCCCTGGTTACTACAGGAGAACAAATTTAAATGATATAATAAATAATTTTATTGTAGCTTACATTGGAGATGGTAAAGTTCTTACTAAAGTTCCAAGGTATGAAGTAGCTTTTTGGGCTCAACGTGCTGTTCAAGAGTTTAGTTATGATACATTTCATTCTGAAAAAGCTTTAGAAATACAGCTTAGTTCAACTAGACAAATGTCTTTGCCATCTGATTATGTTAATTATAAAAGCATACAGTGGACAGATGTTAATGGTGTTATGAGAACAATACTTCCAAGCACAACCACTAGAGCTAATCAAAGTGTGGCACAAGATGAAAATTATCATTATCTATATGATCAAGATGGTAATATTATATTTGCAGAAACATCTGAAACTATAGATAGATATCAAAAAGGAAGATCAGTTGAAGAAATAGAGGAAGCAGCTAGCTCTTTTTATTATGGCAACTTTGATTCAGTAAATTTTAGTTACTATGGTGCTAGATATGGTTTAACTCCTCAGTTTGCTAATGTTAATGGTACATTTGTTCTTGATTTAAATGCAGGACAAATATATTTTCCATCAAGCTTTCCTCAAGATACATACATAACTTTAAATTACATATCTGATGGACTTGGTCAAAATGGAGATTTTGATAATGTATTAGTACCTAAAATGGCAGAAGATGCTGTTATGTCTACTATACTTTATAACTTATGTAAAATAAGACCTTCAGCGGCAGGCGCGGCAGGATTATACAAAAAAGAAGCAGCAGCTCAAACTAGAAATGCTAAAATTAGACTAGCTAATATGAAAGTTGAAGAAATGACTCAAATATTTCGCAACAAAGCTAAATGGATTAAACACTAATATTTTTCTATGCCAGAAATGAAAAGAACATTTAATGTCGGTAAAATGAACCGAGATTTAGATGATAGAATAGTACCTCCCGGTGAATATCGAGAAGCATTAAATATTAACATAGGACAATCAGAAGGTTCAGATGTTGGTGCTGTTGAGAATTTATTAGGCAACGAACTGGTAGCTCAAAGCGGACTTTCTGGTAATGCTAAATGTATTGGATCTTTTGGAGATGGTGGTAGTGAGAAGATATATTATTTTGTTACTACAAATTCTATATACAATGAAACTAACACTGGTAACCACGGTATATATGAGTATGATCAAAAAACAAAACAATTAACTGCATTAGTAGTTTCTCAACAATTAAATTTTCACACAAGTTATTCCATAACAGGTATAAATTTAGTAGATGATCTTTTATTTTGGACTGATAATAGAAATTATCCAAGAAAAATAAACGTTGTAACAGCTAGAAATAATACTACATATTATGCAACAACTGGTGATATTGATAATTTAATATCTGTATGTAAATTTGCACCTTACGAATCTCCAACACTTGTTGCTACAACTAGAGAAGCAACAATATCTTCTACTTTTATGGAAGATAAACTTATTAGGTTTTCGTATAGATGGAAATTTGAAGACAATGAATATAGCACATTAGCACCATTTTCACCAATAGTTTTTTCAAGATTAAATGAAATAGATTCTATATCTTCTTCATTAAGTAATTTCGGAGAAATTGAAACTTTTGTAAATGCAATAAACCAAGTTCAATTATCAGTACCTACACCAACAGGTTATGGTATAAAAAATGTTGAATTAATATATAAAGAGTCTGGATCAGGAACTTTGTATGTTGTTGATGATCAAGATGTTACAACAGAACCTTTTATTAACTTTACATACGCATCTACAGATCCATTTAGAACACTACCTGGAGATCAATTGACTAGAGTTTATGATGCTGTACCTAGAAAAGCTAAATCTCAAGAAGTTGGTGGTGGTAGATTAGTTTATGGTAATTTTTTACAAAACTATAACATACCTTCTATTGCTTTTAGTGTTGAAAGAACTGGTGAAACTTCTGCTAGAAATAGTGTATTAGAAAATCAATCAGTAAAATCTAGACGTACGTATCAAGTAGGTATTGTTTTAGCTGATAAGTTTGGTAGACAATCTCCAGTTATACTATCTAGTTCAGGGGTTGATACTGTTTTTATAGATCCAAACACTGGAAATGCAGACTCTACAACAGCATTTAATGCTTTAAGATTAACTTTTGCAGATGTTACACAGATACCAGCATGGGCTTATTCTTATAGAGTTGTTGTAAAACAAAGAGAACAAGAATATTATAATTGGATATCTACTGTTGACAGTGTTAATGTAGTTAATCGTTTAGGTGATAGTATAAACAAAATACCTAGAGATCAAACAGCTGCTATACCACCAACTACAGCAGCAAGTATATCGCCTTGTGATGTATCCGTTTATCCTAAATATTTAAATGGAGGCAATGTATATACATCACCTCAATCTAATTTAACTAAAATACAATCTATTGGTAATCCTTCTGGTCAAGCATTAGTTACAACTTTAGATCAAGCTGGTAATCCAGTAGTTAGTGGTCTGTGTGTTTTTGAAACAGAACCAGTTAGCTCTGAATTAGATATATTTTATGAAACATCTACAGGTGGTTTAGTTGGAAGCATACCAGCTACAGCTATTGATATTAATTTTTTCAATTGTATATTATTATCGTTTGATCCAGGTGGAGTAGGTAATGATCACATAGAAATAAATAGAATTAGAGCTGGTTACAATGAACCGTTTTTTGATGTTGGTGTTAGAGCTTATGTTGTTCAAGAAAACTTTACAGAAGAAAGAAGAGACAACACTCTAATACACTCTAGTGGACTTTTAAACTCTAGAACTGGTATAAACTATATAAACCAATTTAATGAGTCTGAAGGCGGTCTAACTGTATCTCTTGATCCTATAAATGGTTCAATACAGAAGTTATTTGCAGATGATACTCAAATAGTAGTTTTTCAAGAAGATAAAGTTTCAAGATCACCTATAGATAAAGATTTTATTTATTCAGCAGAAGGTGGCGCAGTTCCTGTAACTAGTAATACACAGTTTTTAGGAACTATAGCAGCTTATGCAGGACAATTTGGTATAGCTAAAGATCCTAACTCTTTTGCTTCTTATGGTTTTTCAAGATACTTTACTGATAAAAACAGAGGAACAGTTTTAAGATTATCTCAAAACGGAATACAAGAAATATCACAAGTTGGTATGGGTGATTTCTTTAGAGATGCTTTAAAAAATGCAACTGAAGTTGTTGGTTCTTATGATGAATACAGTAGAGTTTATGAACTTACTTTAATTGGTAATGGTTATGATAGTAATCCAGATACTAATGCTGCAACAGCTGCAGATGGATATCTAACATTATGTTTTGATGATAGATCAAACGGTTGGACTAGTTATAGATCTTTTAAACAAGAAAGTGGAGTTTCATTAAATAATACTTATTATACTTTTAACGGAGGAGATCTATGGCAACACCACAGTAATAATGTTACAAGAAATAATTTTTATGGAAGTGGAACGGCTGAATCTTATGTTGTTCCTATATTTAACGATGCTCCTTCTTTAATAAAGCAGTTTAATTCTTTAAGTTATGAAGGAACTTCTGGATGGGAACTAGAATATATACAGACTGATATTGGATCAAACGGTACTATTCCTACTACTGTTGTTAATTATAATACAACCTTACAATTATCTGGAGCTGCTCCTCAATCTATTTTTAATGGAGCTAATACAGTTACTTCAGCTGAAAATACTGGAATTAGTTGGGCAATATTTGTTACACCATTAAATTCACAGTATGCTTTTGATGATGTAAGTAATGTAATATTAACACAAGCTTCTGGAAGTTCTTTAACTATAACAAATCCATCAACTATAACGGACGGAAAATTAGTTTTCTTAGTTCAACACACTGTAGGTAGTAGTAATAGTATACAAACATTAAATATAAGTGGTACTGGTGCTGATTTAGCATTTACAGTTGCATTGTTGACGGTTAATATTCAAGAAACGGTTTCAAACTCTTCAATAACTCCAGCTTCTTTAACATTTACTAGTGCTGGTACTGGTATACCAATACAATTTTCAACTGCCGTTTCAAATAATTATTATATAGAAAGTTCTAATTTAACAGTTAGTACCGCTGCAATGCCAGCGTCAACGTTACCACAGGCTGCAACTTTTGGTAGATCTGGAGATAATGTTACTGTTGAAATTCCAATAACTGTTCCAACATCAGCTACAGCTGGTATAGTTACAGTAAATGGAGCTGCTACAATAAAACCTACATTAACTTGGGAACAAGGTAATGTTAATGGAGTAATGGTGCTTCCAGGAAACGTTCCTACTGGAACAAGTTATTATACTGGACCTTATGACGCTGCTAGTACTCGTACATCAATAATAACATATACATGTACTGTTACAGAAGTTTTATCATTAAACAGTTTTAATGTTGCATATGGATTAGGAGAATCTACAAGTAAAAACAATAGTTTGTTAACATCCTCTGGTTTTGGTACTTTAACAATAACAAATATATTACCAGTATTTAATTCTAACACAGTAGCAACACCTGTTCAATCAGGAAGTGGAGCACAAACTGCTGTATTAAGAAATGGAGGTAATTTTAGTGAATCTATTAACATTAATGGTGATTTTGTAACTGTAATTTCAAACGGAGGAAATGTTACAGCTAAAGTACAACCAGTAGATAGTTGGGTTTTATTAAACGGATCAGCAAATGCTACTATAGTTTTAGCACCAGGAGATTCATTTACACTTGGAGCTACAGCAAACGGTACTGGAGCACCAAGAGTAGGTGGTGCAACATTGATATGTACTAATGATAGAATAACACCATTAACTGATATAGATATAACAATAAACCAAGCGTAGTATGGCAACAGTAGTTACATTTCCGTTTCAAAACAAAGAGGGCAAATACTTTGCACCTATAAGTTCATCTGAACCAAATTATATAGTTGTCAATGGTGTTTTAACACAAACAGACAACAAAATAGTAAGTGGAATTAAAGGTGCATTTGCTTTAATTAAATTAAAATTACCCGTGGCTAATGCAGGTACACAAAAAGAATTGTTTGCTTTAAATGCAGAAGCAGTTAATTCATCAAATTAAATTATATGGAATTACAAGTTAGAAAATTACAAGAATCCGATTGGGATTTTTTACCAAAGTGGTGGAAAGCTTATAATCAAGAAGGTTTTCCTAGAGATATGTTACCAGGTGCTTTTAAAGTTGGTGATGAACAAGAAGAAAAAAGAAAAGGTCTAGGCGGTTTTATGGTTTGCAAAGGAGAAGATCCTATTGCAGCCATGTGGCTGTGGATGACAAATAGTAAGACTGCGATTCCAGCTGTTGTTATTAGTGATAAAGATTATCGTGATACGGACAGAAGTGATGCGTTGCAACTCTTAGTAGATTTTACAACTGATTTTGCTGAAGACTTAGGATATAAGTATGCATTTGCATGGGCAAAAAAAGGAATATTATTAGAAAAATATAAAAAAGCGGAGTATTATGTAGATAAAACTCCATCTTATGAATTAATAATGAAATACTAATGGGAAGTATAGTTAAAGGAGTCGGATCACTATTTGGTGGTCGAGCAAGAAGAAGAGAACAAAAGTCAGCAAATAAAGAGTTTGCGGGAGCAAAACAAAATTTTTCAGATTTTAAATTTAATGATGTTTATGCTGGTTTAGAAGCACAACAATTAGGTAACGCTGCTCAAGCTACAGCTGGAACTCTTGGTAGTGCAGATCAAGCTGCAATGGCAACATTAGGAGAAGCTCAAGGTTACGATGCTCAAGGTTATGACTCACAAGGTTATGACTCACAGGGTTATAGTGCTGAACGAACAGGTGTAGGTAATTTAGCTAGAGGTGCAGACACGGGTCTTACTAATACAATGAATAATTTACAAGTGTCTACTGCAGGTGCTGACATGGCTAATAGAGAAGCTGATCAAGCTTTAGCTGCATCTCAAGACTTAGCTGCGCAAGCTGGAACTGGAGCAGGTGGTGCTACAGCTTTAGCTAATGCTGCTGCAAAATCTAAAGCAGGTATATCAGCTGATATAGATAGACAAGTTAAATCTAACGAGCAAATGAGAGCTGCTGCTGAATCTCAACTTCAACAAAGTCAATTAGCTCAAGGAAATTTAGCATCTCAGTTTGATTTAGGTCAACAACAGTTTAATGTAGGAGCAAGTAACGAAGCAGCTAAATTTGGAGCTGCAGCACAAAATCAAGCTGCACAGTTTGGGGCTAGTGCCGCTAATCAAGCTGCGCAATTTGGTGCAGCTGCTCAAAATCAAGCAGCACAATTTGGAGCAAATGCTAAAAATCAATTTGCACAATCAAGATTTGGTGCTGAAAACGCTATGAATCAATTTAATGCTGGAGCAAATAATCAATTTGCACAATCTCAATTTGGCGCAGATAATAACATGTCACAGTTTAATGCAGGTGCGCAGAATCAATTTGCAATGGCAAATCAAAGTGCTGCTAATAATATGGCACAATTTAGAGCTCAAGGAATGAGTGATATACAAGAAAGTCAATATACTCAACAATCTGATTTATTTGACATTGCTGCAGGAAGAAAAGCAGCTGGTGACAATGCTAGAAAACAAGCTACAAACGATTTAATTGGTGGTATTGCTGGAGTTGCTGGAGCTGCTATGGGTCCTCTTGGATCTTTATTAGGTGGTAAAGGTTAATATGTTAAATTTAAATAAATTATAAAATGGCAGTAAGATCATCAATAAACACTCAATACGCTCCAGGACAAAATCCATATGATACATATGTAAGTTTAGATTCTGCTGCAAAAGATATTGACGCTGATATAGAAAGAGGTATAAAAAACCAAGAAAGAGCCGAGCAGAAAAGACTTAGAGAAATGCAGTTAGCTGAAATTAAATCTAAGAACATGCAAGGTTTAATGGTGTCTTCAGAAACTGAATTTGCGCCTTTACAAAGCTACATGCAAGATATGAGTAGAAATCTTGTAGATAAATATAGTGGTTTAGTTTCTCAATTAGAAAAAGGAGAAATTGACAGTACTTATTTTGCAGCTGAATCAGCCAAATTACAAGGCCAAGTACCTCAAGTAAAAGGAATGGTTGACGCTATATCTGCAACTGCAGGTATGTATTCAGAAGGCTTAGCTCAGGGAACTTTAAGTGGAGCAATACCTAAAGATCAAGAAATGTACTTCCAAGCTATACTCAACAATAAGGGTAGTTTTGGTATAGATGATAATAATGTACTTGTTTTTCAAGGAGAAACAGCTGACGGTGAACCTTTTAGCATTCCAGCTAATAAGTTAAATCAAATGCCCCAGCCAATAGGCAAGGTGGATGACTTTCAATCTTTAGTGTTACCTACTGTTCAAGCTTTAATGAAGCCTGAAGAAAGAAGTATAAACGGCAGGGTTGTTATGTCTAGTATACCTGGTCCAACTCCTGAGAATCCAGCTGGGTCTCAAGAATGGCAAAATGGTGTTGCTGCATCTTTTGATAGTTTCTTAAAAACTCAAGGAGAAAATGGTTTAAAATCTTTAGCTGTAGACCACGCCGGTTATTCTATCGACGAAATGAATGATGCTTTAAACTCTGGTAGTTATGAAGGTCCTGATGGTGAGCAGTATAGCAGTAGGCTTGAATATGAAATGGAAAAACGTTTTACTGAGCAGGCTAGCGAAAACTATGAATTAAAACAATTTGAAAGTTTTAAACAATTAACTGCAGATCGTCAGCAAAGACAATTAACTATAGCTGAAGCAAACGCACAAACATCTAGAATTAACTCTCAAACAAACATAAACAGAGGCGGGACAGAAGGTGAAAGATATCAAAGAAGTACGGGTAGAGGTTTATCTGAATCACAAGCGCCGTCAAGAGACAATATAGAGTCTTGGGGTGCAACTAGTTTAAACAAAACAGGTAGATCAGTAAAAATAAATCCAAAAGACGGAAAAGTTCATATAATTGATAAGGGTAAATCAATAGGAGTTATTCCTGAAAGTTATTTAAATGGAGATCCTAATGAGTTAGCTAGATATATATCAGCTAAAGTTTTTGGAGTTTCTAATGATTATACTAATTTTAATTACGAAACATCCAAAGGACCACTAAACAAGTTGGCTAAGTTTTTTAAACGTAAAAAATAATATTATTCTATGGAAGAGTACGATGAGTTTGGTAATTTAATTGTAAAAGAAGAAGGTAATTTTAATAATTTAATTAATTTTGAAGTTTCTGAAGATACAATCGTCCCTGATGCTATTGTCATGGATGAAAATCTTATAAATCAAGATCCAGTAGATTTATGGAGCAGTGGTCGTAGAAATTTAGATGAAACTGTTGAAGAAAGAGAGGCTAGACAAGAAGCTGAACTTGTAGCTAGAAGAGAGCAAAACAATCAAGATCGTTATACATATAACGAAGCTGGAGAAGTTATTTTAGATGAAATTACAGGTCAACCTGTTTTAGAAGAAATAAGTTCTTTTGATAAAATCTTGAATAGTTTTGGAAACATGGTTGATCAAATACAACAGGCTATACCTAACGCATCTTTTGGTGTTAACAGTATTGTAAGAAAAGTTTTTGGAGATGAACTTATTGATAGTTTTTTAGCAAACGAAGATATACCGCAGTTTTTTAAAGATTTTGGCACAATGACAGCTGATGAAGCTGATGAAGCTTTACAGCAACAACAATTGCAAGAGGCTGAAATGGGTGAGGTTGGATCAATTACAGAAGGTGCAAAGCTTATAGGTCAAGGGGAAATAATAAAAGGATCAGGTGAATTAATTGCTGGTATTGTTAATGGTTTAACTTCTATAGGTTCTACAGCTTTTACAAGCGCTCTATCTGGAGGTACTTCTTTAATACCAGAAATGGTTGGTAGAGCTTATGTTGATTATAACGAAGCTTTAGCAGAAAAAGAAGGTAAATCTTTAAACGAATACATGGAAGAAACTGATGGTGGGGAAAACACCTGGACTTCTATAGGTATTGGTGTTGCTGGTGGTATTTTTGAAAGAGCTGGATTGAAAGGTGCAGGTAAAATGATGATAAACGGTTTGGTTAAGTCTGGTATGAATAAAACTTTTTCTAATGTTTTGTTGTCTGGAAATAAAGAAGGTTTAACAGAGTGGGTTCAAACAGGTTTAGAAGCAGTTAATGTTGCGTCTGCTAAAGATGAAGATAAATCTGACGCAATGCAAAAAGCTATGTTTTCTCAACAAGGCTTAGAATCATATTTACAAGGTTTTGTTGGTGGTGGAATAATGAGAGGTGGGCCAAAATTTGATGACAGTGAAGGCAAACTTAAACTTAAAAAAGCAACTGCAGCTATGAGAGGTTACAGTGAAACTATTGCTCAAAACGATGCAATAGAAGAAATTGCAAATTTAAGAAAAACATTATCAACAACTACAGATCCTCAAGTAAAAGCTGAAATTGAAGCTGGTATAAAAATACAAGAAGCAAAAGTAGCAGACATTACATTGAGATCTCAAGCAAAAGTAAATAAATTAACTGAAGAACAAGTTGATAGAGTATCCAAGATACAAGACGATGTTGATGCTATTAGTAACGGTGTTTATGAATTAGATCAAAAACTTGAAGATGGAACAATAACTCAAGAACAAAGAAATGCTGCTGTAAAAACATATGAAGAGCAGTTTTTAGTAAAACAAGAAGAATTAAACAAAATAGCTTCAGAATCAGAATCAAGAATACAGCCAAAAAGTTTATTTAAAAATAGAGATGAAAAAGCTTTAGAGCTTGTTGACCTTTACAATGATTTAGACAGTGCTGTTATAAATGGTGATACTGATTTAGAAGCTGATTTAAATTCAAAAATATACTTAGCAGAGCAAGCTTTACAAACCATAGATAGTATAGTTGCTGAAGATAGTGTTGTTTTATCTGAAAAGGCACAAGAATTATATGATACTAGGGGCGTTGAAGCTTTGAATAGTATAGTAGAAACTCAAGAAGGTACTATAAGAAAAGTAGCAATTGATAAATTAAATTCTGTACCTAGAAATAGAAGATATGAAGGAGATGTTGATGCTTTAGCAAGTGAATTAAGGTATGGACCAGAAGGTGTTGCTAAGTTAATTGAAACTTACGACCCTGAGACTGGCGTTCCAATAGCAGCTTATATAGCTGAGAAACTTC
>Ga0233411_10000209_pt1 | contig 19354 bp, 12 predicted proteins | sample Na_anoxic_2_MG_FD_179799 | JGI IMG/M metagenome (GOLD analysis project Ga0233411, IMG submission 179799) | Seawater microbial communities from Saanich Inlet, British Columbia, Canada - Na_anoxic_2_MG | ecosystem: Environmental > Aquatic > Marine > Inlet | place: Canada: British Columbia...
GTTTTCCATTCTTGGGTTTTTCAGGGTCTGTTTTACTAAACTCTTTTGAACATTCAACTGCCATTTCAAGGGCCTTTTGTTTCGAGAAACCAGGCAGCATTGTGAGCCTTGATAGCCATTCCTGTCTTTTATCAAAGAAGTCACCATCGCACATCTTTTGCGCAAGACCTAAACTTCCTCCTGAGACCCTGGCCAGTACAATTGCCTTTTCCTCGTCCAGTTTTCTGTTTTCAACAAGCCAATCCGCCATTCCTTGAACAGGCAAAGGGTTGAAGGGTACCTTTTGGCAGCGTGAAACAATGGTCGCCAGTAAATCAAGCGGTTCGGTAGCATTGAGTATCAGAATATTTCCAGGAGGAGGTTCTTCCAGTGTTTTTAAAAAGGAATTTGCCGCTTCGTTAGTCATCGTCTCGGCTCTATATATGATACTCACACGATATTTGCCCGATATTGGGGCGAAACAGAGTTTCCGGTTCAGACCTCGTATCTGGTTAATTTTAATATTTTGACCATCCGGCCTGACAGACAAAAAATCAGGAAAATTTCCTCCCATCATCTGACGACATGGCGGGCAATGGCCACAGGCATCATAATTAACCGGTTCTCGGCAGTTAAGGGCCATTGTTAATGCAATAGCCATGCTTGTCTTTCCAATACCGGGAATCCCGGTAAAAAGATATGCATGAGGCAGTTTTTCCCTGGAAAGAGCCTGTTTAAGGAACTCCTTGGCCCTTTCCTGGCCAAGTATCTGGGAGAATGAGATAATTGCCATTACATACAGACCTCGTAAAGACTATTTAGTAACTGAAATCTCCATTATTTCCAGGGCTTTGCTCGATAATTGGCCATCAGATCGGTCTGGGATTCAATGATTCAAAAGTTTTACCCCTGAATGGTGGACCTTGAATCTGTGTAGTTAAATCGATTTTTCTATTTGATAATCTGTCAGGTTGCATGTCAACAAGAAACTGAACACCATGATTGAATTCTTTGATTCACTGCCAATTAAGCGGGGACATTATTACTCCGGCAATTAAATACCTCAATATTGTCATTCCGGCGAAAGCCGGAATCCAGGAGGGTACTGGATGCCGGATCAAGTCCGGCATGACGGAGTTAGACTATTTAGTTGCCAGGTTAATAAAAGAAGACAAGCCTCCAGTCAAAGACAAAAACACTTTACATTTTCTCTGTATTATGAACAAGATGCATAGTAATAGTTTTGCGTTTTGAAAAACCATTGGGGATTAGACAATTAACGGATAACCTGAGGGGTGATATGATATTAAAAAGAGGGCTTTTAGTCGTTTTTGAGGGTATCGATGGCTCGGGCAAAACAACCCAGACCAAATTGCTCTTTGGCCACCTCAAGAAAAGGGGATTTGATGTCGTTCTTTCAAAAGAACCAACTGACAGCAAATACGGGGAGGAAATCCAAAAACTTGCACAAAGTGAAAGAATCTCGGTAAAACCAATGGATGAATATCGCCTTTTTATAAATGATCGAAAGGTCCACGTACAAAATCTAATAAAGCCTGCCCTTAAACAAAAAGAAATAGTGATTTTGGATCGTTATTATCTTTCCACTATCGCCTATCAGGGAGCACTGGGCCTTGATCCGCAGGAAATCAAGGAAGAAAATGAATTGTTTGCTCCGATACCCGATCTGGTTTTTCTGTTTAAGGTGTCCCCGAAGGTTGGCCTGCAAAGGATTCAAAAAGGGAGGCATGAAAGTCCTGATCTGTTTGAAGAGGAGGAATATTTGACCAAAGTGAATCAGGTGTTTGATTCGTTGAAGGATGACTATATAGTATCAATTAATGGAACCGGGGAAATAGAAGATGTCCATAACACCATTGTAAAAGCAGTCGATGACATTATTGAGCATTACATTAACCCTATCGTTGCATAAATAACAAGGCAAACTGGGCTTAAAGTCTGGTATTATAGGCTTTTTCCACCTTTTTTGCGCAGTAGTAAATACCTCACTGTCGTCATTCCGGCGTAGGCCGGAATCCAGGAAGGTGGCAGCAAATTAAAACTCTGGATGCCGGATCAAGTCCGGCATGACGGGATGTGCGGAGGGTGCCGGGTAACCGTCATTCCTACCGTGCTATTTTCGCCGGGTTAATAAGTTGCCCGATTATTACGAGTGTGTGCTAAGGAAAAAGAGTTTGAGAAATAGGCCCCTTCGAGGGGGCTTCATCAAACCACGTCTCTCTCGGCGTGGTGGGTGATTTTTCAAAGGTAACTCAGGTGTTTAGGTTGAAGACTGAAGGCTGAAGTATATTAATCATCTCGCAACGCCCGAATTAAACCATTCAAGACCTTCTCTGTTTCGACTATCTTTGGTTCAATCGGAGATGAATCCTCGTTGCGTAAGAAGCCCAAACGCTTCGATAAACTTAACTTCTACCGTAAATATTCGGCTTTCCCCTTCCTGATTCAATTTTTCAAGAAAAGTCTAAACCTTTTGCCAAGAGGATACAGCCAGATATCTTTAATGGGAACACTTATTTTCCCGGGTGGTCCAAGTTTTCCACGCCCCTTGGTTTGTCCGACATTGATCCAGTTGGCGGCTTTATAGCAAGTGCCGGCAAATTTATTTTTTTGCACAAACGATTCAAGCAACACTGGCCTGATATTGTATTTTTCTTCCCAGTCATCTGGAAGCCTGCGTGCGATTAATGACAGTATTTTTGATGCAAGATTTTTTGATTGCACCCATGGTAAAATAAGGAACCGAGCATTATTTGTAATCAGTTTCAGATTCTTTTTTCGCTGATCATGATCCCATCCAATAAACTGATCTCTTGGCGCTGTTTGCCATGCAGCTGCGCCAAAACCTGTCAGAGCAACAATTTGTTTACCGGCAGTAATAAGATAGCGAATCTGAGCGCCAGGCAGGGGCGTATAGCCCAGATAATGATACCGCTCAATGTACTCATTCCATAGAGCTGAAGTGGCTTTGGTGACCATCTCGAAATGCAGCTGGGGCAGTTGATTAACAGAACATACAACGGGGGTTTGTGGCTCAGTGTTTGATGTGAATTCAATCTTTTTTAGAGGCCCTTTGACATGGGTGGGCCGGGGTAGTTCGATTAACCCATCTCTGTGCATGCGCAACATGGCAACACGACATGACATATCCTTGAGATTGCCATCGGGTTTTAGCCATTGAAGCATCCGGCACACTTCTTTGGAAAGCCGCATCCGGTTAAACCCGGGATTTTGCTTTATGAGGGATCGAATCTGTTGAAGTTCTTCGGGTGTGAAGTCCCGACCACAGTAGCGGGTCATGATGTGTCGGGCGGCTTGGAAAGTTGGTGTTGTCGGCCCTCTTCCATTTCCCAGGGAAGAAAGGGGGATAAATCATCAGGCACCTTACCATGGTTTTCCGCACAGGCCGTCAGGTATGATCTCAGCCAGTGATTGCAATTAAGACCGCATAAAACCATGGTTTGAAAAATTGAAAACATGATTGCTGCCAGTTGAGAGCTCCACAGACTCCCTGAGCCATAGAAATTTTTACGCCCTGTCACAGGATTACGGATGGAATTTTCCCCATTATTATTATCCATCGGTACTTCCGGATGATCTACAAAAACGCTAAGCCCCTCCCAGTGGGTCTTCAAACTTGTCAAAATTTTGCATTTAACGTTGGATAGTAAATCTGAATCAGGAGTGTGTGTTTCGATGAAAGCATCCCGCTCTTCGGCCATTGTAGCCATTTTTTCAACGAGCTTCTCATGCTGCTCCTTGAATGATGAAGTTTGCCATTGCAAGGGAAGTTTTAGATCAAATTCTTTACAGCGCAGGTTATTGATGTGGTAAAGCCCTCCGATTTTTTCAATCCAGGATGTTACCCACTTTTCCAAATCCGGATACTTTTTTTCCGCATCCAGGAAATCACGACGAACATGAGCCCAACAAAAAGCCAGAATGATGAAGTCCAGTTGCCTTGCCAGTGATTTGTAGGCACTGTATCGGTCACAGATAACAATGATTTTTTGGCTTTCTATGTTTTTAAAATGCTCCACGGGGACGTCGGCACCACGTCCCGGTGCAATCTGAAAAAAAACGACTGATGCAGAGCGACTGACCCATAGCCACCAGCGATTGCCGATTTTACCTTCAACGCTTTCAAAGACCTTCCAACTGCTTTCATCATTATGAAATCTGTCTTCTGTCATTTGACGAATATAAAGCGCATCGTAAACAGGCTGAAACAAATTCCTTTGTATCTTTAAGCCACCCGCAATGCTTCCGGGGGAAATGGGTAAACCCAATTCTGCATACTGATTCACAAGACGATTGGTGGGTTGGCAATAACGGAATTTATTCAAAAGAACGGCTTCCCAGACCGAAACCCCATATGGACTTTTCGGGATGACCTTGGGAGGCATGGGGGCTGTAATTGCGTTGGGTACACCCTTGCACGAACAGCCTTTCTTCATACAAGAGCGTATGATTTTGCGTTTATACGCCTTGACTTCAACTTCAATGATTTCTGATTCTTTGCTTTCATCGGCTAAATAGGCTTCACCGCAACTGGGGCATGTCGGAGTTTTTGAAAAGTTAACAGATTCCTCTTTCTGAGGAAGATCGGGACGGACTGTACGTCCGTGCCCTTTGCTTCCCGGTTGCTGACCACGAGGACGTTTGGACGTCGATGGTTTTGTCGTGTTTTTATCTTTACTGGAACTCTTTTTCTCGCTTTTCTTCCCAAATAATCGGCCTTTCAGGTCACGGATTTTACCTTCTTGTTCCTTTATTGTTTGTTTCAGTATTTTTTCACGCAAAGTGGCTTTTTCATGCATGGCACGCCAATAACCCACCTCGCATTTAAGTTCCCGATACTCTTTTTCTGTAATGAAAATCCGCCGGGGTACCGCTACGGGAAAATCAATGACTTGATCGGAGATTTCATCGGTGTATAATGGAAGTGATTTTTTATGAGAAGCAGGCATGCTTCTACTTCTATCAAAATTTTCGCTTCGTGTCCCGAACTTTTTTTAAAAAATTAAAACAAGCCGAATATTTACTGGCAAAGATGCAAAAATCGTTTCTTTTGAAGCTATTGAATACAATTGGCATATCTGCCACTGTAGAAATGTCAACTTCTCCGGAGAAAAGGGCATTGGTTGCCACTTTACCGCTACTGTATTCCTTTACTGTAACATCAAGGCCTTCGTCTGAGAAGAATCCTTGTTTCTGTGCAATATAAACGGGAATAGACAGGAAGGATTTTGAAATTCCTACCGTTACTTTTTCTCTAATCCTTGTTTCATTTGAATTACAGTTCACAAAAACCAGGCCACAAACCAGGAGGACTGTGATAGCAAAAAATGCTCTTCTCCAGACAGGGAACTTCTTTGTCCCTCGTGTACTAAACCCTATATGTTGCTTCGTTATATCATTATTTGGCATTCTTCTTCCCTCATGAAAAATTATGGGTTGTTTTCCCGGGAGTATCAAGACACGTCATTTGTTGTCTTTACCTCACGATAGATTCGGGTTTCTATAGAACAGGTTTTAAGCTCCCTGCAGGGCAGACTATGCCTGTCAAGAGCGGGGCATACATAATTTGAAGCGTTTTCTCATTAGGTAACCTCCTGGATTCGTGGATAGAGGTTGAGTGAATGGTGGGAATATTTACAGGTTATGAAACGATAAAAAACCCATTATGTCAAGAAAAATGAGCTTCCAGGTTTAGTGCATTAAGCCAGCATCGCCAGGGTGAAGCTGTAGCACTTTACCGCAAACCCCTGGCAATTAGATAGTCTAATTCCGTCATGCCGGACTTGATCCGGCATCCAGTACCCTCCTGGATTCCGGCTTTCACCGGAATGACAATATTGAGGTATTTAATTGCCGGAGTAATATCCAGTCCTATTCCTTGCTCAATATCTCCCCAATTTTCTGAGAAAGCGGTCCCAATTGGAAGGGTTTTTGAATGAAGGCATCGCATCCTCGTTTCAATATCTCTTTTGCTTCTCCTTCTAAACTATATCCGCTTGAGAGAAGGATTTTCACATTGGAATTCATTTCCTTTATCCTGTCAAAGGCTTCCCCGCCTCCCATCATGGGCATCACCATGTCAAGGAGAACCATATCGATCTTATCCTGGTTTTTCTTGTATAATTCCAGAGCATCCCGACCATTTTTGGCCAGCAGGACGTCATATCCCAAATGTTTCAGCAATTCCTCACCGGCTTCTAAAACCATTTCTTCATCGTCCACCAAAAGAACTGTCCCTCTGCCCTTAATAAGCTTATCGGACAATACCTTCTTCTCTTCAATCAATTTTTCTGTTGCGGGAAGATAGATGCTGAAAGTCGTTCCTTCCCCTACCTTGGAATCAACATCAATATATCCGCCATGACCCTTAATAATGCCATAGGCGGAAGCCATCCCAAGACCGGTACCAGAGGCAAGATCCTTTGTTGTGAAGAATGGCTCATAAATCCGTTCTTTGGTTTCTTTGTCCATGCCGATTCCCGTATCCCTGACAGTCAGCAAGACATAGTTTTCAGACTGAACTTTATAGGGCTTGCCGGTAATATCTTTATCAGTAACATTGACGGTCTTTAAGAACAGGTCCCCGCCTCCCGGCATAGCATCAGCAGCATTGACATACAGATTCAGCAGTACCTGTTCAATTTGACCCTGCTCCGCCTTTATGCCGTACAGCTTCTCGGAAAGCTCTTGATGAATCGAAATCTCTTTTTTCGTCATCCCAAATGTGTCGGACGTCTCTTTAATCAACTGATTCAGGCTAATAGGCTTGACCTCATAGGTACCTTCTCTGGCATACCCTATGAGTTGAGCAGTAAGCTTTGCCCCATTTTCAACCAGTTTCTCAATATTCTTCAGATTTTTCCGGCGAGTGCTGGAATCAATATCCAAAAGCACTATAGATGCATTTCCCTGGATACCCATAAGCAGATTATTGAAATTATGTGCTATACCTCCGGCTAAGGTGCCGATTGATTCCATTCTTTTGGCGTGTTGTAGTTGGGATTCAAGCCTGTGTTTCTCGGAAATATCTCTAACAATACCCCTGAATCCTGTTGGCACTCCCTCGGCATTCCTTTTTAGCGATACAGAAGCCTCTACTACTCTGTTGGTGCTGTCTTTTCTTGTAATCGACCATTCAAAACCTTTTTCAGATCTTCCGGTGGTGTAGACCTTGTTGAAAAGGCTATACCCTCTCTTCGCTGTTTCTTGATCTGTAAGCTTTCGGATATTTAGACCCATCATTTCATGCCTGGGACATCCGTAAATTTCGCAAAGTGAGTCATTGAAAAAGGTGAAGTTGCCATCGATATCAACTTCATAATAGCCGTCTTCTATACTTTCGAGGATGGTCCGGTATTTCTCTTCACTCTCCCGCAGCGCCTCTTCCGTTTTTTTGCGATCGGTGATGTCCAATAAAACACCTTCAAGATGCGTGATATTTCCTTTTTCATCTTTTAGTGTGAATGTCATGTTTTCAACCCACTTTATTTTCCCGTTTTTCGTAACAATTCGATATGAATCATGAATAGAGTCTTCTCTTTCTTCCTCTCCCCGAAATACTTTGAATTCTTTTGTCACTCTTTCCAGGTCAGCAGGGTAAATTACCTCTGCATAGGAAATATTTCCCGAGATGAATTCTTCTCCCTCATAACCAAACAACTCATTGACATTATCTGAAACAAATTCAACAGGCCATCCTTCGGCGAATTTCCAAAGAAACGCAACCGCAGGACTTCTGTTTATTATATTGAGAGCCCCTCTCAATTCCTTCTCAGCATGCTTACGTTCAATAATTTCCCGATTCAATACTTTGTTCTTACTTTCGATCTCTTTTATTTTATCATTAATAGATTTAGACATGGTTTCGATGCTTCTTGAAAGATTTCTTGATTCAAGGGACCCTCGTGCTTCAATCTTCTGGTTCAAATTTCCGCTTGCAATATCCGCAGCAATTCCAGTTAGCCGTATTATCGGATTTGAAAGGAAGTTTGATAAAACAAAACTGAAAATCAAGCCTGCAAGGAGGACAATCGCAGTAATAATCAAAGAGTGTACAATGCCTTTCCAGAGAATACTGTCAACATCATTTATACTCATGCTCGAACCAAAACAGTAGAGCCTCCCTTTACTATCGTATGCGGGGATTAAAACCATTCTTCCGTGACCCCATTTATTATGAAATGAACTATGTTGAACCGTCATTGTGCCAAAAGCTTCTTTAAACGCATCAGGATTAGTGTGAACTTCGAAAAATCCAGCATGCCCCCCCTTTACAATATCTTTGTCAGGAGATGTTGCGGAAGTGAACACGATTTGGTTGTCGATAAGCATCACACTCCAAATATACTGCAGATGGAGTTTCAGGCATAACTTATTGTATTTATCAACAATTTTATCGAAATGATCTTTAGAAACCGAATGCTCATCAGCGATATTATCATGATAATTTGCAGGAAGAATATTTTCGGCAAAACGGGCTGTTGTCAGGAGCTTGTTGTCTATTCCTTCTAAGAGTGCGTCTTTATGTATTTTGTAATTTAATATTGAAAGCGTTATGGCCGTAATAATAATCAGGGTATTTGTTACAAGTAGAAGTAAATATTTCATCCTCATCACTCAATTCCCCCGCAATTTCCATTATAAATCAATTATCCGGATATTTTCAGGTTCCCCATACTGTTTTCTGTGAAATTACATAGAGACCAGCGATAATATGAAAGGTGACAACTCGTCGGGTGATAAAAAGTCCCTATTTTGACTATCGTTTATAGGTGATTCGGCCTTGTATGTCAAGTAAGAACTAACCTCAACATGTTGTGAGGGCAACCTGGAGGCTGAAATTCAGGGCTGAGTGATAAAGGATGCGATGTCGTGAAGATCTCCGGGTATTGGGGGCCACATATAGATGAGTTATCTACAATTAAATAGGAGGGTTCAAGGATTCAAGGGTTCAAGTGATCATCCACAAAACAGGTGGATGAAAATGAATTACAAATACTTGAAAGTCTGGCAATTAGATAGTCTAACTCCGTCATGCCGGACTTGATCCGGCATCCAGTACCCTCCTGGATTCCGGCTTTCGCCGGAATGACAATATTGAGGTATTTAATTGCCGGAGTAATATTATCTTGTCAGGTCGCTTAGATACCCCTCTTTACGGTCTTGTACTATCGGGTGAAGCCCTAAAAGGCCCACCCCAAACCAAAGATCAACGCCTGATCATTTTTCTTCTTTCCGTCCGCAGGCTGATTGTCAAAATCATAGTTGAATTGAAAAGAGGCGTAAAGCTTCAGCACCATCGGTATACGAATCCCGGTACGGGTGGAAAGCGTCCAGTTGTCACTGTGCTGGAAGTTATAGAGGATATCGTCGTGATGAAATACCTGAAAAAACTTGTCAAAAAACCACATGTCAAAATCTAAGGCCCAGTAGCCGGCAAAATAGCTCCGCTGGTCCTTACCATCCAGGAAAGTCATCTTCCTGGTAAACTTTTCAAAGGCATAGGCAGGCCCTAACTGGGCTGAGAGATTCTTCACGCGAGATCTCCAGAATTGATAACCGGGACCGGCCCCAATATTGCCTAAAAGTTCCAAGTCCTTGAATTTATCCATCTGTGCAGTTCCGTTGCCAAACAAAAACCACTTTTTGGAGAGGAATCGCTTATATGTGGCAGAACCTAATCCATTATCTTTACTCAGTTTGTTTTTGCTCCACTCTTTGTGGAATTCTGCGTACAGCTTAATCTCGTCCGGTAGTTTGGCAATTGTCATGTTGCCGATTAAATTGTATTTTTCAGTATTTGTGTTCCCTGTTTCCCTGTTGGCTCCCGCGGTGACATTACCGCTAAACTTCCACTCAGCCGGCGGCTTGGGCCGTTGCAGGGTCTTGACCTGAGCCAATAGTATGGGCGTTGACGGGCTTCCGTCCGCCGGATGGAGAACCAGGGTGCCATCTTCGGCTGTCTCAATTTTTCCTGTCAGGGTATGTTCATTCCGCAGATAGGCCTCCAACGGTTTTTCGGTAGTAAGTTTTGCAACCTGGTCCCATTTGATGGTTATTTCTCCTGCATATGAGGTCTTGAACACGAGCTTGCCCAGAGTCATGGAAACTACAGTCCCATGCAGCCGATCGCCGTTTTTTATATGCAGTTCGTCTGCATTGGCGATGCTTACAAATAGAAAAATCGAAAGACCTGCCAAAACACCGCCGTTTAAACAAGTCCTGAGCAAGCTATTAAACCAGCGCCGGGGGAGGGTGTCATTGAATCTTTTATTGGCGATTTTCATGGTGTCAATTTCTCCTTGAATGACAAATTTGATTTTTTGTAACTCTTTATCTTTTTGATAAAATGTATCCCCATCAACCCCGCCTCCATTTTTAACCACGAATAGCACGAATAACACGAATGGTTTTTTCATTTGGCGTCATTATCTGCCAATAACTTCCTTATACCTTTTGTACCCAGAATTGATACATTCCCAGAAAAACATCTGGATTCTTTAATTCAAACTCATGCCACTTGGTTAAGCACGTCAGGGCATTTTTTTCTGTGTATATTTCTTTAAATCTGTTAATGACACTACTTTGTTTCATTTCAAAGCCAAGAAATTTAAGACAAAGATCATTTAAAATCATGTTAATTTGAGGCAATGTAAAACGATGTTCCTGAACATGAAATAACAAATCGCGGCATTCACTAAGGCTATAAAAATCATTAGAATTTATAATATTTAAAATCCCTGAATCACTATTTAATTCCATATCAATGATTTCTTGACGACATTTACGAATATCATCCGGCGAGGTCGTATATTTCTTTTTTACTATCTGCCTTATAGCTTCTACAATATGCTGACGGGCAATATCACTGTACAAACCAATCTTCATCAGCCCTCCAGCACATAATTTATCTGCCATAACTTTCCATCCAGCTAATGGATCATTCATATGATGCAGGACACCAATAGCTTCAATAACATCAAACTTTTTTTCAATCTGGTCTAGTTCCAGAATATCTCCCTGCATGTATTCGATATTTGTGATCCCCAATTCCTTTGTTTTTCTTATTGCATAGGACAAACTGCTCAGGCTCAAATCCACAGCCAGGACATGACAGTTCAAAAATCTTGACGCTGTTACTAATGCATGCTGTCCTGTACCACAACCTGCAACAAGAATATCCGGTTTGTTTGAAAACTGCTGTGCATCATAATCCAGATGAAGTCTGATAGACTGCAACACCTGTTTAATAGCCATTGGCTTGTCAACTAATCCTGTATTAATCCAACGAGGATAAGGGTTTTTTTCATATTGACTGCGAACTAATTTAGAAACCCTGTCTTCTATGGAGGTAAGTCGTTTAATTTTTGGACGTAAGGCGTGTTCTTCTCTGACATTATCTATCTGTCCTGCAATCACCTTCTTAATATCGACTGACCAATCAAATTCCATGAGACCATCAATCCATGAAAAGCTGTAGAGCGGTCTGTATGCACCTAACACTGCAATCCAGGTTGGTGGGACAGATTCCTTTTTTTCTAAAGAAATCCTGATTTTTTCTTGAAGAAGCTCGACTATTTGTTTTTCCTTCTCACTTTCGGAAAAGATGTACTCATTTATAAAGCAGTGAATGGCCAGTGCAGCATAGAATGGTAGACCCCGAGTTTCGAAACCTCCATTTATCGCCTTATAGAGCATGGCTTTTCTCATCTTCGTAAGCATTTTTTCTACATCCAGATCTAATATCTGACTTAATTCCATCAGTCTCAGCAGAAGAGGAACAGTTGAGAGTTGTCCTGCTATATGATCAATATCTTCACCAAAACGTGCAATTTTTGATAACCCAAGAATATGTAAGACTATTGGGTGATAGCGCAATGTACTTATCACTGTTTTCGATATATCTTTAGGGCGAACAGTCGGCTGTTCTAAAACCTGAAGCAAATAATAACTTAAATCATCGCTATATGATGTAAACCGTACTGTCTGCAAAACACTCGCAAAGCCAGTCCATAACAAAACATTCCGAGAATCAATGGAGAGAGCCTTCTGGTAGTTTGTAATAGCTACATCTGACTGCCCCAGTTCTTGTAGTGCATTACCACGGTTACCGTAAGCCTCTGCATAATCAGGCTTGAGTTGTATGGCTTTGTCATAACATTTTACAGCCTCTTCTAACTGACCAAGGTCTTTAAGTGCATTACCACGGTTACTGTAAGCCTCTGCAAAACCAGGCTTGAGTTGTATGGCTTTGTCATAGCATTTTACAGCCTCTTCTAACTGACCAAGGTCTTTAAGTGTAACACCACGGTTACTGTAAGCCTCTGAAAAATCAGGCTTGAGTTGTATGGCTTTGTCATAACATTTTACAGCCTCTTCCAACTGACCAAGGTCTTTAAGTATAACACCACGGCTACTGTAAGCTTCTGCAAAACCAGGCTTGAGCTGTATGGCTTTGTCATAGCATTTTACAGCCTCTTTTAACTGACCAAGGTCTTTAAGTGTAACACCACGGTTATTGTAAGCTTCTGCATAATCAGGTTTGAGCTGTATGGCTTTGTCATAACATTTCACAGCCTCTTCTAACTGACCAAGGCCTTTAAGTGTAACACCACGGTTACTGTAAGCTTCTGCATAATCAGGCTTGAGTTGTATGGCTTTGTCATAACATTTTACGGCCTCTTCCAACTGACCAAGGTCTTTAAGTATAACACCACGGTTATTGTAAGCTTCTGCATAATCAGGTTTGAGCTGTATGGCTTTTTCAAATGATTGTACTGCTTCATGTAGTTTGCCTTGTCTTTTGAGTGCTGCCCCTAATACATTTATAACAACTAATGATTGAGGAAAGGTTTGCAGTAACTCTTTACAAACCTGTTCTGCCTTTGCGATCTGTCCTGAATAATATAGATTAGTCAAGGCATTAATTTGATCCTGGGAAGGGTTTATTATTTGTGTCTGAACATATTGATTGCGTGGTAACTTTTTCCCCAGCTTGCGCAGACCTTTTTTTGCAACGGGATGATTTGGCTGTTGTTGCAAAACTACATTATAAAGTTGCTGAGCAGTAGAAATATCACCTTGTTTAATTGCCTTCTTTGCTTTTCTTATGGCCTTTGGAATAGTTAACTGTTGGGATTTAACCATGTTTCTCCATTATTTGGGAACCATCTGCGGTGATTATTTATTCTCTATACATTTTTTATTTGACAATATCAAAATCAGTTATGTGATAACATAAAATATGTTTAGCAATATTAAAATGCCATGTAAAGAAATATCAATGTTCCATGATATATGTATTACTTCGGCAGTTAAATATCTCACTGACGTCATTCCGGCGTAGGCCGGAATCCAGGAAGGCGGCAGCAAATTAAAATCTCTGGATGCCGGATCAAGTCCGGCATGACCCGATGTGCGGGGGGTGCCGGGTAACCGGCATTCCTACCGCGACTATTTTCGCCGGGCTAATAAGTTGCCCGATTATTACGAGTGTGTGCTAAGGAAAAAGAGTTTGAGAAATAACCCCCTTCGAGGGGGCTTCATCAAGCCACCTCTCTCTCGGTGTGGTGGGTGATTTGGTTTTATCTATGAAGTTTTATAAAAGCTTCTCAATAATATTTTTATTGTAATCATTATCAGGGTCAGATAGAATTTTAAGAGTGGAAATGAAAGATGAAATTTGTCATTGAAGTTTCTTAACCGATTTAAAACGTTCATTTATGGTTTATAGTCAGGTGCAATTCGAATAGTAAAATATGTTAATGCTGTGGAGGTATCAATATGAAAGTTACATTTTCCCCAAGGTCCAAAGTAATAATGTTTATAGTCCTGCTGGGCTATATTATAATCTCTCTATCGGGGTGCTCAGGATCGAGCTCATCGGAAGCCAGAGCTGTCCTTAATGTGGTATTGAATACCTCGGTCTTATCGCGGGGCAGTAATGGACAACGAGCTGCTTTGCCTATTGAGGCGAGCAAATTCCACATAGAGGTATTGGATGAATCCGGGAGAGAAATCGATTTTATAGAAGTTGACAGAATTTTATCAGCAGACAGTTTGACAGTTACCTTCTCAATAATGGATACAGGTTCTTACCGGGTGCGGGTGTCTGCTTTTGACGCTAACCAGGTGATTCTTGGGACCTCTAATGAACAGGTTGTGATCTCAGCAGGTGAGAATACAATAAGCGTGAATAGTGTCCAGGCCGCTGAAGTCTATTTTACACCAAGCCTGAACCTGCCCCAGACTAAGAATTCGGAAGCTTTTACCAACTTCCTCTCCTTTGACCAGTCCGGCATTCATCTCCAGTCTTATTGTCTGTGGGGAAAACTGGTGGAGGACGGAAAACCTGTTAATGCATATCTTAGCATTGTCCAGAGACTGGACCAGGAGATCCCTGATTTTGGTTCATATATGTTTCCCATTGTGATTGCCGGTGTGGGATACAGCAATGAGCAAACAGCCCACATTATCTTTGGCGGATCTTACGGTATCGCCGAACTTACAGAGGCAGTGGTTGTGACCCAGCCCTGGCATGTTTATGTAGAATCTCTCAACAGCTCCCCAACTCCCTTTCTCACCAACACTACCGAAATGATGGTTTTGAGTGGAACTATGGGGCAAGCTGGAGCACAGTATGAAATCACCTCCAGAACCAAAGATCTGGAAGGTGGGGCATTGGAAACGAATGTAGTAGTCACTGATGTTATGGGATTCGTCAATGAAGGGTATGGCCCGGCCTCATTTTTTCCCCAGTGGCTCCTGCCTGATCAGCGAGATATTATTGCCGGCAACACATATAATGGTTCGGTGGGCGATTATCTAAAAGCCACCTGTAATCCTATGACGGACCAGGGATCTTATTATTACTCTGCACCCATATTACAGGTAGACTCCTTTTCAATCACCCGAAATGATCAGGTAGTCTCCCAGGGACATGACGGCTTGCTATGGATGGATGTCGTGTTCCAATCATTTGATTCCGCCGCTCAGGATGTAGTAAAAACAGCCACATGGAATTTTTTCTCGATCCAGTTCCCACAGAGTAACCGGGCATTGATGGTAACTAACATCCACAACGATTCAAACGGAGGTCTTTCCGTGGCCTCGCTTTTTTCAACAACTGCAACCCGATCTGCTAATGGTGCCCTGAATCCGGAATTTCGTTGGAATCTGCAGGACATAGAGATTACGCCGGTGCCTGGCCATACCTGGACAAGCCAATCGTCGAATCTAACTTACAACACGCAGTATAACATTACCCTCAGCGGAACACGCCAGGCTAATCTTGTGGTAACTATGGCCTGGAACGAACAGGAGCTCCAAATTAATAACACAGTAAAGTATGAGGGTTATGCTAACGTTAGTGGGACGTTGGACGGAGAGAATGTTCAGGGAGCAGCCTGGGTCGAGTTACAGCCAGCCGGTCATCTCTAAAAGATGGAAAAACAATAGGGTCATTATGACTTTTAACGGATTTAAGCCTTTTTTCTGTTTACTCAATCTTTTTCACAGGCTTCTATCTCTTTCAATCTTCACCCTGAACCTTCTAATGGAGTGAGCAACGGCGGACGCGGTGATTCCCGCTGGCAGAGACCGGGCGTCAGGTGGGTATTTCCTCATCAGCTGTTGCAAAGGCATTAAACCGTAGAAATATTGAAGTAATATAGTCCAGTTAGTTAAGATGTCCCTAAAGTTTTTTCCACAGAAAGATATAAACAAACAAAGTAATCTAAGTAATCTAAGCATAATAATGTTTACCTTTTGTATTATCATTTTATTCTTATTTGCTACTAACAGTTACAATAGATGGACAATTCAGCCCTGATATAAAAGGGGCCGTTGGCTCCAAAACGATTTAAGCGTATTCCCTGCCTCCGGCAATTCACCCGGAACAGCTTTTCATCATTAACTTTTCACTATTCTTAAAGCCGTATTTTTCATACAATCCATGAGCATCTTTTGTGGCAAGTAATAAAAGTTTATCGTTCCATCGCTCATCATTAATTATAGTTTCAACAAGCCACTTGCCTAATCCAAGCCCTCTGTACTCTTCAGCAATAATAGCATCTGCCAAATATCCAAATGTGGAATAATCAGTAACAATTCTAGCAAAACCTATCTGCTGGTCTTGTTTGTATAAAGAAAAACAAACAGAATGTTCAATTGATTTTTTAATTAAATCTAAAGGTCTTTTCCCGGCCCAATATGTTTTGGAAAGCATTTCTTTCACTATTTCAATATTTATATCTGATGAAGCATCAGTAATGAAGTAGTCATTGTTTATGGTTTTCATTTTATTAACCTGGCAATTAGATAGTCTAACTCCGTCATACCGGACTTGATCCGGCATCCAGTACCCTCCTGGATTCCGGCTTTCGCCGGAATGACAATATCGAGGTATTTAATTGCCGGAGTAATATCTCAAAATATAACGTGGAAGTGAGGGGTCGGGAGATTGAAGCTTGAAACCTCCATGAAATCCACTGAACGTCAATTGCCACCATGCGCTAAAAAATGCACGGATTCTCCCGGTCCCGCTCAACTGTTTTGCTGGCCCTATGAAAGGGTAATATTATTATTTCATGCTCTTTTTATAAGATGAAATTAACTTTGACACCAAGGAATTTACCTTGCAATTTTCAGTATCTGCAAGATCATTGAGTTTTTTAAAATTTGCACTTGATATTTTTTTATCCAAAATCCTTACACTTCCATCGTTCCAACTCAACACACCCCGCCCATCAAGGATAAATCTATCAGGATATAGTTTTGTAGCTTTTTTCTTTGTTGCATTCCATGCAGCGCTTATATCGCGAGTGGACGATAGTTGACCAACCAGACCTAAGCGTAAAGAAACATTCTCTTTTAAATGTGTTGCTCCGTCTGGAAGTTCTAAAAGCCTCTCCAACATCATTTTTGTAAGTCTACTTTTTGATAATACTGCCATAACTCGATCCTATAACCCACGTGCTCGCTGGCCGGCGTTTAACGTATTGCTGGGTGCTATCTTTGACTTTTTTTGTGTTTCATTACAGTCTTGCAGTGTTTTCCGAATTGTTTATCTTTTTTTCTTTTCTCCAAATATGACATTTCATTGTAAGTGGACTCTTTGGACATTTTTAAATAATTATGAAAACGATCCATAGGCAATAATCCTTTATCAACTGCATGCAAAACTGCACACCCTTTTTCTTTAACATGTGTGCAATCGTTGAACTGGCATTTCTCAGCCAGGGCATTTATTTCAGAGAAGGTCTCTTCAATTCCAGTATCAACTGACAAAACTCCAAGTTCACGCATGCCTGGCGTGTCTACTACCATGGCACCACAATTTAGTTTAGTAAGCTGCCTATGCGTTGTAACATGCCTTCCTTTACTTTCTTTTTTACTTACTGTTTCAGTTCTATAAGTTGATTGTCCGATGAGGTTATTGATTAGTGTTGTTTTGCCAACACCAGATGATCCTATTAAACAATATGTCAGTCCAGGCTGCATATTGTCTCTTACATAGTTCAAGCCAAATTCATTTTCGTTGCTGAAAGAAATAACTTGTAGGTCCGGCATTATTTTTCGAATATCATTGATTTTATCTGCAATATCTTCAGGGGCAAGCAAATCACTTTTGCTCAGCAATACAACAGGTTGGATATTGCTTTCGTTGACCACGACAAGATAACGTTCAAGGCGACGAAGGTTAAAATTTTCATTCAAAGATTGTACGATGAATGCCACATCAATATTGGCTGCAATCAACTGGAAATCAACTTTTTTCCCAGGAGTTTTTCTTTTCAGTAAAGATTTACGAGATACGACTTCGTGAATTATAGCGAATGTATTATCATCATAAAAATTGACCAAAACCCAATCACCTACCGCTGGATAATCAGTGGGCGATGAAGCACTGTAAATTAGATTTCCAACCAATTCCGCTAAAATATCACTCTCGCCATTGCTTATAGTATAGCTTTCTTTATGGACAGCTACTACTCGTGCTAAATCATATTGTTCAAGTATCTCAGGGGCAATTGATGCCTGTACTGATTTATTAAATCCTATTTTTATCAAATTGTTCGACATGTTATTTTCCATATCGGATTGCCATGTTGTTATCCTATACTTTTATGAATGCCGGTTAGAATCGGATATTGAAGGTCAGGCCGACAAAGGGCGCCGTATCATAGTCTTCTTTTAAGACATCATTTCCGTCCTTATCTTCGAGATAAAGCGTACCGTTAAAATCAGAACCCGCCATCAGGCTGATCCTGTTCATGGGATTGAAGCTGTAGGTGACATTTCCATAACATGATATGGCGGAATCTTCCCCGATGCCGCTGGGTGCAACGCCGTTGTCGTCCAAACGGAATCGCAGTAGCTCCAGGCGGGCGCCGACCCCAAAATTCCAGTTTTCCGACAGACGGTAGTTGAAACCCAGTCCCGGGCCGAGTGTTGCCCCCAAACCACCGCCGGTATCGAAGCTCAAACGATCGGTGATTTTCCATTGGACCAAAAGGATGGGCACGACCTTGGTCTCCCCAAGTTGATTGAAGACACCGATGCCAGGGCCGATGGTCAGCCTGTCGCTGAATCGGTATGAAACTCCCCCCATGAGTCCGCCGGTCAGGGCATTGCCGGCATCCGCGCCCGCTTCTGCATTCATGTTTAGCGACGGGGCGACAAATACCGTCCACTTTGGATCCAGACGCCATCGCATGAATCCTCCTAGACGAATCGAGTGAATATCTTCCCACGGATTCAGGCCTGCAATACCGCTATTCCCGGAAAAATTATAATCGTAAGCAGCATAACCGAGAGACAAGGAAAAAGTTTTTTCCCAATCCGGGGAATATTTTATGCCAACTGAGACTATCATCCTGTCGGTACTGAAGCGGCCGCCGTTATCCGTATCGGTGTCGTCCTGCCGGACGTAGCCCCCTTGAACGGAAGAAGACCAAAGGGCAGGCGGTTTCCCGGCATGTGTTTTGACCGTTTCTTCCTGAGCAAGGCAAAGTCCCTGAATGGCAAAAACGACAACGATAAATATTGAAATATAAAGTGAAATAAACCATTTCCATAACAACCCTTTTGTAAACATAACCGCTCCTTTTTTTAAAAGATGGTTAAAGGATAGATCGGAGGGTGTGAACGGGCCGTAGAAAAAATGTGAAATAATTGTGAAAAATATGGCGTTTGAAACATAAGGGGCCTTATGTTGCGAGTTGTCCTAACCCATTGAGAATGCGAGATTTTTCCTGGCAATATCTTTAAGTGCTGATTCGTTGTCATATCAATCGGTTATGGCGTATTCTACGGAATTGCAGGAAATTCTCGC
>Ga0233411_10000211_pt1 | contig 19147 bp, 30 predicted proteins | sample Na_anoxic_2_MG_FD_179799 | JGI IMG/M metagenome (GOLD analysis project Ga0233411, IMG submission 179799) | Seawater microbial communities from Saanich Inlet, British Columbia, Canada - Na_anoxic_2_MG | ecosystem: Environmental > Aquatic > Marine > Inlet | place: Canada: British Columbia...
GTGATTCTTCCGCGAGTATAAACCTAAAGGTGTTCTATCTTTATACTGTTGATAGCGTCTATCACCGAAATGAATTTTCCGTGTTTTATTTCCGTGCTTAATGGTAGCTGTATATTTTTTGGGAAAAGGACCTCGTTTAAAATTTACAATCTTTTCTCGCAAACCTCGTTTACCACCACTATGCCTATGACCACCAATTTTAACTTGCTTTACTCGTTTTCTTCCATAGTTATAACGTTTAAGAGATTTCTTTGCAAGACGCAATGCTTTACTATTTTTTGAGCAATTCTCTTCCAATATTTTATAGTCAACAGCAGCAGCTTTTCCACCTGTAATAGAACTAGCTAAGCGCGCATAAGCCCAAGAATGTCCAGTTTGATTTGGTCTACTACCACTAGAAAAATAAGCACCTTGACCTTTTCTAAATATCTTTTTCAATGCACCTAATTTACATTTAGTTTTTTTAGACAATGACCTATTTAATTTCAACTTAGATAAACCATACATCCTTTTAGCTTTTTTAATATGAGGTGATTCTTTTGATTTGAATGATTTAATTTTTTTACGAGTATGATATTTACCTTTTTTATAATCACGCCTAGACTTACGTAATTCTTTTGCCTGTTTACTCTTATCTCTCCGTGTTAAATTTTTTGGAACATATCTTCTAGGAACACTTATACCTTCAATAGCCATATATATATATAATCTAGATAAAATTTGATAACACACTGAATATTAAACAATATCTGCCAGTGTTTCACTAGTCTGTTTAACTTGTTCCGATTTATCCAAACTTTCTTGTTGCACAGAATGCGAATAATTAGGAACTTGAACAATATATGTTTTAGTAGGAGAAACTCGATAAATTTTTTTGGTATATCCATTATTTGCTACTAACCGTTGACTTTTTTTAAAAGCACAACTTAGAGAACAACAATCACCATATTTACTATTTTTAATTTGTTCTTCGCGTGATTTATCGAGATCGGAAAGTCTAATAGAAAAACTAGTTCCACCACAAATGATACATCGCATCTTTATAAATAATTTGATTTTAATTTTTATATTGAAACTCTCTCAATTTGAAAAAAAAATCAAATTATTTTTGTTGAATGTTTTAATATAAAAATAAATATTTAATTAAGTTATAATGGACTTGGATCAACTTGAATCAAAACTAAAACAAATTAGTTCATCAACACCTTCTACATCTAGTGTCGCCCCAACCTCTTCTACAACAGAAACAAGACCTGTAAGCATAACAAGAAAAGTCAACTCTGTTTCAGACGAAGATGTTAAGAGTTATAGCGATAAAGTAATTCCTAGCTGGAATGACTTGCAAACAATTTACGCTGGAAGATGGGAACGAGAAAAAACCAAATTCCAGACACATTTAAAGGCGAATTTTGCTGCTCTTGTGGAAAGATTTGCATCAGGCAAACAAGAATTATTTGTATTATCAGCACCAGAACGTCGAGAAAAATTATATGTCGAGGCTTTCTTAGAGCTTTTTGAGTCAGGTTATGCGCCTCATATTGGGGACGTGGAGCGTATTGCCAATAAAAGAGTTAGAAAGCTTTATATTACATTTCCAAACAACTATTCTAGTATTTACTGAACAGTTAATTAAAAGAAAAATTGAATATATTATAATAAAAATTTTATAATTAATGATTGATGAACTAACCTGGCTACTAGGAAGAGTAATTCTAGTCCTTGTATTTAAAATAATAATTTCAGTATTACTACTGATAATATTAAAGATTCAAAATATTTTATACTAACTATAAATCCATTTTAATTTTTAGAAGCAATACTTTCAAATTCTTTTTTGACTCTAATGAAACCTATGCCTTGTGGTCGAAACATTATTTCAACAAACCAATTTGTTATAATTTTTAGTGCACATTCCTGTCGTTTCATAGATATTTTATCTCGTATTTTTGTTTCATCATCATCATCAAGACCAAAAATGGAATACCCCCTATAGGAACCAAAACCAGTAGTTCCATCAGGAATAACCTCACGAATAATTTGCATAATCATATACGGTTTAAAACCAATAGCCATATCGGCTTTGTGTTGATAATGTTCGAATTGATTTTTTCGCACATAAGCAGCATCAGGTCCAGAAGATTCATACCAGGGTCCACCATAAGCAGCCGACATATTATTGTTTATATATTTATTTATTAGATGTGTTTATATAACTTTAAAAATATATAAACATCTTCAATTTTCTACCAATAAACCTTTTAGATAAATCGAATAAAAAGATACCAATAATAATTTTATGAATACCTCATTAATATTAGGTATTATTGCTAGTGTTTTTATAGGATTATTGATAATTCATTACATTTATACAAATTGGAATAAATTTCAGGAACTACGAAGAAGTTGGCAAACAAGAACTGCTACAACAGCACCTATGCCCACAGTACAAGCAACATATGTTGAAAATATTCCACCTGATGCAATGGTGGTGACAATTATACAACCATAACTTAACCCATAACTTAACCCATAACTTAACCCATAACTTAACCCATAACTTAACCCATAACTTAACCCATAACTTAACCCATAACTTAACCCATAACTTAACAACAATAAGGGAGTTTAAAAATTAATTCCAAATTTATAATGTAAAAACCAAAACATAAATCCTAGACAGGCATCCAAAAACAAAACAACCCAGGCAAATTTTTCACGTTTAAAAGCATAAGTAGCAAACAATAAATACATAAAAGCGTGTATTGGTCTTAACTTATTCCACCAAATGGGCCCTTGTGCTTCTCGTCCTACGCGTCTAGAATCAGTTAAATAAAAGTATAAAAATCCAATTGCGGGGAGAACAGCTAAAAATGATACTTTTCTTAAAAAATTAGAAGACATATGTCTAGCTATAAAAGCAAATCCAAAACGAACACCTAAGCAGCCAACTAAAAACAATAGAGTTTTATTTATTTTTATCATTAATAAAGATAAATAAAATTATTTCGACGCGTTAATAAGAGATTTATAACATTCATCTTCGAGTTCTTCTTTGAATTCATCCAAATACCATTTTTTAAATCCAGCTTTATCTCCAATATCTAACTTACCTATGCCTTCTTTATTATCCAATAAAGGTTCTTTTTCATTATCATCCAAATGGCCAACCAACAAATGTTTTGCAATTTTTTTATTCTGAGAATTCTCTCTAATCCATTTTATACACATTATAATAACTACAGAATAACCTTTATTTCATTAGTTCTAATTTCAAAACAGAGAGAACAATCCACGCTATTACAGAAACCATATATGCAATCTTTACACGTTCTTGTGTAATATCACGATTTTTATTTTTGTTTGAATATTTATAGTATGTATGTGACCCAATTAAATATCCTAAACCAGCAAGAACAGTAACAAATGTTTGTATAGTATAATTTTTAATATACGCATCGGTTTTATTAGCCTCAACTATAAATAACGTGCCCAATAATCCCAATGGTAAAGCACCTACAACCGCCGCATATTTCTGTGACATATGACGAGATGTCCATTTAATCCCTGCAATAACTGTTCCGCCAATTAAAAAAGGTAAACCATATTGTTTAACTGTATCCATATAATATAAATCAACAAGATAAATTAATTGCTGCCTAATTTATGTCCCGCGCCACTGAAAGGAACAAAGACCCCAATTTTTGTTGTTGTTTTGAAACTCTCAAGTTTAGTATTTCTAGCAGCACTATCACCAGCGAATGCAATTTTTTTATTAACGCCTGTAACCTTAGGCAAATCATCAGTCGTTTGTTCTTGAACTTCTTTTGTAATTTTGGGAGGTTCAATATAATCAGCTGGCGTATCAAAATCCAAATTAACATCAGTGTTCAAAATATCAATACTATTTCCCGGTTTGCACTCAACAACATCAATATGATAGATAGTATCAAGATGATTAATACTAAGAGTATCACCAACTGAAATAATAGGATAATCTTTACTCATAAATCTTTCTAATACTGCCTTAGGATTACTTAACTCAATAAAAGCAGTTTTTCTAGGTTTAAGTTTAATATAACTGCCTTTTAAAGGATGACACAATTGAACATCGATATTTTGACCGTCACATATCAATAGATGTTCCATAATTCTATGTGGTACAACAAAACAACCAGGTGGGCCAGTAAACTCTTCAACACCACAAACAGTTGAAACACCATATTCCGGATGTGTTAATTTAAAATAAAGAGGAAACTGTTCTTCTTTATATTTATAAAGCATTGATTCTGGCAGAAATATTTTATTGGAATGAACTACACGGTCAACAACGTGTTTTGGTTTATCACTACAAGCCATACTAAAACACATAAGTGTTGTTTTAGCTTCACTAGCAGGATTAGCATCAACATCAGTGTGGAGCCTTCCTGTAAATCGGTCAACCTCATTTCCTGTAGGTTCAAATACGTTTTGACTAATATCCATATTATTTGTTTTGATATAAATAAAAATATTATTTTTATATCAATTTTTCAATCCCCTCTTACCCAAGAATGAAAAAATTTTTTAATAAAATCATTTATAATCTCATTATTAACCTTTCTCCCACCACTTATCCAGTTGGGATAATATTTTACTCCATCTTCTTTATTATTAAATATAAATCGTGATAATTTTTTATCGGCTGTTAAAGGATTTAATATAAAATAGTTTGGAAATTTCTCGCCCATTTTATTACAATACTTATTAACATTTAAATGGTGGTAATAACTTTTCTGACATTATTTAAACATATACCAATAAAAATACTATATGAGTTTAATATCAATTTTAAATCAAGTAGCTTCGTGGTCATATTTCGAGTATATGGATTATACTTTAACCAATTTTATAACTCCAAAATTGGCAAGAAATGCTACAGCCGGTTGTCACGCGATATTGGCAACAGTTTTGGCTGGCGGATGTTTAATAGCAGATGAAAAAACATTTGATGGGGCATATAAAATATTAAAACTATTTTCCACAGGATATTTTATGTATGATATACATTATATTTTGCGTAAGGATAAGTTAACAATAACAAGATGGGCCTGGTTATATCATCACATCGTTACAATAGGATATTTACATCAAAATCCAAAAATATATGGCGCGCACAAAATTATTTTTTGGGGAGAGTTATCTAATATTCCTTCTTATTTTGTGTATTACTATTTGCAAAAAAAAATGACAAACACACAACAATTTAAAATATGGGGCTTAATACAAAAAATTTTATATGGTGGAATAAGACTTCCTGTATTAGGCAAACTAACTTATGATCTTATTACAACAGTTAAAGATAAGGGACCTATTTATTCGGTTTTACCAGTATACTTGATGGGTTTAATTTGGACAACTAATTTATTAAGTCAGCGACATTAATTTTAAGTCAGCGACATTAATTATAAGTCAGCGACATTAATTATAAGTCAACGACATTAGACACACTTAGATTTTTCGTTATCTTCTGAATCGGCTTCCATACATTCATCTGATTCATCACTTTCAACAAGAACTCCATCATCAGGAGGCTTCCTCCTATTCCTCTTTCTCGAGATAATATTATCAGTAGCGTCAAAATCATCATCTTCATATTCGCTGTCTATAATATTACCATTTTCATCAGTAACAACATTGCTCCATCCACTGTTATTAAACGGTGCAAAACCACCATTCATAAAATTCTTACAAAACCGACTTTTCAAATAAACCAAAGCCAAATAAACTTCTTTATCAAAATGGATACAAAACATAGTGGTATAAATAACAACAAGTGAAAACAGCAAAGAGCTATAACTAAACATATAAAAGGTCATATGAGCAAGTAGAAAGCCCATAAGACCCAAAAACACAGGAAACATAGTAGAGAACATAGAGCTAGAAAGAGGCATATTTTATCTAATTATAGAAAGGATATATCCATTTCAATTTTATAATTTGAAAAAGAAATCTTGTTACATATTATATGTTTGGTGATAATTTTAGAGAGATATTAGGATACTTAATGAATATTTATATTTTGGTAATAGTGGCTTTTGTGGGTTGGAATTTCGTTAAGGATACCCAACAAGTAATATATTGGAAGCGACATAATATGGAACGTGGAGAATATTTCGATAATTCAACACAATATTAACTAAATTTACCATAAATATTTTGCAGCATCTCCTTCGTAGGTTTAATATCAACGACGAGATGAACTCTAACAATATCACTTTTATTTTCTACAGCGTGAAGACAATTAACATTTGTATACCACAAACGTCCAGCATCTAAATGACAATTAAAAAAAGGATTTGCTTTATATTTATTGGTTTGTATTAGCTTAGGAAAATAAGAGGTAGGATAACCTAAAAACATTTTACATTTTGGGTCTGTTACGATAGGAATATGACAACGAATAATATTCATTTTATCTTTAAAAACACTATTATCTGTATGAAAACCAACCCATTTTCCTGGAACTAGACTTAATAAGCGAACAAGATAAACTTCAGAACCATTTTTTTCTATTTCTGTAAGAATCTCTCTAATATAATTACAATGTTTCATATTATCAGTATATTTGTAAGGATTCACACTATTCTCAACTAAATTATGTGTTTCTAAAAAAGGTTGTATCTTTCCCTGATATCCTTTCAAAGTAATAGACTTCCATATATTCAAAAATTCAGCACCCTTACCTTTATCCTCCCATCCAGTTTCGGTATTTGAAACAACACATTCTAAATCCTGTTTGAGTTTTTCGATATCATATATTCTATCATTTAAACAAAAAATATTTTTAGTAATAGGAAGATTTGGTATTAAATCTCCTCTCCAAAGTTTATTTAATTTAAGTGCAGCCGAAAAATCGGTTTTGCACAATTGTAGAAATTGTTTATCGCTCATAGGTTGTCTACGTCTTTTCCACATTGTTATATTTATAGATAAATAAATTTCAACTATAACTTAATAGTATTGTGCTCGATTCATTTTATTTTTTTGTTTAATAAAATCTCGAATAAACCGAGACCACTTAGCATCACACTTAATAGTTGCACAGACAGCACTACCCGAACCATCATCATTATTTAATAGTATTCTGGGAGAATATTTTAGTTTCATATATTTATCATTAAAGGAGTAATATGGAAGACACACGGGTGCCGATTTACATTCTTCATGTTCAGTAAATACAATTTTTACAATTTTACCACCCTGAACACTAGTTTCCAGATACCGCTGTGCTGTGTGAGCAATTTCTGGATATTCAAACCACGAAAAGACACCATCGGAAGAAACACCTATAAAATACCAGTGAGTGGGGACAGATTTAAAGAAAGCAAGTTTTATTTCTTCAAAAGCCTCTGGATTTTTTTGTCGAATTAGATTAATAGAATTTAGTTTTATTCCTTCCACACCAGCTGACTCGTGCAATTTTTTATCATCATCACTCAAAACTTCATCTAAATATGGCATAAGGTCTAAATCTTGAATTCTTGCATTCATACGGTTTGTTGAACTAACATACAAAACGTATTCTTTACAGTTACTATTAGTAACCATTTTGACAGAGTTCATACGACAGGGCATAGTTGCTACTCCAAATACGTCGTTTTCTATTGTTTCGTTAGTCGCAGTCGTAGTTGCAGTTGCAGTTACAGTAGCAGTCGCAGTTGACATTTTTATAATGTATTATTAAATAAATAATAGTTTCAATTTTATAATACTATTTTTATGCTTCTAATATCGATAGGTTCAGCATCATAATTATTATGTCCTGATGGTGTTTTGCCAATATAAACTAAATCACATTTTGTAATAGGAACTATAGTGGATGTATTAATGGGTTTTATACAACAAAAAAAACATTTGTTGCAACATTTTGTAAATAAATAGACGTGAGCTATACAAAATTCATAAAGTGATAGCCCCAAAACCCAAACAACAATTCCTAATAATATAATAATGACAAATAACATTGCAACAATCATAAACATATTCCATAATTCTATGATAGGGTTTGCATCCATATTATATACTAACTAAAAATCAAATAATATGTTTAATTAGTATTCATAAATGCTTTCCCAATACAAATCTCTCCATTAGGATTAATAACAACAACATAAAATGAAGAATCAACATCAATATCTTGTTCTCCATCTGCCATATATCCCATTTCTAATTCAAGTAGATTATCTATATATTCATCAACATCAAATTCATTCCAATAATCGGGAACCTCAAACTCCCAACCATTCCACCAAATCTTCCATTTCCAATAAATATAATGCAAGATAAATCCAATCCATTCGCAAGAAATGGTTAATATTTTAACTATCAAAAATGAAAAAAATATACAAAAAATAAATGCAACAAAAATGCTAAAAAAATATAAAACTGTCCATAATATATTTTCCATCTACCAGTAATAAAAAATATAAATAAATTTTTATGTGGTTTCATAAAATTGAAATGAGAAAATAGAGAGATAAGTATTTAACTCTCAAAAACAACAACATAAATAAAACACAAAACAATTCAAACAATAATGGACACAGAAAGCTGCACTCTTATCTCTGACCAAAATAATGGTTCAGATGCGCTCACTCTCATATTTATTATGATAGTATTAGTAGCAACTTATATAGCTAGTTTAATAGAAGAAAATAGAATAAATTATTAACGTTTCAAACAAGTTTGTATTATATTATTAAAATAAAGATATCGCATACGGTCATTTATTGATGGTATAGCTTGTGACATTGTTTTATATCTACACAAAAACAAGTCTGGCGCGGTTTTCAAGTGCATTGGAGTGGATTTAAATGATTTTTTTTGAAAAAAAAATTCTACGATGAGCCTTCTAACACGTTTATGATATAAAACATAAACAAATTTCACATATCTTTCTTTCTTATTAGTGCAACTAGAATAAATAATACGTGGTCCTATATACGGAAAAAGCAATCGAGGTATATGGGTCATTACTGAATTGAAGTTTGTAACTTCAGAAGTTTTTTGTAAATGTTTCCCGTGAAGTTTAATATTATGAAACAAATAATTACTTATCTCTCTAACCATCTCGTCAGGAAGTCGTTTCTTGGCACCAATTTTATCTAGTATAATTGCGAATATATTTGTCATTGATATATATATATTAATTTTTATATTTATATATATATTCCTGAAAAGATGCCACTTGAACTTATAACGTAAATTTAATAAAATAGTATATAATATAAATGGGAATATGTTGTTGTAAACAAGACGGTCAACCTTATTTTATAATGAGAAACAATACATTGGTAAGAAATGAAAACAAACGTAAAAAAAATTTAAGTGATATTTATAAACGTTATGCAAAAAAAAAATGTTTTATATGTGATGATGTAAAATATGGAAGACAAGTAAATGTAGTATATGGAGAAGAATTTATATGTATAGATTGTGTAATAGATAAAAATAAAAATAAAAAAGAACAACACAATCATTATAAGACTACTGGTCGGTATAATTAAAACCACGGACAACATTTGGAGAAAAAACTTCGTTTTTGAACAAGTAATGCATTTTGCTGACAATGGATACAAATGTCTAAAGTATCACCACAAACCTTTTTTTTTTTCTTGCTCCAACGTTGGAAGCACGTATAATGAACCTTTTTATTACAAACAAGACAAAAAACTTTATCTTGTTTGTTTTCGACATTATCAAAACATATGAGACATTCTTGTGACATATATATATATATATATATAGTATCTTTTTAAAACTTAATATATATAATTGCAAAGATGCTTAAAAAAGTAACACCATACTAGTGTGTGAAGGAGTCTTAGTATAAAAAAAGTAGTCTAACAAGTCCCTATGTACAGAAAATTGAAACAGGGGGCAAGTGTCAAATAAGGAGGTGTAAAAATAATCTCCTTTAGCTCAGTTGGTAGAGCATCGGTCTTATGAGCCGAAGGTCGCGGGTTCAAACCCCGCAGGGAGAATTAAGGGAGCCCGGGAACAAATGGATTCTAACAGCAATATTCAAAATAAAGTCCTTTTAACTTAATAAATAATGAATCCAGTAACGGAAACGAACAGCAAATTATAAATTGCCTTATTAGCACGTGGTCGCAGGATCGAAACCTGCTCGAAGCATTAGCTTCGGTAGCTCAGTGGAAGAGCGCGTAAATGAATTGTTTCCAGCAAAAATAAAAAAACAAGCAAGGTGGCGTAGTCTGGTCGATCGCGGAGGACTTAAGATCCTTTGGGCGTAATGCCCCACACGGGTTCAAATCCCGTTCTTGCTATTTTTGTCAACATCCAGCAATTAATCATAACATTAAGACTTAAAATCTTCTGGCCGTAAGGCGTCGCAGGTTCGAATCCTGCCTAGGGTGTATGCCCTAGTATGCAAGTGGTCTAAGCAGGTTCGTTAAAATGTTGACAGCATCTAATCCTGAATGTAGTTGGTACTGCCGCTTTGTCGGAACCCAGTTCGAATCTGGGCAGGATTACGGGGAGCACGGATACGGGGAGCACGGAAATTGTTAGTTAAACTGACCTGGTGCTAACGCATTGACGATAGGTAACGGGCGTAGGGAGGGACTGGGACCCCTCATAAGGGACCTGGGCTCCGTAAGACGTAGAATAACGGAGGGGATTGGGTGGACTAACAATCGGGGAGCACGGATACGGGGAGCACGGATACGGGGAGCACGGATACAGGGAGCACGGAGCCTCTATAGCACAGTGGTAGTGCGTCTGACTTGTAATCAGAAGGTCTCGAGTTCAATCCTCGATGGAGGCTTGGCTGTGATGTCCGAGCGGTTAAGGAGTTTGACTTGAAATCAAATGGGCTATGCCCGCGCAGGTTCAAATCCTGCTCACAGCGATCTGATAAAACTTTATGGGCGTTTGGTCTAGTGGTATGATTCTCGCTTTGGGTGCGAGTGGTCGGGGGTTCGATTCCCCCAACGCCCCATTGTTTTCAAACAGCAACTTGTTTAAGATAGCTTAGTTGGCTAAGCGTGGGACTTAAGCTCCCTTTACGTAGGTTCAAATCCTACTCTCAAAACAAAGAAAACAGTAAACTGCCCTCGTGGCGCAATGGTTAGCGTATAAGCCTTCTAAGCTTGGGGTTGCAGGTTCGAGTCCTGCCGTGGGCAATAAATTTTTTTTGATTTTATTTTTTCTTTAAAATCAAAAACTTAATAAGATATTTCAAGAGTATTCTCTAATTTTTTCGGAACCAATTCAAGTATACGTTCGTAATTAATAGTTTCATTTGCCAATAAATCTTTTGCGATCGCTTCAACATAGCGTTTATACCGCTTTAAAGATTTTGCCACAAACTGTTCCACGTGTTGCATAATAACTGCACATTCCTCAAACATTTCATCACTCAAATTCTCTCCAACTTTCCCCATACAACTAGGATTTATAGGACCTATTTTTTTATTCATTCCCCAGACACAACAATACTGATATATTAAATTCGAGGCCTTTTCAATATCATCAGAAGCACCAGTAGAAATATTATTATAAATAAGTTGTTCAGCAACTCTACCACCCAAACATACCGCGATTTGAGAAAGAATACTTCCCTCCGTATATAATTTTTTGTTCACATTTTTTTGCTGACTATAACCTAACGCAGCTTCACCTCTGGGAACAATACTAACTTTGACAGGATGCGTGCAATCTTTCAATAAATAGCCCATCAAAGCGTGACCAGCTTCGTGATGGGATACTCTTTCCTTCTCTTCCTGTGACATAGTTCTTTCACGTTTTTCTCGTCCAATCATTACTTCATCAATAGCCTGTTGAATATCACTATCGCGAACAGTAGAATTTGGCTGCTCAGCTTGAATAGCATTAATTTTTGATTGATTACATACATTTGCAATATCAGCTCCGGTTAAACCAGCACTACGTTCAGATAAGATATCAAATGACAAATTATTAAGTAAAGTTATATCTTCAAAATAAAGTTTATATAATTCTTTTCTTTCTTTAAAATTAGGAGGGTCAAAATAAACCTTTTTATCGAATCTACCAGAACGAGTAAGAGCAGAATCTAGATTTTTAACAAGATTTGTAGCCGCAAATACTATTATATTATCTGTGACATCAAAACCATCCATTTCAACCAACAACTGATTTAATGTACTATCTCTCTCACTATTTCTATCTAAACCTCTTTTACAACCTACAGCATCTATTTCATCAATGAAAACGATACATTGTTTCTTTTGCTTAGCATTAGCAAATAACTTTCTAACACGCGATGCACCGACACCAACATACATTTCAACAAATTCCGATCCACATATACTAATAATAGGAATATCTAGATTTTCAGCCATTGTTTTAACAAGCAGTGTCTTTCCAGTGCCAGGTGGACCGGCAAGTAAAATACCTTTTGGAAGTTTAACATCCCAGTCAGCATATTTTTCTTTATTTTTTATAAAATCCATATAATAACGTATTTCTTCTTTCACACTTTCTAATCCCACAACATTTTTTAATGGGTCATCTTTGTTTTTCTTTTTCTTAGGAATTCTTTTGCTTATTAATTTACCATCTGTTTTATCATCAATATATTTAATAATCATACAAAAAATCCACAAATAAACTAAAAAATGTAAAAATCCCATCTTATCCGGAGGTGGTTCAGGTTTACTAAAAAAAAAATTCATTTCTTATATATTTTTATAAATATCTACCTATATCGATTTATTAATATTTTTCTTTACTATTCTGGAACTTGTTGAGCGCCGTTCCATTTAACAAAGCCTTGCTTAGCAATAGCTTGCATTAGTCTCATACAGTAACCAAACGTAGCACCACTATGTTGATTATTTTTAAGACCGTCACTAATAATATCAACATTCTGATGACTCCAAAACATATAACCCTGTCCTTCCGGAGGAGTTTCAGTTCTGAACCAATCCCATAGTTTGAGACGTGTAACTGTGTCGGCCATATCTTTAACGTGAGGGCGGAAATCTGTGCCATAAACTTCAACAAATTTGTAATTGGAAGCAGCGAGACTAGTAGAAGGAGTATTCATTATTATATAAGATGTTTGTGATGTTATTTTATGTTAACACTTTATTTCAATTTTATAGATTAGGATTATAGAGAAATAAAAACTAATTAGAGTTATAGACCTAATTTTTATCATATATGACTCATAGAAATAGAAAGACTGATAAATGTTGGTTATGTTGCAAAGATTTATCCAGCATAACTTGTGTAGTTCAAGCAAATTTAATAAATAATAAAAAAACCTGGAGAGATTGTTGGGAAAAAACTCCATATAAATTTTATTTTCCAAAAGAAAATCAAACAACCTGTTTGGATTGTTTTAAAACTTTTTCTGCGTGGAAAAATAGTAAGAATAAAATGGAATTTATTCGAAATAGAAAAATAAAAGGAAATAAACCCTTAATGAATTTCCCAGTTCCAGTAAAATATGATAAATGTATAATTTGTAAGCAAAAAACCGAATATGAGATAACAACATCAATCTATCACAGGAAACATTTTTTGTCAGGAATAGGACAGTTTTGCACGCCTTGTTATATGGCTACAACAAATACAGGAATGGTGATGAGAGAATTTTATGAAGATTATTTATTTTAACTGTTTTTCAAACTAATTTAAATATATAGATTTAATTAATTTATATGTGTAAAGGACTCTGCGATGCTTTTGAAATGGTAGGAAATAATATATGTGAAAAATTAGGAGATGATTTGTTAATAGGAAATGAACATATGAAAAAAATAACCCCTGATGTAGAATCTCCTAGCCAAACATTAAATATGAAAACTTTTGATATGGAACCGGACGATAAACTAGAAATAGTTTTGAATGATCCGAAATTTGGTATGTTTAGTTTGATGAAATATCATTTATTACGAGGATACCGTAATGAAGAACTCAAAAAATCAAACACAGTGTATTGCACTCATATATTTTCTTTATATGCTGCACTGCCAATATTGGTATTTATAGCACAATGGTTAATGTATATAGCTTTGATAGCAAATGAAATTGCTAAGTTTGATGGCGATTGGTGCCCAAATACATCAGAATGGTATAAAAAAGCAATGATGTGTGGAGTATCTTTGATTTATTTTACAAAAAGTTTTAATATTTGGGACAATCTAACAAAACGAACTAAATTAAATAAAGTCTATCCTTGCTTGGACGCGTGGGTAATGTTAGATACTTTTCAGGAATTTATTTTTAATATTTTTGTATATGGTGCGAATATATGGATAGTGTTTGTGGACGGCGATATACAAAATATGATTTTAAATAGTATGGCTATGGAGTTTTTAATGCAACTAGATAATGAATTTGAAGAATACTATTTTAGATTATTACCACACGCGGCAACAGATATATATGATAATGTTTTTGTAACAACAGTAGAAAATAGAAAATTAATTGTGGACCGTCAACAAAATTCTTTTAGTTTTCGTTGTTTACGTTGTATAACTTTTGTGCCATTCAAACTGTTAATAATCTCTCTAATGTGCTTTCCTATTTTTTGTTTGATAATGGTATTTTATGGAACACTATGCAAATAAAACCAAAAATTGAAGCAAATATATTGTATAATAATAAAGTAAAATCATTCTTATCATACCGCTTACACACTCAATACACAACATTATGTCTTGCTCGTCTCACACCTGTAACTCTCACTGCTGTAATCATGAGTCTCATACCGCTTCTCCTCACGGAGGTCAGGAAATTACTGCTAATGAATATTTGAAGTATGTAGCAGCACAAGAGCAAATCCGAAACGAGCAGCGACAGGCCGCCAAAAAGGCACTACGTGTCAAGCTTAAAAATAAGCGCAATACGAGGGTAGGTCAAGCAACTAACAAGTTTCATCTGGATTCGAGTGGCAATACTATTCAGGTGCAAGCCTCACGACGGGCATTTATTATGGAACATCTAGCTAAGGTACAACTGGCTAAGTCTCTAGGTATGGAAGACAAGGTGCCATCTCTTAAGAGTGTATTGAATAGTTATTGCAATCCTCAACCCACAAAAGTGCAACCCGTTGTCGCATCCACGAGAGTTGGGAGACTCCCTGGAGTAGGTGGTGCAACGCACGCGAACGGCATTCACGGTCACACCATGAACGCCAAGACTCATTAGGTAATGACAGATAATCAAACAATAAATAAATAATCAAACTATAAAATATAAAAGTAATGTTAATTGAATTAATTTCACCAATAATACTTTTTTATTTTTGTTATGAACGATACTATAAGAATGAAGAGCCAGAAGAAGTAGAAGAAGGTCGCAGATACCCTAGATTAAAGTTTACGGAGAATTAAGCACTTAAAAAAAAAGAACTAAAATTAATATATACAATGGGAGGAGGATACTCAGTAGCATATTCACAACCTTTAGTATGTCCATCAGATTGCGATCAACAAACGTGGCAACAGATTCTCGTTTTATATGATAGATTAGATGCTAATGGCGACCACGCCATAGAAAATACAGAGTTACAAACCATTGCAAAATTACATATAGACAATGAGATACGTAGAATAGAAAGAAAAGTAGAAGAAGCAGAGGCACAACATAAAAGAAATCTAACTTTTATTCGTGCAAGTAATGCACAAGCAATGGCACGATTAAGAGAGCAACTAGTTACAAAAACAAAACGGGCAACAGAGGATTTTGATACACGAAAAAATAAATTAGAAGAACACACGGATTTTTTAAAAACTATGGAGGAATTGGATAGAGCAAAAAAATTCAAAGAAGCTGTATCTGGTCATAAAAAAATGATTGAGTTCTGGGACTTTTATAATTATATGAAATGTAGAGTGGATGATATTCCTAATATTGTTTGGTAATTAACACCAATAATTCGGAGATTCAATACTAATGAATCATCCCCCACCATTCCATCCAGACATAGAATGATTCGCCATAGTTTTGAATTTTTGACAACTTTTTTCTAATTTTTCAACAAGCAAATTATTATTATTTTCTAAATCTCGAATAGTAGCTTCTAGTTGCTTGACACGCAAACGAAGAATTTTATTTTCGCCTTCACAGGAAATATTTTTCATAGGACTATTTTCGTAATCAATAAACCAACCATCATCTGTTTTTTTGAACGGTCCCAATCCCCAATATGTATTTGGCCAATTAGTTATAGCGTTGGCAATTCGTTCGAACTCAAATCCGTGGACCTGAAGTTTTTTTGCGTGATGTTCGGTAGAAGTGCCAGGAAATTCAAGAATAGAATTATGAATTTCACTATAGATAGTATGAACACCCTCGCGTGAGATAAATGTATTGGTTGTAGTCATTTAATATAGATATGTGTGTTTTAGTTTTTAATTCTTTTTATAAAATCATTTCAATTTTTTAATAATCATAAAATTGAAATTAAAAAAAGACTATCTAAAAAGATAGTAAACAAAATGACAGAACCTTCTTCCCCATCACAAACTACAGAAACCATTTCTGTTACAAACGTTATGATAAATACCGAAACTATAACAGAATCCCTGAGTAAAGATAATTTTCGTCAATGCAATATTTGTTTTGAAGACACAAAACCTGATATGCTTGTCAATACGCCGTGCGGACATATCTTTTGTTGTGATTGTTTCTTCGAATGGATGAAGCAAAATTATACTTGTCCTTGTTGCAGAACACTTCTTATTAAACGAGAAGAGACACAGTTGGAGACGCTAAGGGTAAATAGAGCAGAGATAGCTGTCCAGGAAGAACATATTGGAGACATTCAAGAGGATGTTAGAAATCTCAGACGTTTACAAAAGATTCATAAACGAAGAATAAAGCAGCTTGAATTAAGTAATGAAATACAGATGAAAAGGCAGATAGGATTACGTTTAATGTTATCTAAAACGCGTGATGTACGAAATAATATAATAGATCAAATTCAACATATTATTCCTAGAAATAAATTACAACGATTTACAACATCATTTTACCGTAAGCTTGTAACAGGTGATTGTGAAAATGCATTAAAAGAGGCGACATCTTTAATAAAAAGAGCAGCACTTCATGAGTGGAAACAGAGAAATAGTAAAGTAATGGACCAACTCTGTGCAAAATACAAAACAGGCCGATGTGATACATATTTGGATAGATGTTTGGATGAATTATTGGAAAATACGAATGGAACAAATGGCAAACGTAGTAGTAATGATATATATACATCTACAGAATCAGAGACGTCGGGTAGTGAAGAAGAAAAAATTTCCGAAGGCAGTTCAACTAATCAGCAATGTGCATTAAGAGGTAGAGCTCGCAGAAGAATGAGAATTCCTACACAAGAAGAAAGAATAGCTCGTCAACCTGCTGGTTTGGAGCGATTCCTAAACCGCAATTTTCAACAAGAACCATTGCATACTCCCAGTGGTCCGCGTTTGATAGTTGGGACAGCATCTTCAAACATTATCATTCCATATGATGCCTCGGGCAATGTATTACCAAATTTAGTCACTGTAATTAATAATCATACAGGAGATAATGATGTGGTGGATGAAGAAGATGAAACTATGGTTCCTACTCCAAACTTTACATTTACAATGCCAGATTCAGGTGAACTAATTGATTTTTCGTGGAACCCACCTGTTCAAAATGAAGAATTATTTGTATTTGGAGCAAACGATAATAGTGATGATAATAGTGCCGAATAATTAACTTTAAAAGCACTTAAAGATATAAAAACATATTAGATTGGGGAGCACGGTTGGTAGGGAGACGACATAAGGAGCACGGTATGGGAGCACGGATTAAGGGAGCACGGATTAGGGAGACGGATTAGGGAGACGGATTAGGGAGACGGATAACAGGGAGCACGGATTAGGGAGACGGATAACAGGGAGTACGGTATGGGGAGCACGGCTAGCTCTGGTAGCTCAGTAGGTAGAGCGTTCGACTGTTAATCGAGATGTCGGCGGTTCGAACCCGTCCCGGAGCGTAAAAAATTAACTTTTTTTATTATTGTGTACTAAAAATTGAACAAAATAATATAATTAGTAAAATTAAAAATACCAACTTATGAATATGAATAACAAACAATTACAAGATACTTTGTTTCAAGGTTTATCGCCTGGAAAATGGGGTTATGGATTTAAGAGAATTTCGGTAGGTCTGCCTCCTGAAATAAAAAAGTTGCAAAAAATGCAATATACCTTTACCAGTGTTGGATTTAAATCAGAAAAAGGAGAATATTTTATAGGACTAAGAATGAATGTAGATCAAAGAAGTCCAATAAAATTTAGAAAATGCGTTGAATCAACAAATGTAATTCAATCCTGGGTTGAAATGCTTCAGGAATATATTCAAGATTATAAAATAAAATTTAATAGTGTGCCCAATGCGACATATCGCATTATTTAATTATATTAAACTAATCTTAACTTTATAAAAAATTATAGCGGCGTGGCGCAGAGGTTAGCGTGTCTGGCTCATAACCAGAAGGTCGGTGGTTCGATCCCACTCGTCGCTACTATGTTTCTGAACAGCACAACAAACACAAGAACAATTAACTAGCTATTGTATAATGTAATGTACCGTAGATTTATGGAAACAGTAAAAATGTTGATTTGTCCGAGTGGTCTAAGGAGCCAGGTTTAGGCCCTGGTATGTTCGCATGCGCGGGTTCAAATCCCGCAGTCAACAAATTACAAATATATTGATTATAAAATTTTTTATTAATATTATAATCACAATTCATTATGAAAAATTGGTCTAATAATTAAAATCTCATACGAAAACGATTTTGTTTTTGTTGTTTTTGCTTCTGTAAAGAAATAAATTTTGCCCGTGCTTCGGCTTCTGCCTTGGCCAGTGCTTCTGCCTTAGCCTGTGCTTCTGCTTCTGCCTTAGCCAGTGCTTCTGCATTAGCCTGTGCTTCAGCTTCTGCCTTAGCTTGTGCTTCTGCCTTAGCTTGTGCTTCTGCCTTAGCTTGTGCTTCTGCCTTAGCCTGTGCTTCTGCCTTAGCTTGTGCTTCTGCCTTAGCTTGTGCTTCTGCCTTAGCCTGTGCTTCTGCCTTTGCCTGTGCTTCAGCTTCTGCCTTTGCTTGTGCTTCAGCTTC